>Ga0307507_10011082_pt1 | contig 11463 bp, 15 predicted proteins | sample 7_EM_MG_FD_207223 | JGI IMG/M metagenome (GOLD analysis project Ga0307507, IMG submission 207223) | Populus trichocarpa ectomycorrhiza microbial communities from riparian zone in the Pacific Northwest, United States - 7_EM | ecosystem: Host-associated > Plants > Roots > Unclassified | place...
CCCAATTGCCTGACGTTTGTAAAAACGACTGCTATTGCATAACACCAAAATCTTGAGGCTCCGGCCCATTTTTTGCCCATATGCAATAGCAGTCGTTTTTACAAACGTCAGACAATTGGGAGTAGAAACACGGTAGCACGATAGCCTAGCCACACCTAAAGTGACTACCGTACTCCAACCAGAACCAGCACCCATGCACCAGTACACCCCTCACTCTATTTCAATCCACCCTCACGCCCCTCCAATCCGCCATTCCCCCAAAAGAAGCAAAAGACCCGCTGACCAGGTTCGCTTATCAAAAAGTATCTCCGAAGCCCACCCCATCCCTGGTACCAGTACCCAAACCTGAAACATCGGCAGGAACTCCACGATGCTCGAACCTGGGTATAATCCCTGCCTCGACCCGGTAACCGTGGAAGGAGGTTAGGATTATAGTATTCTTCCCTTCCGGGTTTAGTTAGACTAGACTTATTGTGGAATTAAGTTGTCGGGAATATATTAGCTTTAGCCTTCGTGATGGGGGTGGTGAGGTGTTGGTGACTTTTGTGTTGTGGAAGTTGGTGTGATAGACATAAATCACCACTCTACCCACCAATTATCTCTGAAGAGACCGTTTGTAGCTGGCAGGATAGGTAGGAAGTATCAGCATTCCGCCCATTCTTTTTGTCCCCCTCCCCCGACCGAAGTATCACGTTCTTTACGTCTGCAGTGCAGATTTCCCTTCTTTTTTTATTATTATTTTATTTTTCATTCAGCCCAAAAGATGAAGTTCTCTCTTATCGCTGCTGCAGTGGTGTTCTCAGTCCGGGAGGTAGTAGGACAATTGGTACAAGGTGTCCCAGTGGGTCCTACATCTTCACTGAGTGACAAGTCAGGTACCATCTGTAACGTCCTCAACTACGGCGCTGTAGCGGACGGGAAGACAGATATCGGGCTCGCCATTACCAATGCGTTTTCCCAGTGCGTTGTTAAAGCTAATGGTGGAGCGACGTTGTTGGTGCCTTCGGGGGAGTATCTGAGTAGGTCCTTTCCCTTTCATCGCCTCCAGAGGTAGGAGGCACAGCGGGCTGATTAGAGGTGATAGTTACTACCGGAGTGGTACTCAACGCGGGAACAAAGTGGGCTTTCCAATTGGATGGACTGATCACGTTGTCCGAAGACGGAAAATTCAATGGCAACGCAATTGTTGTGAAGAGAGCCACGGATTTTGAAATGTACTCTAGTAATGGCAAAGGTGCTATCCAGGGACAAGGTTACAAGCAGAGGATTTCTGGATCTAGTCAGAATGCGAGGTTGTTGAGGGTATGTTCTACCGGTCCTCCGAACGGGGCCAAAAGGAGGAGAGCAGGAATGCTAACGAACGATAGTTCATGAATTGCACAAACTACTCTGTGCACGACCTAATCTTGGTATCTTTCCCCCCCGCTTTTCTAATTAGATGTTAGTATTAACAGACAACATACAGATCGACTCCCCAACATTCCACCTATTCCACAACGATGCCACAAACATGGAGAACTATCACATCACCATCCGCGGCGGTAATAAAGGCGGTCTAGACGGCATCGACATAACCTGTCTATCGAACTGTTACGTCCACCACATAGAAGTTACCAACCGCGACGAATGTATCTCCGTCAAGACACCCTCCAAAAACGTGCTTATCGAGGAAATCTATTGCAATCAGAGTGGCGGTATGAGCATTGGGTCCTTGGACGGAGCCAGTATGTCCCCCACCCCATAACCCCATAGCACAACACTGACAAAGGAAATAACTAGCCGGAAGTGCAATCGAATCCATCCACATGAGAAACATCTACATCCACCAGTGCACACAAATGCTCATGATAAAAACCTGGCCCGGAGGCACGGGGGCAAACGGGTACGTCCGCAACTCCATATTCGAAAACTTCCGAGCCTACGATACCACCTATGCCCTGGACATAGACCAATACTGGTACGGCCATACAGAGCCCAACACGGGTGCTATCGCCATCTCAGATCTCGTATTCAAAAACTGGACAGGGACAGTGAACAACGGCATCTCGCGCGGACCCATCGTTATCCGTGGGAGTAATGTCGTTCCCTTGACCAACATCACATTGGAAGAGTTTGACATGTGGACGGAGAATAAGAATGTTGTTGTCCATCGGTGCAATAACGTTTATGGAACGGGGTACTGTGCGAGGGAGTTGAAAAGTGATGCGACTCCTACGAGCTTTTCTTCCACTGTTACGGTTATTACTACGCCGGTAGGTTTCGTTCAGCCGACTCGGCCTGCTTGGGGGGTTGGGGCGACTGGGTATGGAGTTACGGTGCCGATACCGGTGTATACTCCTGCGCCTATGTGGGGGTATGGACAGGGGACTGCGAGGCTTGCGAAGAGGGGGGTGAGTAAGCCTACTTTTGTCCCGGAGATTCGCCTTAATGGCTCTCCACGATATAAAGTTACCGCTCCAGTGGCGACCGGCAGGCGTTAGAGGTGGAGGCCTAAAGACTGTGGAAGTAGCAAGAGGAACTTGTAGAGCGGGTATATCAGCAACGTAGATGGTGTATAACTTGTGTGAGAAAGGGCGGGAGAGGGAATTGTAAATGTTAGCTAGTAATCTCAACCTTTAAAGCAATAGAAAAAGACCAACCAAAGCCACAAGCGCCTTATTACCCTTTTATGGCTTTTATTGCGCATGTTGACCATTGTTCAGACCTTTTAAACGGGACTTCTTGTAATGGAGACGAGTGATGTGCTATGAGGAGGCTGTTACTTCCGCACGATTGTTTGTCAATGTTTCCATCCAACCCGGCCAACCCGAGATTGCCTGCGCGGAATGGGGAAGAAGATATGTCAGTATCAGAGCACCTCGACCCAGCCCTTACGGAGTACCAGAGAAGAAGTGAATATACCATGGCATCCCGGAGGAAGAAAGTGTTATGGAGGTTTCATATCTACCAGAATGATGCCATGAATTATGCTGCTGCCATTATTCCCACAACGTTTCCCACAACGAGATTTTCCCCAGAGATATGTCTTGAGAGCAGCCCAAGCCTCGAAAATTTCATGTTCCGAACGGGATACCGTAGTAGCCTATCCCGCTATCGTAGGTGACGATGCTCAATCAGCACCACCAAAGGCCCTCACTTTCCCTTTTTTCTTCCTTGTTTCCCCAGCCCAACCCATCCTAAAGCACCGGGCAAACCACAATCCCAAACGAACCTCACCCGGCCACCCCCAAGATAACGATAGCAATCCCTATACAAGTACTACCCTCCTCTCCCTGCAGGCGTACCAGCGCACATGCCGTACACCGGAGCCCCAATGGAAACAAACCTTCATTCAGAGTGATACCCCGTGCTCACGCCATGCTCCGAAAACCCCACACCCACCGAACCTAAACCCAAACCTAAAAACCAAAACCAATGCAACCAACCGACCCCAACACAAACCGACTGACAAACCCGGCAATCCCAACACCTATCATAGCTATCCGAACCCAAACCCTAACCCAACCCAAACCCCAACCTCCCCATACTACGATAATATCGAGAAGAGAAGAGAGCACCTACCGTACCCACCCACCCCTTTAACACCAAAACCAATCGCCTATCAGATGAACCCATCCATTCCCACTCAAGAAGTCAAAACTGTGCGAGTAAATTCACTCTGTCTAGACCAAGCACCTTCCTTCCCCCGCACCCCGCTAAGTTAAGTTAAGTTATATACGATATGATATTATACTATCGTATGATAATTATGATTGTATGAGTACCGGTATGATACTTCTCGACCAACCGTTAGGAACACCTGATCAGGACTTGAAAAGAAAAGAAATCTTGATTGTAGTGTTGGGTTGGAGGAAGTGGTATTTTCTAGTCTACTGCGTGATACCTGACGATACAGTACCGGTGCTCGAGTTGAAGGGGCTCTTCTCTTCCGACGCCAAGTACCGTTACGATATCGATATCTATGATACCTGCCCGATAGGATAGGATAAGTTGAGTTAAGCTAAGTTAACGCTGGATAGTGCCAAGAGTATGGTAGGTATGGTAGGTATGGTAGGCAGACAGCAGGAAAAAAAAAGCATCAAGCATATGATAGGGTACCGGTTCGGTTCGGTATGATACTCGAGTGAGTGAGTGGATGAATACTATCCAACCGACCGACCGACCGACAAACCAACCAATTAATTGATCCATATACTGTAACCCCAAAATTTCTCAAAGCGCATTCATCGTCACCCCCGCCCCCCCCGCATTTCATTTCACTTTCACTTTCACCTTCCCTTTCGCAGGAAAGGAAAGGAAAAACCATCATAACAAACATTCACATGAGAGTTAGGTACGTACGGTAGCTTATCACATCATCACAAAGCCATATTCCAAAAACCGGCAGCTAGTAAAATCAAAATCAAGGCATTCAAGCGAGAGTAAAAGCGAGTAAAAGCGAAAAGAAAAAAAGAAAAAAAGAAAAAAACCTTAACCAGCCCCCCCCCCCTTCTTCCCCCCCCTCCCCTCCCCCCTCATAAAGACGCGCACACACACACATCTTGTCTCTCCTCTGTGACATGCAGATTATGCACCAAGGTACTCGAGTACTCGTATCCTACCATCATACTAGTACTTGAGCAACTGCAGGGTCCACGAGTGAGTCGTGATGAACACAAAAACCTCGGGGACCAATCTTGAAATTGAAAAAGAAGTGGTGGTGGAACTTCCCCCGCCCCCCAACTATCGGACTAACTTAACTAACGAGCCGAATTCTTGTCATCATCACAAAAAAAACTTGGAGTACGAGCGGTGGGGTTTTTTCGCCCCGGGCGCGTATTATAGTATTAGACTCGAGTAGGAGTGGGCTCCGGTCTTCTTTGCAGCAGCATATCATGTGGACGTGTGATGGTTTTTATTTTATTTTTTTCAGTCACGTTATATGGTGGATTGAGTCGAGTTATCGTACTCGTCGCCTCGCGCTCGTTCCATCGATCATCGGGGTTGATTGTTCAAGGCATAACAACCCCCCTCCCCACAGGAGGCCCCACAGCACAGACATTAAAACTACCGTAGGACAATAATGATGGTGATTAAAGCCCGGCCTCGATCCAATCCCACCCAATCCAATTGACGTAGAAACTCCATGCCGACTTGTCGGTAATTTAGAATAGTTTATACTCGAGTATTCATCTATTACTCTAAAAAAGCACCATTTAATAACCCCACAAAATGGCGGTCAGAGCAAATTCTTACGAGTGACCACAAATGACCCAATAATCTTCATACGATCATTCATTGATGTGATGTAAAAAAATCCGTAACGAATGGAAAAAGAAAGAAAAAAAGTCCTCCGCCAAACTCGCTTTGATAATAGCTCAAATCCGTGCATAAATCCATATCATCCATCCATCAATACTTCAGGCTGTGATAGACAAGAACGAGAAATGAAATGAAATAAAAAAAAAAAGGAATCATGAAAAAAAAACTCCCCCAAACGAATGCAATAAACTGATGGAAGAATAAAATAGAGATAAAAAAAAAAAAAAAGAGCAAAAGAAAACCCCATGCGATGCACCTCTACATCGTTGCTATGCGTGGAACCAAGAGCAAACTAGATGGATATCCAAGAGGAGGAAAAATAGAAAATGTAGACAAAAAATAATAAAAAGACACAATACCGTACTATTATTATACAAGAATCGTCCTCTCGTCCATTCTGCTCCGTTCGGTTCGTTCCAATCTTGCCGCACAAAAGAAATTAAAAAAAAAATGAGAAAATGAAATCATGAAATGATAAAAAAAGTAAAAAAATGCACGCTTTATATGGGCGCTATTTGCAATTTGGGGTTAAATCAGTCAAATCAAATCAAATCAATCAATAAAGCTTTCGTATCGTGAATTATGCGATTGTGCCGTGTGAAAATAATAAAAAAAGTAGTAAAAATTCGGCATATTTATGACTTGTTGCTGCGCCAGGCCATTATTGACTTTACTCGTCCTCTGAGCTTTGGGGGGGAAGGGGCGGCGGGGGCTTCGGTAGTGGTGGGTTCAACAGTAGCGGCGGCGGGGGTGTCGGACTTGGCAACTCCCTCTGTGGGGATAACGGCGGGAGCGGGAGCGGGAGTGGCGTCAGTGGTGATCTCAGCCGGTCGCTCAACTTCTTTCCCCTTCCCTTCGGGGGTAGCGGGTGCTACCGCAGGGGCAGCGATAGAAGTAGCAGTACCAGGTCTGGTGGCACCTTCCTCACCCTTATCCAACTTTGCAGCGCTATTCTTCTTCTTCAATTCCTTTGAAAGGCCCCACCAGCTCGCCCGACGGCCTGCTGGCTTCGGCTCCTCTTTCGTGCCCTGTGCGTCGTCGGATGAAGGGCCGGCAACCGGGGAGGCGGTGTTGATGGATTCGCCGGACGACTTAACAGCCTCGTGGACATCGGTAGTCGACTTGGAGCCCGCAGATGCCTCAGTTTCTGAAGCCTGCTTAGCAACCATGTTTCGCTTCTTATCGCTCGAAGACAATTTTGAGATGGCATTGTTCCAGCTCATGGATCGTGCGATTGATCTCTCTGAGCGGCGGGAAGACGGTCTAATCGCTTCTGCCTCGTCTCTCGACGCCCTTGTCTCCGGGGGAGTAGGTGGGGGCGTTGGCTCACCTGGCTTGAGGATCTGTGAAGATGCAGATGATGGAGGCGCTGACTTGTCTCTCTTCTTCGACTTTCCACCTGGAATCACTGAAGTTAGTGACCTCCTGAGGGAGCCCTCCTTCCTCATTGCGTCGTTGGATGGCTGGCGGGTTGGGAGACCGGAAACCATGCGGCGGAAAGATCCCTTGCGGCTAGGGCTGGACTTGGGGTCTTGCGAGCTGATGGACTTGCCGTCATCCATGAAGCTTCCGCCGCGGGATGGTGGGGGTCCGTGGGATGGGGAGTCGACGACGGAAGCTGGCTTGGGTTCTTCGGCCTTGGGCTCCTCGGTCTTCTTCGCCTCCTCGTTGATAGAGAGTTGGTCGGGGCTAGCGGAGACGGGGTGGTCTACAATCAAGATATCGTCCTCGTCAGAAGTGGCGGGTTGCTTGCCCTTGTAGTCAACAGTCAAAGAACCACTGTTATCCCTAGCAGGCGCGGCAGGCTCCTCCGGCTCCTCCTTCAAATCAGAGAGGGAGTTGGCCCTCGAGTGCCCCCTGCTTCTAATGCTAGCGCTATCGCTCAAAGTCCTACGATAGTCCTTCTTGTCCTCCTCGGCCGAAGCCTTGTCATCTTGAGCCTCCTTCATGGCAGCCTCGGCAGCATCGCGAACCTCCTGGGGAATGGCGGCAGGGGTAGCGGGAATAAGGTTGAAGACCGGAGTCTCTTCTTTATCTTCCTTGTTCTCCTTCTTCTCTTCCTTCTCGGGCTCCTCTGCTTGGATGGGCTCGGGAACAGCCTCCTCGACAACTTCGGGCTCCACTGCCTTTGGCTCCTCAGCCTTCTTCTCCTCCTTTTCTTCGTCCTCCCCCTCATCTTCCCGCTTCCTCCCTGCATCACGCATGGCAAAAGCACGGGGAAGCGAGCGAGATCGGTAAGATGAAGATGGTGAATCTTTCGGGGGTGAGCCTGCGATAGACTCCTGAGATCTGGGCCTCCTGATGGAAGCTGGCTTCTCGGTGGGGATGACGATCGAGGCCGGGAGAGGCTGGATCTGAAGGCTGTTCTTGCGAACATGGAAGGGACACTGGCCCTCGGAATCCGGGGTAGCCACCTCAGCGGCCTCAGGGCCTTCGAGGATGGGCTGCTCGGTCTGCAACTTGCGCTCAGGAAGTTGGAAGCCCGAGTTTCTCGGCAACGATCGGGGCTCAATGTCCTCTTCAATAGTGGTAAGAGAGTTTTCGGCGGGGGGTACTGGGGAAGGCGGGCGCGACAGGGGATCAACACGGTTAAAAGTGGGCTTGGGCTCTTCGTCCGGATCGTACACTTCAATCCTGTTATAAGAGGGGACTGGTGGGCCGGCAAGCAGTGGGGTCGACTCTCCCAAGGTGGTGGAGGACTCGCCCTCGGATTCGGAAGCCTCGATGGCCCGTTGCTTACCCTTCCCCCCCGACCTCGTTCCGATATGCTCATGGGCAAAGACGTCTTCCCTAGCCTGAACACGAACCTGTTCTCGTGCTTTCTGTCTCTTTTCCCGCCTCAGGCCAAAGCCACCCATAATCACCCACAAGTTCTTTGGGGTCCAGAAGGACAGGGCAATGCCGATGCCACAAATAGCAGCGAGGAAGCCGCTGGCGTTCCAACCTCGGGTGTGTCCGGCGGAGGAAGAATGCTCTTCTTCGTTTCCATCTCTAGGTCCTACGGAAATTAAACTGTAATCCGGAAAATCCTCATACCAGGGTTTAGCAGCCACAATTGACTCGACTGAAATGATGGGAGGAGGGGAATCGCAATACCCAATCGAAATACCAATCCCTGCTACTTCTCCAGCAATGCACTGACTTATGGGCATATGGGGTGACACGGGAGTCCCGCTCTCGCGTGTTGGGGAAGTGTGCTCAACCTCAGAGTTCCTCCTCGAGAAGAGTTGGTCAAACATCTTGAAGAGGTAGAGGAGGTGGGGAAGACTTGGTGTCTTTTTCTTGGGGGGCTCAATTGTGAAGGCAGGAGCAGAGGTCAGGGTTATACGTATACAATGGGAAGAGCCAGAGAGGAGGGAATGGTAGAGGAGAGGGAGGAGAAGGGCAACAGTGATGCAGGTGGAAGAGAGACGGTGATGACGATGGTGCAGGTGATGATGTGCTGCGAGCAGTAGCTCAGCAGGAGTCCGTGGGGAGGGATGAGCACGTATGATGGCTAGTAGATAGCCTCTTCTATGATGAAGAGGGAAAGGAAATGGAAGACGAAACGGGCTTGTGGATATATAGGAGGAGGAGGGGAGGGAAAGCAGAGCAGTAGCAGTAGCAGGGAGAGGCAGACGAGAGTGGTGAGTGGTGTGGGTGGTGTCGTGGGTGTGAGGAGGGACAGGATGTGTCAAGGTTGGTAGGGGATTGACGTGGTTCGCTCAAAGGGGGGGGGGTGGGTGGTGGTAGTGGTGGTGGTGGGTGTTGAAAATAATGACCACGCCGACGTCAGCAGTAGCACTGGACCCGAGGGGGAGTTTCTGGAGGAGGGAGGAGGCGTAAAAGCTTGTGAGACTGGGGAAAGACGAAGAAGTGGGACGAAGAGCAGAATGGAGTGAAAACAATTGGTAGTGAGCAAAGATGAGCAGCAATCCAGGGAGTAGCGCACTAGTGCTTCTGCTGATATTGGTGGTGGTGATAGACCTGGGTGGACGAGTACCACCCAGAGTGGATTTTGATGCAAACGGTGATGATGCTGATGATGATGATGATGATGTCCTTGATGGTGATGGCGGCAGTGATGATACTAGTAGTGCAGGTAACGGCAATGGATGGATATATCTCCCCCGAGCAGCCCGCTCATGTTTTTCCTTGCGAGCAAACACTTTCTTCCTCAAGCTTGTTTGGTGAAGTACATGATAATGTTACAATGGTCGATAGCAGTAAATATTGATAGCACTAGTACGGTAGTGATAATCGGTGATAATGGTTCAAGAGAACGACAGAATCCGACAATCCGACCCGTCAATTTTCCCCAATTCGAGAAAAGAAAAACAGAATCAGGGCAAACAATTGGAGCTATTGCTGTCGTCGATTCGAGCAACAAACGAGTGCATGCGTGTAGCGTGTTAGACTCTCTCTTGCTGGCAGGATCTCTTTCCCTTTGCTTTTTTCCTTTTTTTCCCTTTTTCCTTTTTCTTCCCACCTTCTTCTGCCCTGAGTTTTTCCACCTATCCTATTCTTCCTGTCCCCTTCTCTCCCCCAAGATCTCGACGAACACGTAGGCACTGGTTATGCAGAGTATCTGCAAGGTGAACAGTGACAACCAATCAGGGGATGTAAAAGGGAAGCGATTCGAACTGCTGGCCAAGCCAAGCCCTGCACGGCGGCAGTCGACTCGAGGACAAGGGGAAGCGACGGGAGTTTGAGAGAGCTTGAAATGGGGGAAGGGTGCCTAGGAAAGGCTATGATAGGAGGCAAGGTGCAGAAGAAACCAGGGAAGAGAGACCTCCGAGGGGTTCAACTGAAAGGATGTGGGAGTGAGGAAGGGGGGGGGGGGGTGGAGAAGCAAATGGTTGGCTGGGAGGAGTAGCACTCGTAGAAAAAGGGACACACAACCTCTCTCCATCGGTACCGTATCCAAACAGATTACCGGTACTGTAGTTACAAAAGGCCATTGTTTGCGAGTAATATGTAGAACGGGTTCCAATGAGATGTAATGAGTGGTTGGTTGCTACAATAGAAGAAGCGGGTCAAAAAAAAAAAAGAAGAGGCTGCTGTGGTGTAGTGCTCGACAGGCGCTCAGGGAAGAAACAATTACCATAGCGCACAACATCACTTACTGGTGCTGCGCACAAGCCAAAGTTCGGAAAAGGGTAAAAAAATGAATAAATAAATAGATTTTCATTTTTATTTTTATTCTTTACAGGGAAGAAGCGGGGAGATCGGACGTGGCTGACCAGGAAGAATGGAAGGGAGAAAGACAAAACCCAGAAATGATTCAACTAAATTTATGTCACCTACAATAGCTCTACTTGTACAGTACCGCCACAAACACATATCATACCCCCCCACACGCCACTAGCCCCAAATTCCAAACTCACCGGCCGTTGAATCCTGCATATCCCAAGCATTACCATCGACACATCCGACCAGCCAACAATTCATCAAGAAAACACATCCATCCATCCATCCTTACTCAACTCACTTGTATTTGAACCCTCCCTTCGCTGGCCGTTTCATGTTCAATGAGATGGAGAAAGAATAAGAAGAAGAAAAGAAAAGAAAAGAAGAAAAGTAAGAAATAAGGAAAGAAATGCTGCCTTCTCCCCTCCCCCACTCCTCCTCGCCTCGCCTCATCCACATCTTCCATACCGACAGTACTTGTACAGTAAACATGAACACGTCCCATTGGCATACCATACAATGTTTTATCTCTCCCAAGGCTCTTTCCTCTCTGACCGCTGCGCATCCCATGTGATTCCCCCAGACCCCCGCCTTAAAAACGCTGCGGTGCCCTACCGTTATTGTACCGTATTCCCCCCGTTGTGCCCGAGCACGGGGTTACAAAGCAACAACAGTTCACTCACACCCACTCGTTTCAGGAACATGCAGCAACAGCCGGGTGATCGGCCAGCGAACTGGCAAGCCTATCCTCGCGTCGTGCATGGATCTGTCTATGATACCGTACCGTACTCGAGTAGTCGTACTCTAAGCATCGGTTCTACCAGTGGAGTTGTGTTTACTTTTTTCTTTCCTATTTTTTTTCTTTCTTTCTTCCCCTGCCCTAGGAGCGAAACAACGCATCAGTTGAGTAAGTGATGAGTGAAGAAGCCGAGCTAGGCGAAGGGACGTTATCCTTAGGGTTTAGCGTACGAGACAGAGCTACAATAGGTGGTG
>Ga0307507_10011083_pt1 | contig 11461 bp, 12 predicted proteins | sample 7_EM_MG_FD_207223 | JGI IMG/M metagenome (GOLD analysis project Ga0307507, IMG submission 207223) | Populus trichocarpa ectomycorrhiza microbial communities from riparian zone in the Pacific Northwest, United States - 7_EM | ecosystem: Host-associated > Plants > Roots > Unclassified | place...
CTTTTAAGAGATCTTTTGGACATTGGAGACACGATGCCGGAATCCCTCACACTCTCGATGTTGTCAATACCGCCGGTTTGAAGTTAGAAAGGATACTGACACCCCTATGCTCAGTGCGCGTTTATCCGACCGGGGGAGCGTCATGACAACCTCGGCACTCCAGCTTTCCCGCCCTGCTGGAGAGTCTTACCGCTGTGTTACTCGGGTGGCATGTGTATATAAATGATGCCTTGTGGAGGTGGTGGTGATGGTGCGTCTGCTGTCATCGCGCTTCGTGTTTGGGTCAACCAAACGCAGCTCGTTAACAATGTCTACAGAGCCAGTGCCTACTATCATCCTTTTCCATTATGTATGTTTTTGCCCCCCCCTCATTAAGCAACTATTCTCCTATTCTACTTTGTGGTTAGATGGCTGAGACTTAATACTGAGTAGAGATTCTCTCCATACGCGCACAAAATCACTTGGTACCTCCAGCTGCGCGGGATCCCGTACAAGCAATGTATTCAACCACCGATAATGCCTCGGCCAGACTTGGCCTTGTTGGGCATCAAATATAGGAGAATCCCACTATTGTCGATCGGGAACGAGGTGTTCTGTGATACGTCATTGATCGTTAGAGTCCTCGAGGAAAAGTTTCCTAAGGGAAGATTGGGGGAGAGTGGTGGTGCGTGGGAGGAGTGGGAGATCTGGAGCGATCAGATATTCCCGCACGCTGCTGCGTTAATTCCGAGTAATTTGCCGTTGATGAAGGATGAGAAGTTTGTTAAGGATCGAGAGGATTTTAGTGGGAGGGTAGGTTCCCCCTATGTGTATGCGAAAGAGCCCGGGGTGGAGCTGATTTGTTGGTGGTGCAGAGTTATAAGAAGGAGGATGTTGATGCTGGGAGGGAGAGGGTATTTACTCTGTTGTTTACTCTGCCTTTGATGCTGGCATGGGAGTTGACCCTCTAGGCCCTCGAGAAAATTAGAGGCTTCTACGACCACACTGAGAAAGTTCTCTCTGACAACCGCAACTGGATCCTCGGTGATAAGATGACGTTGGCAGATATCGAGGGTAGTTCCCCACGATATCACTTACTCATTTCATAAAACTAACCGAAACCCAGCTATCTGGCCGCTGGAATGGCTGATTACCCTCCCGGGCGCCCTGGACTCCACTGTCACAGTGGATACCTACCCAAAGACCTTCTCGTGGATCAAGCGATTCACAGCCCTCCTCCCCGCTCCCAGGTCTGTCAAAATCCCCACTATAAAGGGCGCCGAAGCAAAAGACATAATTCTAGATCACGGGCAAGCGAGCACCTCCTCTACTAGCGATATAGGGGTCCCTGATGACGACCCCTCCGGCGTAGCCTTTGGTGAAGAAGTAGAAGTTACGCCTGTCGATACTGGAAAGAGTCATCCGCAAAGAGGAAGGGTCAAGGCTCTTGGGACGGATAGGATTATCATCGAAGTTGCGTCGACGGAGGCGTATGCTGGCGGTGGTTTGCTCAGGGTAGTATTCCCTAGGAAGGGATTTGAGATTAAGAGTATGAGCGTAAAGGGGAATGCTAAGCTCTAGAATTCTGGGTGGTGTGGGGTGTGCTGGAAATCGGGATTTCTAGATGGAGCGTGTGTGGCTGTCCGCTGATGGGAATGTGTGGTATTTAATGCATAACGATAGGCTTTTTGCAGGATCACCACGTTTTTTTTCTTCTTCTTTTCTTTGCGAAGTGCGGATCCAGTGTGGTATGCTCGGATGGGATGAGTCTTATGCGATTTTGCACAAGTGTACTCGAGTAGTCTTGCCAGAAGCCCCAGGGAGTTGTAGATAAAGGTGCGGGGACAAAGCGTTTCGTCCGACGCCGGGTTTTACAAGTACACCAGATTTAACGAAAAATGGACATTTTTAAACCAACAATTCCCAAAGCTGCTTCCATAGCAACACTTCAAATCTTCCCAGCAGCTGGAGAATGACAATCCATTCAAACCTCTACAGTAGAAGTAGAGGTGCAGGAGATCAAAGTTGTCTTCATTGTTTATGACTGCGCCAACTTGTGTGACCTACTGGTAATCTTTTGCATGGGGCCCCATACAAAAAGGTACATTGCAACCAATGCCTGATACCCAAATGACATTTTCTCCACTCCTTGGCAATAATATTATTATTTAAGAGTTCTGTAATATTCCTCATGTTCTCTACAGTTTTACTGATGCATGGCAAAATTTTCGCAGATTCTCATAGACATTGTGCTGTGAGAGAGGGTGGTGAAGATGAATATTTTTGGTGTAGAAAGGGCATCGGACGAAACGTTTTGTCCTAGTATGATACTATACAAACGAGCCAAGCAATGCAGCGCGCTCTAGAAATACGCAGATCCTCGCTCAATAAGCCTCAGTGTCTGTGTGAGTATTTTTCAAACCAGATATTACCACTAGCCCGTCGATTACTGTCAAATAATTCTCCAGATCAACTTCAAGGGAGAATCGGCCAAGTTTCCCAGATCCAGGTTGCTATTATAAGTTAACCCCTGCGGCTCTAGCCCATAGTAATGGCACGCCCTAAACCCCACTCAACCTGCTTTCCTCCTGCTCAGCCAACCCTTGACGAAACCAGGAAACACTCACCACAAAAGCGCCAATTCAGGTACGATCAGGGCCACTCCCCCAGCCAGATCCGATAAAGATACCCACAGCTTAAAACTAACCCCGTTGCTATCTAACCTTCGCCAAAATAAGCCGTGGGGGGGAAATAATCGGACACGAGAAGCCTGCAGCTATTATCACAAATTTCACAGTCTTGAGCTGCAACAATCTGCAAAGGCTTCTATACCATTGGTGGACGGCTGCACTTTTCCCCACAAACCCAAGTTCCCCTCTCCCTCCTTCCCTCTAGTACCTAAACTCTCGGCAGCCGAAGCAATTCCTCCTTTGAATACTCCAAACCCGAGCTAGGTGCGAGCGAAAAAATGGCTTCAAGATACACACCGGTGTACACTGAAGAGGCCCTCGCGGCATTGAGTAGGCCTCCATGGAAATTGGTTCAAGGAATTGCCAACTTTCGCGACATTGGAGGGTACCCCCTTAAAGGTGGTCCTGGCAGTGTATGATTTCCCGCCTCACCGTTGACCTTTAGCTCCTCCTTTAATTGGTTTGGATTTGTGAGGATTATTAACTTGGTACATGTTAGGTTCGGCGTGCCTTCATTTATCGTTCGGCTGAACCCTCGCGAATTACCAACGACGGGAAGATCTTGCTAAGGGATACTATGAAAGTTTCTAACACTTATGACCTCCGCTCAATACCGGAACTGAAGAGAATGGAGAAGGAGACGCCAATCATTGAGATTGAAGGTATAACTAGGAATTTTGTACCTGTGTTTAGGGATGTGGATTATTCCCCAGAGTATCACCCCCCTCCCCCGTTTAATCCTTCCACCAATTGCTTACCAAAATTAGAAATGTGGCCCTCCGATTCAAGTCTTATTCCTCCGGCGACCTGACAGAAGCATATCGTTGCATACTCCAAGCTGGTGGGAAAACAGCCTATCGTTCTATACTTTCGCATATCCTTACACGGCCTGATGAGCCACTGCTTATACACTGTACTGTCGGCAAGGACCGGACGGGTGTTATTACTGCGTTGATACTTCTACTAGCTGGTGTCGACCAGGAGGTTATTGCGGAGGAGTACGCCCTCACGACACTAGGCATGGAATCAGTCAAAGAAGCAATTTGGGATCATCTGATTAAACAACCACTGTTTGCCAAGGGGGACGCTGAAGCCATTCAAGGTCTGGAGAACATGCTTAGTTCAAGGTGCCCCAGTCCTTTCCTTTCTGCTTTGATTGGTGATGTTGATTGCTAATCCCCGGGTAGGAAAGACACCATGCTGAAGACCCTCAAGATAATCGACGAGGAATTTGGCGGGGTCAAGGAATATCTTGAGAAGCAGTGCAGTTTCTCGGAAGAAGAGATCGAAACGATTCGGAAGAACATCGTTTGTGACGAGCCGCCGTGTTTCCCTCCGAAATAGCTTAAATTCCCTTTTGCCTTTTTCCCCTTCCTATCATACAAGTCAGCTCACATGAGTTTGTCAGCGTCGTTCTTGATCACTCGGATTTAGCTTGCAAATGGCAGTTCATACGAGCAATGTACCTCTCTTTTCTTGATGAACCCCTCACTGTATGCCTCTAGTGCTAAATGTAGGAAGGAAGCCACTCCTTCGGAGCGGTTTCTGGTTGTTTTTGTCATAAGGGTTGGTGCTGCAATCGAGTGATCTATGATGAACTGCCTCTGTTAACTCCGTTAAGCGCACTATGTAACAGCAAACGTAAAATAAGCCTTGAATTATAAGTAGTGACGGAAGTTTAAGTAAGATGATGTCTGTCAAAGTTCGTTTTGTCAATCTTTTCCTTGTTTTTCTGGATCTCTGGGCTCTTCGTCAGATTGAATGGAGGGCCTATGTAATCACGTGACCTCGGTTATAGAATTGGTGGAGGGTAAGAGCGAACGGTGTTTGGTGTGCTATGCTGCTATTTTTGCTTTGAGGGAGAGACTACTCTATTTACGACGATATTTGAAGGGGATGGAGGGGGAGGATTGAGGCACTGCTTGATGGCGCCGAGGCTCTGGCGCTTGAATACAGTGAGAATAACGGTGGTATGATGATTATGGCGTCTCGAGAATTGTGGTGTATTAAATGGCGATTTGCGTATGGAGAGCACTCAGTAGACTTCGCTCATTGAAATGTAAGATCTATCATGACAAAGTGAGTCTCCTATGTAGCATGGGGTACGTACGGGGTGGGATTTGGATAAAGTGATGGGAAAAAAGAAAGTGTTGGAGGGGTAGAACTCCATCGCCCTATTTGATCTTCTGCTTGGTCTGCTCTCTTTCTCTCCCACCCACTCACCTTCTTCTTTGCCTTCCTCTATCCGTGTTTTTGGATACGGAGATATTAGTATTACTGCCTATAAATTATAACTGCTAGCATACTACCGGCACTGTAACGATCGTTACCTTTTTACACTCGCTTTTTCCATCATTGGGTTACCGCCCTATCTTTTTTTATTTTTTTATTTTACTTTTCATTGCCTCCTCCACTGAGCTCCTCTTCCAATCGTTGTCATCATAGGTATTACAGTATATAGTATGCGTTTATAGCCCAATTACACGGACTTCGCTGACACCTAGGTTGGGAAGAAGAAGCCTGGACCAGAAACCAGGCCACAGACACAAGACACAGACACCTCCCCGCACCTCAACCACAAACCACACACCCCCTCCCTTCCCCTTTCCCGGGTGCCCCATCTCATCCATTAGGCCACCTCCCCATTCAGCTGGTCTGCCCGACTGAGATTTTAAGAATCACCGAAAAAAAAAAACATCGTGAGGAAGACAGCCGCGAAGAATAAATATAAAAAAAAACCGACAAACCAAACTTGCGATAATAATTCGAAATGTCCGAGCCCTATCGGAGCCACTCGGGCGCCAGTGGTGGAAGTGGAGGTGGGAGGGGATACGCCGGCAACAACCCCAGGGGAGCAACTCAGCAAAACTATTTACGTTCGCGGACACCGAGCTTCAATGATGGAGATGATGCGACCTACTTTGATGGGGGAACCGGTGTCAGCACCCGTCAGAGCATCAGGGGCTCCGAGGAGTTGTTCTACGATCGTCCTAGTCCCGCCCCTCACGATCCGAGCAGACGGGGATCTATGGGCCCGATTTCCACTTCTACCGTGAGTCGTACCCAGAGCCAAGCGAGTGCTGGTGGCTATTTCGCTGTTACCCCTGGTGGTCAATATTCTCCCGCCTTCCCCAACACATCTTATGATACTGCTCTATCGTCGGCTCCGTATCCTACTACCCCTGGATCTGGGTATAATGGGTCTCAACATCAACCGTACAACCCAGCTGCTTATCAAGCCCAACCCCAACGTCATGCCACGAGTGCAGGTTTTGGCGTATCTGCCGAATATCAGCCGCAGAGACATGCGACTACTGCTGGGGCGAGTAACTACAATTCTGGGCAGTTTTCGCCTACCACGGCTACTTATAATCCAAGCACTTTTAATACTGCCTCTTACCCCACTGGGACGTATCGGACCGGCGCGGTTCCCCAGACCGCTCCATTGCAACCTCATCATTCTTCACAACCATTTGGAGGTGGATCGGGTTATTCTCAGTATGCCACTAGGCCGCAATACGCCACTGCGTCGACCCTTTATGGGTCAGGTCAACCATATTCTCCGGGTCTCCCTCCGCCTCCTCCGGCGCAGTCTGCTCCTCCCCAGAGCACATACCAACCCCCACCCCCACCCCCCCCTCCACACCCTCCCGGATCTCCAGGGTTTGCACCGGGATCTTATGGGCAATCACCATTTGGCTCTACTGCCTACCAGCCCAGCTCTTTAAGTCACCAAACTTCTCTTTCTCAGGGGAACAAGTCTTATCTAACTAGGCCTGAAACGCATTACAACTCGGGCTCAGATAGCGATATTTCCGGTCCGGATCAGGTGGGGCATCCCCTCCCGAGCCCTCCCAAGGATCGACCGGAACCCCTGCAAAACGTGAGATACGGCCTTGTCGGCATGAACCCTTTACCCTCGCCACCTCCTCCGACACCACCCTCGCATGGGGCTTTTCGCCAGGGGCACGGTGTCGAAGATTCACGGTATTCACAAACAAGACCGTTACCTCACGCACCTCACGGATTACACGACAAGGGGCGACAACGCGAAGAGCAAGAAGCAGCAGAAGAATTATATGCAGACGTCGAGGCGTCATTAGCAGTGATGGAGAACAAACCACAGCAGGCGCCTGGCCGTCGACAGTCGCCGCATGCTCCTATAAATGACCGAAGTGAAGATGGTCCAGCCCCTTTATTCGGCGGTGCTGGCCGAGTGCCTCACCCGCAAAACGGTTCGGGCCCTACCAATGGCCATCTTATGGCTGCCCAGACACAGTATTATTCGGGCGAGAGTGACGCAGAGGCCGCAGAGGGTTTAGCGATGATGAGACTCGCTGAGGCTCAAGAAGAGAGAGAGCGAAGGGTGATGGAGAACCCCTCGACACAAACACCTCCAGTGAGGACAGCCGAAGACGCAGAGAGTGATAGCGACTTTGTCCCAGGGGTGGATATGAGTATGTACGGTGGGTTTCCTGGAATGTCGGGCTTTTATGGTCCCGATTCATATGGTGGAAATAATGATATTCCGGTTCTACCAAGCCATAGGTCTGCTCCGCCCCCGCCATCTGCGAGGGGTAATGATATGGGACGTACGCCTAGTGCTGCTGGTTCGTCTTCTACGGCTCCAAGGCCTCAGGAGTATGCGATCCCGGATGATATGGATGTTCACCCGTTTCCACAGTTTCAGAACGCTCGGGTGGACACTTGGGGAACTGGAGGGCTTGCGGAGCCATCTTCTCAGAGGAGGCCTATGTCATTTGACGAAGGGGATGAAGAAGTCGATAGATCGGGGTCACAAAGCCCCTCGAAGCTGCAAAACGACTCGGATGATGATCTCCCAGAGCTGTTTTACCATCCTCCTGTGGGCAGTGCTTACAATAGCCCGGTTACTACAAGGCCTCTTCCGAGTCCGCCCTACAATGATTTCAGGGCGGCTGGTAGCTTGCCATATCCAGACGATACACCGCCCCACCAGTACCAGCCTCCAGTTGCTGGTAGAGCACAAACGATGCGGCCACATGCTACTCCTACTTCCCCTGAGGTCATCGGGCCTACAATGCCTATTCTTGGACCTGGACCTCAATTCCCGAGATCCACGAGTCTGTCTAGCCATACCAGCACTCCACCAACCATACCCCCAATTCGGTCCAAGACAGACGGGAAAGCGCATCCAGCACGCGGACACCGACAGTCGGCGCTTCCCACTGGGGCTCAAACCCTTGCGGTCAATTCTGAGGAACTCACACTCAATGACTTACCTCCTATACCCATAACAAAGAAGTTCGATCCTAAGAAGCTGAGCAGTCGCGATTTTAAAAAGTGCCCAACACCATGGGCATTGAGCGCTATTCAAGCGTGGCTGAAGGAGATGACTGAGGGTGAACAGGATCTTAAGCAGCCCGCGGTGGAGGAAGGTATCGTGGCCTTATTCACGCATTACGTTCCTACTATGAATGTGGCAGATGCAGAGGCACTCGCGGTTAGAGTTGTCTCTGGAATGATAAAGGAGCGCGCTCTTGTCATAGACGAGGAATGGGTTAAGTTCGGAGATGGCGAAGTGTCTGGCGTTATTTTCCAGGTTACTGGTAACGGATGCTATGCTCCAAAATTGCATGAGATTGAGTGTCCTGGGAGATGTTATGCTCACCACTGCGCGAGGACGTTACGGAAGATTACGCTGTCACAACATCCGGACGAACTCGACAAGAAGAAGGAGGACTGGGCAACTTTCTGGAAAATCAAGAAGGAGGATATCGCTGAGATTAGTAAGAAGGAGATCGAGCGACAGAACAATTTGCACGAAATTGTGCAGACCGAGGATGAGTACATGGAGCATATGAGGGTTTTGAAAGTGTTATACCGTGACCCTATCGCAAATACTCAGCCACCAATCATTAAACCCACCAGACTTGATAGTTTCGTCAAAGATGTGTTTGGTAAGGCTGATGCCGTAAGAAAGGTTTCTGAGGAGCATTTGCTCCCTCAGTTAAAGTTCCGACAGCGCGAGCAGGGCCCTTGGATCCTTGGGTTCAGTGATATATTCCGAGAATGGATTCGAAAGGCAAAGACTGCGTATCTAGAATATGCGGCAGCATTCCCGAAGGCGGATATGCTTGTTCGAAGGGAAGCCGAGCGAAACCTCCTTTTTAGACAGTTCCTCGAACAATGTCGACAAGACCCGCGATCTCGAAGATTGGATTGGGTTACTTTCCTAAAGGCGCCCATCACTCGATTGCAAAGATACTCCCTATTGCTTTTCACGGTGTTGAAGCACACAGTTGTTGAGGGCGAGGAGAAAGAGATACTCCAGAAGGCTATCGAAGAGATCAAGGCGGTGACATTGGAGTGTGATACGCGCGTCGATGAGATGAGCAAACGTGTGGCACTTTGGGAACTGGATACAAGATTGATGATGAGGCAATGGGAGGTGGACCTCAGACTCGACGAGAAGGGCAGAGAATTGATCTTCCAGGGAGATTTGCAGAGAAATGGGAATAACAGATTTACATGGCTGGAAACTCATGCAATCTTGTTTGATCATTATCTAGTGTTGGCGAAGACTACGATGCAAAAGGATGCGCATGGTGGAGCCAAGCATGGGAGGTACGACGTTTCTAGAATGGTAGGTGCCCGTTGTTCGTTGGTGGGGGGGTGATTGCATCTAACGATTTGTAGCCAATTCCTATGGATTTGCTTGTATTGGAAAGCACCAATGACGAGCCGGTTGTCAGAAGCACAGCAAACAGACTTGGTATCGGAGGCCCTACGGCAGCAAAGGATAAGAATGATCAAAAGTCCGGCAGACACAATACTGTGGGCCCGGGCCCTGGCCCTGGAACACTCCCACATTCTAATACTGGTTTATCTACTTCTTCTACCAATACCGCTCCCGGTAGACTAGTCACCGCGTTACCAGATCGCAGCGCAAGCGACGACCGAGTGATGTATCCTTTCCGCATCAAGCATCTTGGAAACCGCTCCATCAAGGCGGACGACAATACCTACATCCTATATGCCCCAACCCAGCAGAATCGTATGGACTGGTGCGAGAAGATTATCCAAGCCAAGGAACGCCATGCGCAGAGTCTTCATGCACAGAATGCCGAGCCTTTCCGATTAAAGGTTATGGCGGATACTGCCTTTGGGTACGAAGCTACTGCCCAATCGGGGCCTAAGCCGATTATCGTCCGGGGCACCCCTCTTGATCGTGCTATCGGTGAGGTCGAGAAGATGTACGAGAAGACGCTAGGACCAAGGCCGGGCGTCATCTGCAGAGCAAGTGTCAATTGTGCGACCGCTTTTACGGTTAATTATGAGAGAGAGATGATAGCCATTGGAACGGATTCCGGTGTCTTCACGGCAGATGCTAAGAACCCTCGAGGTTGGCAACGAGTAGGTTGTCTCTCATATATTCGTGAATTATTGTGCTGACATGTGATAGTCTATCAACCTCACCAAAGTGACTCAAATCGCTGTCCTCGAAGACTTTAGTCTCTTCCTTGTCCTGTCAGACAAATCCCTAATAGCCTACCATTTGGACGTTGTAATTCCGCCACCTGGCGCCTCCCCAGACGCCGCCGTCAAACAACGCCCACCGCAGAAGCTCTCAGGCGGAAAAGATGTCGGCTTCTTCGCGACTGGCCGGATGAAGGAGCGCAGTCTAGTATTCTACAAGAAGCGCGAAGGTCTCTCGTCAACATTTAAAGTTCTCGAACCTGTATTCCAAAAAGCGCCCGAGAAGAAGTCTCGCTTCTCACGGAAGGGTACTACTGGCTTCTTCCAGGAATTCGACGAGTTCTATATCCCAACGGATTGCTACGGGATTAACCTTTTCCACTCGTCACTCGCTATTCAGACTAGCAAGGGGTTTGAAGTCATGACCTTAGACAAGAAAGTGGCCTGGTCCGTACCGGAGCTTAAAGCCTCGCACGTTACTCTCATCGCCAATCGGCTACAAGGGCAGAAACCCCTAGGCATGTTCCGTCTTTCAGATATCGAATTCTTGCTTTGCTATGAAGGTAACCTCCCCTCCCCCCCATCGTATCCCAAAGCTAACAAAGCAGAATGCGCCGTCTACGTCAACAAACATGGCGACATCTCTCGCAGCGTAATCATGGAATTCGTCGGCAAGGCCAAGTCCGTCGCCATTTACGGCCCCTACATCCTCATCTTCGACAACGACTTTGTTGAAATTAGGAACGCTGACAACGGTCGCCTACGCCAGGTCATTGCCGGTAGGGACTGTCGGTGCATTGACGATGCCCAGTGCGGTGGCAGCGCCGGGACCAGGAGCATTAAAGTTGCCATGGCACACCCTGAAGTTGAAGGGAGGCAGCTGGTTGTTGAATTGTTGGTTAATGAAGGGCAGGAGGATTAGTTGTAATAGTGGGAGGGGGAGGAGCGGGAAGGGATGTATATATTTGAAGTGTTGGGAGGGTCATTCATTTCTATTTTTATTTCTCCTCTCTTTTCCCTTTTCTTCTTTCTTCCCGGATATCTCTTCTTGATACTTTGTCTTACCCTTTCCCTTTTACACCAATCTTCGTCTTCAAATCTTGTCCAACCTGTTTCGTGTGTTCGTATGTGAATGCGGGCGTTTTTGTTTTTCTATTTTCCTCCTTTGCCAGCTTCGGTATTCCCGGTTTTTATTTTTTTTGTACTGCGTTTACTGGTTGGTTGATCGGTTGGTTGATATTCTGCATTGAATTGGGTTTGTGATGAATTTTATTCCGAGAATATTTGCTATGATTCGATTCAAGTAGTTTTTTTGTGGGTTTTTTTTTTTGGTT
>Ga0307507_10011084_pt1 | contig 11460 bp, 5 predicted proteins | sample 7_EM_MG_FD_207223 | JGI IMG/M metagenome (GOLD analysis project Ga0307507, IMG submission 207223) | Populus trichocarpa ectomycorrhiza microbial communities from riparian zone in the Pacific Northwest, United States - 7_EM | ecosystem: Host-associated > Plants > Roots > Unclassified | place...
ATTACAATTGTAAATAGTGCCTGGTTTTTCAAAATCGAGTATGAAGTTGACGATAGTGGTCCGTGCGGGGTCACGTGCAGACGTCTGTGCGCGGTGCTGTGGGATGGTGCTGCCCCGAGACGTCCCGGACGTTCTAATCTAGTCGATCAGATTAAATTAGATTGCATCACTGATGTCTCTTTGGTTGGGGCATTCAAGTTATGCTCAGAAGGTTCACTCTAGTTTAGACAACTTTAAGAGAGATACTCCAGGAGCCCTTAAATTCGATAATAGTGCCTGGAGCCCTCCTTGTATTTTTGTAGAGGTTCTCAGGGCTTATCCAAAATACCTATCGCCTCATTGCGTGACAACGGCTAGCCGAATCGCGAATCCCGCATGGACAGACGTCACGATGTCCTCCCCTCAATTTTTAGGGGTATCCCTTGCACTGTTACTTGCGTCCTATAAATTGTGGCCCGTGCGTACCAATCAATAAGCTGAATTCCCAGGCGGTCAATCGTTCTGCCGCATCACCAAAGTTTTAAGCTGCCTCCGCGCCCGCGCCCGCGCCCGCGCCCAGTGGGACCTAAATTAACACCTCTGCTTCGCATCTAAGAGCCTGCAATTATAGAGCGTCACGGCGGTCGGCCAATTAACTCTATAAGTAACTCTATAATTGCCAATCGCGTTGACAGATCTACTCGTAGAGAGCCCTCAGCATTTAAGCGAAATACTATGTGCTCGCACTTTGATGTTCTTGATCGCGCGCACGGGCCACATTTATATCACATTAACAGTGCAAGGGATAGACACCAAGTGGAGTTAAAACACAACCTTAAATGAAATAGACCTTAAGAAAAGTATTATCACGTGATATTGTTGCGGGCTTGTTTTCCAATACATACCCCTATATAGCTACCTCGTTTCTTACCTTTTCCTTTCTTACGTCACATTCTGTGCATAGGACGTGGTTTGACGTAGCTCTGCGTCCTGACAATATTTATAACAATAGTAATTAAATTCTAAAATCTAGTAGATAAGCGCAAAAACCCTATTGTAGAATATCTGCCGTATATACAGGGGTTAAGGTGGCACGGTGGTGAGGATAAAGTGCAGGCGTAGGAGCCACGCTAGAACCGCCTCACCTGAAGTGCAAAAAAAAATAAAAATAAAAATACAATGTGTTCCACCAGTCAGTCGGACATCCTAAAAACCATCAAAAATTAGAAAATCTGTGCTTTAATATCTCCATAATAGCTTAATAATTGTCGGGAATTAGGCAAGCGGTTGTTACGTAACGCCGCGGCACTAGCGTAGCGAGGAGTCTTAAGCTCCTTGCCCTTCCTCATTCTAATAAAAGAAGCTATTAACCAACATCACTGTAACCTACTCGAGTAGTCGTTATTGGTGAGTCACCCTGTGTGACCAACACTGATTAGTGGTTAAACACACAGTTAACTATAGAGCAGCTAGGTTATTGACAGAAGAGATAGTCTTATGCAGGGGTTCCTGGCGATACTGTGCTACCTTAGGCTTACGGAAAACCAGTAATAGAAGTGTTACTAAGTACTAGGAGATACTAAGTTGCGTCTATTATATAGAACAATCACGTTTACAAAGATTTGGTTGAGTACTTTAGGTTAGAAGTGTTACTGAACCTAGGGTCCTAAGTCAATGTCTAAAACGCGTTGACTACGCCTCAAATTGCCTACCTTTTAACAGCAAACCTACGAGATCCTATAAAGCCGAAAATCCTACCTACCTTTGACGTATGACACCCCGTCAATTCTACTTCTATTATGGCGTTAACCTACCCAAAGAAGTATAAGAATGACATTAACCCAGAGATATAGGACAAAGATATTAACCCTATAAACGCCAAGCAACAGGACCTAAACGGATTCTTATTATACTGTATAGCACAATACATAGACAGCGAATATAATAATACTGTGCTATAGTATTGCATAAAGGAGGACTTTGTTGGATGGATAAAAGAAACATAGGCCCTTACAAAGAAGAATATTGTATAAGACTTCCGTAACTTCCTTTAGGAGAATAGAGTATTTGTCCCTATAGATGGAGATACTATTGGAGACAATATTTAGGAGTAAGTTATTAATATAAAAGAAGAGCATAAATGGACTCTATAAGAGATTAAGCACCAACTACGTAATATAAAGAGGCTCAACTTATAATGGAATCCAAATGATATACCAATAGAGACATATTCTAATTCTATTGCTCTAGGTACAAGTTCTTACGTACTATACCTATTGCTCCCACCAATTCAACCCGCAACTTTAACTACTGCCCCCTAAGAGTAAGCGCAAGACCCCCTTGCTTCGCAATTTAATAACCTTTGAACTCTGCTATAGGAAGATTAGGTACCATACTGTGTTCTATTAAGCTCTGTATCTCTACTATAGCCTACAAAGCAATCCCCACCTTAATCTCTAATGCAATTTTAATATGGCCTAATACCGCTTAGAGGCACCTTAAAAATGCTTATAGAGCTTACAAAACTCTATTTGGACTAGGAAAAGAGGTTTAGCAGGGAACTATATAATATCCTTAATTTAAAGCTGCGTATCTTCTATAACTATTGCTAGAAGGTTAAACTGGAACCTAACTAATATTATAACGCTTATTCTATTATGCTTAAGGGCCGCGCCAGTACCTTCTATTATAATCGTTTAGTAGGAAAAGGATACAATTTTAACTAAATAATATATAAGATAAGATGCCACTTTGAAATAGAAGAGAATAAATAGCAGTATATATTGGAGTGGAGAGAGACTACCTTCCTAAGAATTATTACTATAAACCCAGATGCCTCTTAACTTAACTATCTTTAAAAGCTCTTTAATTAACTTTAGATAATTTAGCGTGGTTTATCTAAATTATATTAAGAGGACTTCAGCCTACGCGATTAAGTTATTAGCGTATGCTAAGGTGTTAAAGAATGCAACTTTGCCCTCTTTAATCCTGCAAATACTTATAAAGGAGTGTGTGCTTAATTAAGATCCTCTATTAGCACCGCTCTGCGCTTTTAAGAAGTATAGTAATTTAACGCCTAACCCCAACCTACTTTAATTGACCCGACTAACTAACACAATTATAACTAGACTAATTGAATATATAGTGGCCGGGGTAGGGGATACAGTAGAGGGTACGATTAATATTAACTATAAAGCAATTGTGGAGGTCCTTGTAGAGGTTTATCTTAAAACAATTAATAGAAGAAATGCTATGTTTGTAAGAAGCCAAATTGCTAGTTAACTAGGTACCCTCTTAACAGACAAAAGGAGGCATATAATAAGTTTCGCTAAAGCGCGTAAAACGTCAGAAATTGTAAGGTTACTATAGCCTACTTCTAAAGCTTCCTGGTTTAATATAAAGGCGAAGAAGATCTTGAGGGTGAGGTTAATGAGGCCAAACAGCTCCTTATAGATATGGAAATTGAGGACTACTCTCCTGACTAATACTTCACTGAGTATAGTGAGGTAAATGGCATATAAACCGTTGCTGTCCTTAACAACCAATCTATGCTCTATTCTGTTACAAAGTTAGATATCTTTAATAAGCCAAAAGAAAGTTCCGCGTTCTTCTTTAATGACAGATACTCGGCGAATGTCTTCTATAGTATTATGCTAGATACTGGAGCCGTAGGAGTATCTATAGTAGGAGAACCTTAAGTTTAAGCTCTTTAGCAGCTTAATAGCTCTATTTAGATTAACTAATTAATGGCAGGCTAATATATAATTATAACGGTGCTGGGGCAACGCTACCTGCCATACTTAGTGGACCCTAACTCCTACTAACTAATTAGGATTTTCCATCCCCAGGATAGAAAATCGCCATTGGCTCGCTTACTACTAGCGCCTTAACGACTTCTTTGTATCTTACCAGTCTCTAATAGACTTCTTCTTCTCCTTAGCTTAGTATTCTTGTATAGTAGCAATCTACAAGCTTCAGTTTAGAAGCATTTATATAAGCCCATTATATTATACTAAGCTCTCCCTATATTGCCTAGGAAGGCCTTAATAATATCCCACCCCAAAAAGACCTTTATCTGCAACGACGCGTCGACGCGTTATACTCAGACATTAAAAAACCCACACTACTACGCCTAAGAAGGCCCTAACAATATCCCACTTTATAGGCCAGACTGTACTTAACCTGCACCTATAAAAGAACCCCAGAATTAAAACCAAATTATACAATTCCAATAAACCTTAGGAAGCCAATGATGGCACCTAAAGCAAGCTTATTTAAAAGACCTGCCTCTACCCGAGAGGAACATGAGGTCCAGTTAGGATCAGAAATTAAAGACAATAACGACGTTATAGGTATATATAAGTAGATTCGTGCCCTTGCAGCTAATTAGAAGGTTAATCGTCTTTAAGCCTAAAGTATATAAGAGACTCTAAAGGAGATCCTAGAAAGCCTTGCTGCCTTATAAAATAGCCCAGCCTCCTCTTTACGAAGCCTTAGTTAACCCATTCGCTCTACCAAATGCGATATACCAGAGAGTATAGATATAATAACAAAGTGATTAAAGTCCGTTAAGCTCCCTAACCCCCCACCATTGTTGGACGGCGTAGACCCGACCTTTAAGAACTGGAGAATCTAGGTGCAAGGAAAGCTTTATATTAACCATAACTATTTCCCCTTTAAAGAAGCTAAAATGCTCTACCTCTTTGGTTAAACCATTGGGGACGCCTAGCGACACCTTTAGGCTAAGTTTGAGGACGAGTTACCTGTTTAGTTTATATCTGTTAATAAGATAATACAGCACCTGGCTACTATCTATATCAATCTGAATAAAGTACGGGATGCCTGTTACGACTATAATTGCCTAATAATGAAATTAAACTAATCCTTTACTGAGTTCTAGACTTAATTCTTATACCTAGTAGGCGAAGGCCAGGTCCCCCTTAAGAACTATTGTTTGGACCTATACGACAAGCTAACGGTCTGACTATAAGAGAAGATTGCGGTAGCCTTGGACGACCTACTAACCTACCAAAGACTTGCAGCCTAATATTTGTCGCTAGATTTAGAACTAAAACGAATTAATGCTCGCTCTAATTAACTAAAGAGGTCCCATAGCAACCGCAACCTATCCGCTATACCAATGGGAGCTGGCGTCAGAAGACAAACCATAACCGCCCTTATACTAAAAGCGGTTACGACTGCCTACTAGCGAACCTCGCCTGACCCGCTATGTACTATACCTTCAACTAATGCTTATTGCAACACCTTAATTGACCCTGCCACGGTCACGTGCTTTAATTGTGGAAAGGATGGTTACTTTACTACGTCCTACCCAGAGCCAAAGGATACGGGTGATATTAAGGAGATAGAGGAAGAAGAAACGCCTAATAAGTCAGGAAAAGAAGAACCCTAGGGAAAGACTCCCCCCTAGGGTATCCTATTGATCTTAAAGAGATTAATCTAAGTTAGCTAATAGGTGGAAAACACTTTATAGTTCCATATATAGTATCTTAAAATGGATATAGAGTTAATATAACTGCCCTTGTTGACACTGGAGCAAATAGCTTTGCCTTTATAAACACTGCTTATGTAAATAACGTTGCTAAGTTCTTAAATGTAAATGCTACCCAACTAGAGAAGCCTGTTTAAGTAAAAGGCTATAACGGCCAAGCCGGTAAGCCAGTTACCCATGTCTTAAAGCTATATATTGCTATTAATGGATAATGCCAGTTTGGTATCCCTTTTTATATCCTAGACCTAGGGTCCTATAATATAATCCTCAGCTAAAAATGGATGTCCTACTTTAATATTTAGCTAAATGTTTAACAAAGACAGTTTATCTAGCCGGAGAGTAGACCGAAGTTACCCTCCTTCGTTAGAGAGATCCGTACTAACCATAAGATATTAGCCGTAAAGGCCAATCCTACCTACTAGTAGGATGTTAGGGACCGCGACCTAGCTTTCGCTTAAGAAGATACCTATTGTAAGGCCGGTAAGAAATCTATACTAACAAGGATACTCCCCCAAAGGGCTACAGTTAAGGAGGACTCTACTTACGGAAGTGGAATGGATAGTAATATAGACGACTTCCAAATTACGGAGATCTGGCCAATGGGGAAGAGGACATACTAATAGGACTTAGAGGATAACCTTTGGAAGATGCAATAAGAGCTAAAAGGAGTAAAGATAACGCTAATACGCTAAAAGCCCCTAAGGCCGCGGACACCCCTACTACCACACAACCCCCCTATAGTAGATATTGCGGCAATTAGCGCCATAGGTTTCTATTTTAATATATATTGGAAGGACAACGAGGTCTTTATAACCAGCTTATACAAAATCAACCGGATTATCAACGAGAAGGAAGAAGGGCCAGTAGAGAAAACTAATAAGGAGTTAGTTAAGCGCCTCCTCCCTATATACCTCTTAGACCACAAAGACGCGTTCTTAAAAGCAGCCTTAGATATACTGCCCCCCCACTAAACCTATAATTATAAGATTTAACTAGAGGCCGATAACTCTCTAGGCTATAGCCCCCTTTACTAGCAAATTATAGAGGAACTAAAAGTAACTAAGCAGTACTTAATCGATAACCTCTATAAGGGGTTTATTAAGCCAAGTTAGGCCCCTTTTGCTTCCCCTATCCTCTTTATAAAGAAACCCAATAAAGGCCTCTGCTTCTGTATTAACTATTAGAAACTAAACGCCATTACTTAGAAAGATTATTACCCTCTCCCCCTAATTAACGAGACCTTTGCACGTCTAAGCTAAGCTAAAATCTTTACTAAGCTTGATATCCGCTAAGCTTTCTACTAAATTAGAATAGACCCTGCATTAGAAAATCTAACAACATTTTACACCCGCTACGGTTTTTATAAATATAAAGTTCTTCCTTTTGGACTAATGAATGGGCCAGCCACGTACCAACGGTATATAAATAATGTTCTTTTTAACTACCTTAACAAATTCTATACGGCATACCTAGACGATATTCTTATATACTTGGATAATGAACTTGAGCACCAAGTTTACGTTAAAAAGGTCCTAGAGAGGCTGCGGAATGCAGGCCTATAAGTTAACATTAAGAAATGCGAATTCGGAGTAAAACGAATAAAGTACCTTAGGTTTATCATTAGCACAGAAGAAATTAAAGTTGACCCTAAGAAGGTTAAGGCGATACGCAACTGGAAACCCCCTTATACTATAAAAGGCATCTAGTCCTTTCTAAGCTTCTGTAACTTCTACCATCGGTTTATCCATGACTATGGGGTTATGGCTAAGCCTCTTATATAACTAACAAAGAATAACATGCCTTTTGTTTTTAATAATAACTATATAGAAGCTTTTAAGGAGTTAAAGGACCGACTTACCTTCTTCCTAATTCTCCGTCACTATGACCCAGACCTTGAATTAATACTGGAAACGGACGCCTCTAACAAAGTAGTAGCGGGAGTTCTCTTATAGTTATACCTAGATGGCGAGTGGTACCCTATAGCGTTTTTCTTAAAGATAATGGCCCCAGCCGAGTATAACTACGAGGTACACAATAAGGAAATACTAGCTATTATATAATTATTGTCCCAGTGGCGCGTAGAGCTTAGAAGTATAGACTCTTGGATTAAAATCTATACTAATTATAAAGCCCTTGAGTATTTTATAATAATAAAGCAGCTTACCGGTCGATAGGCTAGGTGGGCTAAAATACTCTCCTAATTCTTCTTTACAATTATATACCGTCCTGGTAGGTAAAATTCTAAAGCTAATGCCCTTACCTGGAGAGAACAGGATGTAGAACCACAGGATAAGCTAAAGGCTTAGCACCAGACACATGCCCTTCTCCGTCCTGAACAGCTCGACCTATATATCCTTAAGGAACTAAACTCTGAACAGAATAAGCTGGCGCCTATAGAAGGAGAGATCCTAGATAAACTAATAGGACTAATTAACCGCATTCTAATCATAAACCGTATAGCCGAATCCCTAAAAGCCCTCCGTGACTAAGCTACAGAAGGCGACCCTAATTTAGAAATAGAAGACGGACTGCTCTTATACTAAAAATGGCTTATAGTTCCAGACGTTAACAACCTATAAACGGAGCTGATCCGTGAAGCCTACTATTAAGTCTCTACGGCGTACCCTAGTTACTACCCTTTACGAAAGTATTGCGAAAATCAAATTAAGCGAGCCCCGCACACACAGCATTGAATTTAGGTGATCTCACCATATAAATCGTATAACTACCACGCATACTACGCTTGCAACGCTTATATCTGCCTTCTATGCCTAAAAGGATTCCTAAATGGCAGCTCCATCAAATTTTGGTAGCTTTTCTATTTAATTAGACGGTCAAATGTATCGCGGCAGCTACAAAGTTACACCTTTCAACTATATACCGTATCCAGCTTAACTTGGACCTCTATAGAGAGCCATACCCCCCCCTAAATCTTAAGATTGGGCGACTAAGTAATATACAGGCGGAATATGAGCAAGTTCGTGACATATAACATCATAGTGTTAGGTGTACTAATCTCGTATATAGGCGCTTCTTGCCTACCTAGAAGATCGCCCTACTACCTACCTTAATAAGATGGCCTGGTTCCTATGGGACGATTGCAATATTGCGGTATCAATATCGTTAATATGGAGGACTCTTAAGCGTAATAGGTGGAGTAGGAAGGTTATACAGCGTAGAGCACAGAAGCGATCTGAGGATCTTTATACTGCCTAGAAGGGACGCCAATGCATATAGGACCCTAATTGCCTTATATTTATCGACAAGTCAGGCGCCAATAAGAGGACTAGTTATAGGAAGTTTGGTTAGAGTCCTATAAACCTTCCTATAATTAATACAGTATCAATTAAGCGCTTAGAACGGTGGAGTATTCTACCTATATATTCACTTAACGGCTTTCTCCCTGGGACTCTTATATGGCAGGGCTTAATTACTTCTAAAATATTTAACGCCTAGATTAAGTCTTCTATTCTACCATAATATATACCTAGTTATACAGTCTTGGTGTTGGATAATGCCTCAATACATAAAAGTCAGGTAAGAGAGTAATTATATATATATTATAACTATATAATCTAACTAGGTATAGGAATTTATGGAGCTCTATACTGCCGCCAATATCTCTATTAAGTATCTTCCTCTATACTGCCTAGAGTTTAACCCAATTGAGCTTTTCTTTTACGACTTAAAGGCGTAGATTTAACTAAACGTTTACTTAATTCAGGACTATAAGAGCTTTGGTACGTTCCTACAATTTAAAGTACAGTGTATAGGAATCTATTATTTAGCTTAAGGACACTTTTAACGGGCTAGCTACCTAGTAGATAACTAGTTAGGAGTGCGATCTTTTAGATTTAGGTAGTGCTCTTATAGAAATTAAAAACTTACTGTCCCTTTTGGTTTGCTTAAAAGGTCTTAAGCTCACGCCTTAATTAAGGTAGGAGGCCTGCTGCAAGGCCTAACTTATCTACCTATGCCTGCTTAGATATTCCTAAGCGGAGCGCCTTTAAGTTATAGAAGTTATTAATAAGTGTATTAAGAACAGTCTCAAGCTCTGTTATAAGCTTTAGAGTTGCCTAGCTAGGTCACCTTTTCACCTAATTAAAGAATTCGCGAAGCCTCTCCTCAGAATCCGAGTCGCTATTAATAGGGCTAGTTGGCGGCGCCGCTAGCGTTACCTATATAGTAGCTACCGGCGTCAGAGTTACCGGAGGCTGCTAAGGTGCTTATATAGGTGCCTGGTATAGATTCTATTACACTCCAGTAGTTATATAGTAGGTAGGTAGTGGCCCTTAGGGGGGGTAGTTGGGTTGACTATAGGGAGGATAGTAGCCAAAATCGTCAGCTCCTGCTTAAAAATAGCCCCCTAGCCCATGCGCCCGCCACCCCCCCCCCCCCTCTACTACTACCACTACCGCTGCCTCCCGTGGCCCCATTCTTGGCTGAAAGGCGTATGGCAAGCGGCGCAGGAGGCTCCTCTTTAGAAGCTTTGCCATCCTTAATCTGCTTGCCCCAGGCCTTTAATACAAAGTGGTTAACTGGGTAATGGAAATAGGGCAGCTCTGTATTCCTATTTACCTAATAGGTGCCTCTATTATTTAAACAGATCTTTAATTGGTAGGGCTATTAGAAGGCTATTAAGGGAGCTAGGTTTCCTATGAGAACTTCTAATAAAATATTATTAGGTAGAGAAAGGTGCTGGGCAATAGTAGCACTTAATCTACCCTTCTTTTTAGGTGTACTGGATGTAGCTCCAGCCTTAAGAATATTTAATAAAAGTGTACTTGCTAGCAAGGCTCTTTAGAGTGCCTTAACACCAAGGGCATAGGGAGAGGCGTATATTAATATAGTTTCCGGTATAGGCTTCTTAGTTAATATAACTACTACCTCTATACGTAGCCCTTTTCTGCCCTCTGCATGCCACGTTCTGATAATTTTATAAAGGTTATAGACATGTCTGGTAGAGTAAATATCTTATAGTACCATATCGCGAGCCATAATGCGATCGTAGGAAGCTGTCGCCCTAATAGAATACTTATCCTTAAAGGATCTGCCTACTATATTAGCTTTAACCTCATTAATCTAGGAACCAATCTTATTAAGAAACTCTCCACTAACTATACGCTGTGTAGAAGTAGAAGTAAGATCTTCCTCTCCTACCTAAGCTTTCCAGATTGCTATATAGTATTAAAATACTACCTTAGGCTCTAAGGGAGCTGGCGAGCTTAAACCTATTATAACAGCTTCCTTAGGTGCATCCTTTTGTCTTAGCGGAGGCTTTAAAGCCTTTAAAGTCTTTACTAATTTGGTAGGCTTCTTCTTAGAGGTTAACTTTAGATTTAAACTCTTCTGGTTTAAACCCCTAGTAGGCTTCTTAGTACGCCGAGTTAACTTGGACGCCTTAGTAGCTCTAGCAATTTATATAATTTTAACAGCTTTAAGAGCTTTAGTAGCTCCTTAACTTAGTTAAATAATACGCCTACTTGCTGTCCTAAAGCCTACTTCCTTATCTGGCGGCTCTTAAGGTAGCTAGTAAATATCTAGATTAACTAGGCCTGTGTTGTCTTTATCTTTATCGTCTTCGCCCTAATCTAAATCTTTATCTAACTTTTGGGCCTCCCCCTCCTCTTTCTCTTCCTTATCCTCGTCCTTATCCTCGTCCTCCTCGCCAGAACTAAGCGGTTGGAGTGGGCAACGAGCTAGGATAGTACGAAGGCCTACATGCAAGGGGGCAGTAGTATTGCGCTTAGTTACTTAAGGAGACTCTGTAGATTGACTAGCAGCTCGTTTCCGAAGGCTATCGCGGTTTACCATTACGCCTACAACACCAGAAAATCGAGCTATATAAGCGATATAATGTAATACTTAAGCTTCGTAAGTAATTAAAGAACGGCGAGCGTAGTATGCGTGGTAGTCATACGATTTATATAGTGAGATCACCTAAATTCAATGCTGTGTGTGCGGGGCTC
>Ga0307507_10011086_pt1 | contig 11460 bp, 3 predicted proteins | sample 7_EM_MG_FD_207223 | JGI IMG/M metagenome (GOLD analysis project Ga0307507, IMG submission 207223) | Populus trichocarpa ectomycorrhiza microbial communities from riparian zone in the Pacific Northwest, United States - 7_EM | ecosystem: Host-associated > Plants > Roots > Unclassified | place...
CTCTAATGAACTATGTAACTTCTTTTCGATGTCATCTTGCAGCTATTTGTAGTAGAGTTTGAACCAACTCATAAAGCTTCTTTGGTTATAGGCGATGTTCTCAGTAGAGTGTCAGTTGGTTTTCAATAATCTTTTATTTTTTCTCGTATTATATTAATGAGTTATTTTTTTATTTATTATTGCCAAGTATTTTTTTACAGTTTGTTTTTTATTGTTGCTTTCGGTTTAAATCAAATTAATAATTTAATCAATTTTATTTGATATAGACAAGTTAATAACTTAAATATCAAGCTTTTTTTTCTTTTCTTGAAACATTATTGACCCGTGATGCAAGCAAGGTGGATTTTTAGTCTAGTTAATCTTCCATTCATGGTGGGATGAGCTATCTAACTATTTTATGAAAAGTTAAAAAAAGAAACAATAAAAATGAATTTAGTTTTATTATTTTTATTGTGATAATATTTTTTTTTGGCTGTAAATTTGTGTTTGTAATTAGTCACTAACCTTTACAATTTTTATCCAAGAAGAAGAAAAGAGTTAATAACAAAAAAAAAAAAAAACATTGATGATAAATTAATTTGGATTTACGAAAGAAGTAGTCATTAGATTATTATTATTATTATTATTAGCTCTTGGGTTAACACAATTCTCTAAACAGCTTTCAAAGGCGGAAGCGATTGGAGAAAACACAAAAAAGAAGAGACAAGAGAAAATAAAACTTACAACCGTAGCTGAGAGAGAGAGAGAGAGAGAGAGGCCTGCGTGCTGGTCTGCTACAAAGATAAAGCAGAAAATCTCCAGTAAGAGAAGCGAATCGTTGATATTTCTATTGGGTTTTGTTTTCCTTCTTGCACAGCTGCTAGTCGGTTGTTATTATCTGCTTTGCTGCGCGGCTTTGTTTTCTTGCTGAAACTAGGTTTGCGAACTCACTCACTGTTTAATCTGTTATTAATCATCTCTATGTTCGATTTTCTAATTATTTCTCGAATCTTGGAAATGGGTATTTTAAGGTTTTGTGATTTTTAGTTCTATTCATGGTAATGGGTATCTGATTCCTGTCATGTTTTTCAAGATGCCTAGGTTTAAGTAATAAGATTTACGTGCTGTTGGCTATTTAACGACATGGGTACTAAGTAGTTTGCTGCTTTGCTACTTCTGTGCTATGTAGTGCTTTGCTTTTTCCATGAAGATCTAATATAGGTGGTGGTGTTATTTTGTTTATTTATATAGGTGGAGATAAGGGGGGTTGTTTAAAAAGTATATGTTTTGTTGAATCTAGTGGCTGGTGAGCAAATGGATTACGAAGAAGAGGAGAAGATGCAATATCAGGGAAGTGGTGCCATTCCTGCGCTTGCAGAGGAAGAGATGGGAGAAGATGATGAGTATGACGATCTATACAATGATGTCAATGTTGGGGAGAATTTCTTGCAGATGCATGGTTCGGAAGCGCCAGCCCCACCTGCTACAGTGGGGAATGGAGGATTCCAAACTCGAAATGCTCATGAATCAAGAATTGAAACTGGGGGTTCACAAGCGCTTGCTATCACTGGGGGTGGGCCTGCAGTTGAAGGGATATATTCTAATGCTAAGGCTCATTTTCCAGAGCAGAAGCAGGTGGCAGTTGCTGTTGAAGCACAGGATGTAGGGCCTGTTGATGGATCTTCTGTTGCTCAGAAAGGGAGGGTTATAGAGATGAGTCATGATGTTCAAGTGCGAAACATGGGATTTCAGAAATCAACACCAGTGCCCCCAGGTATCGGGGTTGATCCTTCTGATATGAGTAGAAAAAATGCTATCGAGCCTGAACCTTTGCCAATTACTGGCAGTGCAGGTCCTCGAGGTGCTCCACAGATGCAAGTTAATCAAATGCATATGAGTGCAGATGTTAATCGCCCTGTGGTTAATGAAAATCAGGTCCGGCCACCTATAGAGAATGGTTCTACCACGCTTTATGTTGGAGAATTACATTGGTGGACCACTGATGCAGAGCTTGAAAGTTTTGCATCTCAATTTGGAAGGGTCAAAGAGATTAAATTCTTTGATGAGAGGGCTAGTGGTAAGTCTAAAGGCTATTGCCAAGTTGACTTCTATGAAGCAGCTGCTGCAGCAGCATGCAAAGAGGGAATGAATGGTCATGTTTTCAATGGACGACCTTGTGTTGTGGCTTTTGCTTCTCCACAAACACTAAAGCAGATGGGGGCTTCTTACATGAACAAAACCCAGGGTCAGCCTCAGACTCAGTCTCAAGGAAGGGGGTCTATGAATGATGGTGCGGGAAGAGGTGGTAATGCGAACTTTCAAAGTGGAGATGGAGGAAGGAACTATGGAAGAGGTGCTTGGGGAAGGGGTGGGCAGGGAATTCTCAACCGAGGACCTGGGGGTGGACCAATGAGGGGAAGAGGTGCCATGGGTCCCAAAAACATGGCTGGGAATGTTGCTGGAGTTGGAAGCGGTGCCAATGGTGGAGGGTATGGACAAGGCCTTGCAGGTCCTGCATTTGGTGGGCCTGCCGGTGGAATGATGCCTCCCCAAGGTATGATGGGTGCTGGATTTGATCCACTATACATGGGACGAGGGGGTGGTTATGGGGGTTTTGCTGGTCCTGGTTTTCCTGGCATGCTTCCTTCATTTCCTGCTGTTAATTCAATGGGACTTGCTGGGGTGGCTCCACATGTCAACCCAGCTTTCTTTGCCCGAGGAATGGCACCTAATGGGATGGGAATGATGGTTTCCTCTGGAATGGATGGACCGAATCCAGGAATGTGGTCTGACACAAGCATGGGAGGATGGGGAGAAGAGCATGGTCGAAGGACAAGGGAGTCAAGTTATGATGGCGATGAGGGTGCTTCTGAATATGGATATGGAGAGGGGAACCATGAGAAGGGAGCTCGGTCAAGCGGTGCCTCTAGAGAAAAGGAACGGGGTTCTGAGCGTGACTGGTCGGGTAATTCTGATAGGCGTCACCGTGATGAGAGGGAACAAGACTGGGACAGGCCAGAAAGGGAGCACAGGTACAAGGAAGAGAAAGATAGTTACCGTGGCCATCGGCAAAGGGAGCGTGACTCAGGTTATGAGGATGATCGGGATAGAGGGCACTCTTCTTCAAGAGCTCGGAGCAGATCCCGTGCGGCTCCAGAAGAAGATTACAGGTCTCGAACAAGGGATGTAGACTATGGCAAGAGGAGACGCCTACCATCAGAGTGACAACACTATGCTATTCATCCTCCTAGGATGGTGCAGAGGGTGTCTTCTTGGGAGAGGAAGTAAGTTCTACTTGTTTGGATTGGGAGGGGAGAATAGCTAATCTCTTACTTCGTTACTGCATTACCTGAACTTTATTAGCTGAACACCTGAAACTTAGTATTTATGTGCTTTAAAACATTAATAGTAACTGTTTGTAGGATGGCTAATGTGGATATTTCTTGTGGGGTTGGACTAAAATATCCCACAGCTGAGCATCCCATTGGGTTTATGTCTTTCCTGAATCTTCTGTTTGAGTGCTTGTTGTCTTGATATGCATGAAACTTTCTGTTCTATGGGATTGTTTTAGATGATGGCTAGCATACTGTCTATCATTTTGATATTTTTTTTGTTGCTTATGTGAAAGCTTCAGGCTTTGCTAGATGTCTATAATAGTGCAAAGTTAAGAGTGCCATGATTCAGCACTATTCACTTCAAAGTTTTTGATGGTGGATTTTTTATTCACAGTTAGTAGACATTACATCACTGCTTATTTTTTAAGCCTCTGGCCATGAATTTGGCATGATTTATGGGCCATCTTCTGTTTTTCAATTAGCTAGATTATATCTCGTGTTTTTCAAACTTGCTTGCGGTTATTCACTTATTGCTTCAATTCTTTTTCTAGTATTATTTTGTGTAGTGGTGTCATCATTGATGGTTGCTAGCATGGGCTTTGGAAGACATTTTGCCTTTGATGTCGAATGTCGATCTCTGCACACTGCTAATTTACCTGCCTTAAGAAACAGCCCATCTGCATGGTCCTCCCATTACCTCTTTATTCTTTGTCCAGAACCTTTTTGTAGTATTTTTGAAGAGGAAAAAGCGTCAATGTTGAATCTATTCTTTTCAAGCTTATTGTATTTTGTCTTTTTAAGTTCAACAACTTAGGAAAAACAAGTCATGTGAATATTCGATGTTCTAGCTGTGGAAGATAGACCATTGGTAGTTACAAGCCAGTTGATGTTTTTGCTCTCATTTTAGGTTCAATTTATTAAGTAGTAACAGTAATGGTGTTTCTACCTATTGCTATTTTTTTTTTGCTCAACACATATTGGGTAAGTGAATTACTTGCTTTTTCTTGGCATTTAAGGTTCAACTATAGGCTGTAATGGATTGCTATGATGGTCATTTTCAAGACCTAAATTTTGAGCTTAACATTTTTTTGTGTACATTTGGGGTTGCAAAACTTCTCATTTCGGTGTTCTTGGGTTTTGATATGCTTTCAAGCCTTTCATTGAGGGTTCGATTGCATTGATTCATTCTGCTGTTTCTTCTTCCTTTTTGATACTCTTCATTTTTTCTTATTTCTCTTCGAAGTTTCCATAAGAAAATTTTGGGTAGCAATGTAATGTAATGGAAGAAGGAAACAATAGCTATTTCCTTAATTACACATTCATTCTTCCATTGCGTTGCATTATGTTATCTTGCATTCAACCAAGCCTATCATAATTTCTTCAGTTTATGGTTACTGTTTCAAACTGTGACCGCATGCCGAATATTAAACTGCTCCTTAGGATAGTAGTTCTGCATATGGAAATATGTCTACCAATACAACAATTGTAATCCTGATCCCCATGTACCTCTTCTGGTTGAGGCTCATTTATCTCTGTTTTAATGTACTTGATTTGTTTTCATATTTACCTTTGTAGTTCTGATTTGTTCAACTTACAACTGTAGGAAATTGGCAGATTTGGTTGGTTTAATCTAAACACTACAATAGTGCATGAATAATTTTGTCTGTCTGTCATAGAAGTCTGACATAGGATAGGGCGGTGAAAAATTGGACTAGGGAACAGTTGAATTTGATTAATTTGCTTCAGAATATGCAATGCTCATTCTAATATATTTGGGTGGTAGAGATAAATTCTATAGTGGTGTCTTTTGACTCATTAATTTCTTTTAACATGCCTATTGACATAAGGGTTCTGCCTTTATCATCCATCCAGGGTGTGGACTGGGCAACTCTCTGTTTTCATGATTGATCAATTTGTGATGTCTGGGGAAGATGTGTTAGATTGAGCAGCTTCATTGGTTCCTTCCATAATGGTTTTCGACTGCAAAGTTTGCAAAAGAAGCCTTGATATTTTTGGCTCTCTTTCTTTCCTCAAGCATCATTTAGGAATCTTCAAATAATGCTCCTGCGATAATATGTTTAGAATGAGTTGTATTTGTGGAGCTGTAGAATATAGTATGGGATGTCTGTGACAAGTTTTGGGATGTGAGCATCATGTTTATATTTTGTAAATCTCTAGACACCACTCCCTTCTGTAAATGAATAAATGTATTAGGTCCATAGCATAGCCTCCTCACTTGTTTATTTGACCATAGCTCTTCTTTGAGCTTGTAAAAAGCCTTGTACTGATGATGAGGCTCTTTTTTGTACATATTTGATTGCCTGCAATTCGTCATCCTATCTGATGTCAGAAGGGTCAGAGATGAGCTAAGGCTGTATAATGATGAGTTGCCGTTTCCACTGTAACAAAGTAGAATCTAGCTTTTTTTCCCCCCCGGAATTGAGTTTATGTCATCAGTTCCTTGTATATTGTAGTTCTGATGAATCTTTTGTTGTATATACCCTTCTTTTCTGGTTTTTCATTAGGATGTGGAGTTTTTCATAAGATGTTTATTAGATTTTCGGTCTTCAATATTCTTGTAATTTGTATACAAGGACAGGCACAGATCTTGAAGGTGCACACTCAGTGTTTTGATGCGTACTGCTTTCCTGACCTGGAAAATTGCCACAGCTGTATCAACTATGTTGTTGTAGGCATCTTGTAATTTTTCTGGTCCCTTTTATGCACTTCCTTCACCTTTTGTTTTTCTGTTCATGATAGTATGTAATGATTTGTTTTTATATCAACTGCACAGCTGTGGTTGTAAATTTGATATCATTTTGGATTGGGCTTTATTATTGAATGCTTGATCTGTTTAGTGCAGTTGTTTCATTTAGGAATTTTACATGTGATATGGGGTAGTTTTGTGGGGGAGAGGAAAAGGGGATAACTGGATTGGCATCCATTCTCTCCTTTGCAATTTTATGCTATTGATGGAAGATTGTGGATAAGTCGGTCTGTAAGGCTTTAAGATAATGTTATGTTGAGCCTTTTCTCAATGAAATTCTCATACCCTACCGTTACACATCTTTCCTTAAACTTCTACAAGTTTTGTTTCTTCGGTATTCCTGCAGTTCTGTTGCGCAGTCTACTTTTCTTCCTGCAGCTTTGCATAAAAAATCTTTGACGTTTCCCAGTTGCTCAAAGTGTTGGGGCATTTTGTTGGAATTTTTTGTTAGTATTTCGGTCATCAAACGTGTCCAGTGTAAGTATTATCTTAGCCTAGTACTGTTCTGAGTGGAATTTATACCAAACGATAGCCGCATGCATTTGTTTGAACAGTTGATTCTTTTCTTCCTTTTGTTTTGCTGTGGGTGGAGAAAGTGTTACCTGGAGAGTTGAGCTTTGTTCTGTGCAAAAACTGAGAGGAGCATTGCCATATTGCTGTGCATTCCCTTTCCACGCACTTTTGTGTTTGGAGGTAGTTTTGCCTGTTCTCTGAAAATTTAATCTATTTTCCTCGTGTGCCTGGATGCATCTGTGCTTTTCCTTTTGCGTTTTAGCCAAGGCTAACACCTTTTCTTTCTTTTTTCCATGTTTGGTTTGTTCCAGATTTATTGTTATCACAATTTAGAAATATTGTACATCGTGTTCTCTTAAAATATCCTTCCATTAGCTAGATGGTACCCAGCCATCTGATCCTTCTATCACCTTGAAGCCGATGCCTGGTCTTTTCTTGCCTTAGTTACTTGCAGTTAGGTTCTGACCTGATGAACATCTTGTAACCAATGCCTGGTCCTTTCCGGGGTTTGCAATAATGATCGTAGATCCTCGCTTAAAATTAGGTATGAAATTCTCTTTCGGTCCAGCCAAGGAGTAGTCACATGTTAAGGCGCTGTCATGAAAATTTTTAAAAAATAAATTTTTATGTTTTTAAATTAATATAATATATATTAATGTCAAATAATTTTTTTAAAAATATTATTTTGATATATCTAAAATATATTTGTTGGACCATTATCATATGCTTCAGTGTGAGCTTAGATTACATGATTGATCAGGTCGGTTTTGATCAAATCACTTTCTAGAGCCTTTTTTTTTTCCTTTAAATGATTCGAGGCCTGAACGGTAAGACTTAAGAGGCATCCTCAGCTTGTAAGCTAAGAGAGTCGCATCATAATCTACCAAGGGAAAGCCGTCATTCTCCTAATCATATTTTCTGTGATGGTAAGAGCCTAACTTGGCCTAGTTTGGCTCCTGTTTCATATACTAGGTAGGAAAATGGCAGAAGGTGGGAAATCGAAAACCCACTACCCTCAGTGGAGAATTCCTTCATGTTCAATGTAATTGTCTGTGAACTGGGGGTCTGCAACATCCTGAAATTGCAGTGAAATGTACCTAAGCTTGTTCGTTCCATTCTCAGTTCTCGTAAGAGTAACCGAAAAACAATTTTGTTGTTTCCAATGCCATGGGCGGAAAATGGAGTTAGGAAGGTGTAAATGATTGATTAGGTCCAATTTTTCTTCAACCAGTACTATAATGGCTTAGATTCGCAGGTGTATGCGCAGAGGTTGTCCACCAACCCAGAGCTAACTAATTACCAGCAAGGGTCCCTTGCATCGAGTTTGAAAAGAAAAATGAAGAATCTGCATCAATGCGTGTTTAATACATCAAGGAAGAATATGATTCCACTAATCAATTTTTTTTTTTTGGTGGAGATTGATACACCAAGCTCATGATCTGGTGCAATATTGGTGGTTACAATATAAATAGATAGACATCGATGGCAAGAAACCCTCCCCTCTTGCACTGAAAGTTGAGATACATAAATCTTTTACGTATACTACACAATATAACTTTGCTTAGAAGAAGAGGTAGCCAGCAACAGCGGCAACTCCTGTAATGGCAGAGAACTTGAGGGCAGCAGAATCACTTTTGGGTGATCCAGAAGGTCCCCCAGCTGCTTCAACACTTCCCATTGGTCCTGGAACAACGGCATCACCACCAGAGGGTGCACCAGCTGCAGCAGCATCATCAGTACCGATAAAATCATCGCTCAAAGGTGCTTCTGCTGGCAGGGCAGTTGTGGAAGGAGCAGGTCCTGCTGCTGATGCCAACCCAACAATGGCAACAAAGACAAGAGCAAGAACAATCACTTTGCTTGCCATTTTGTTTCAATCTTCTTGTGGGATGACTCGATTGAATGAGAATGCAGATGTTCTCTAGCTAGCTACGGGGGATAGAGAAACACTGCAATGATGGAGGAGGGATTGGCATAGAAGGTGCTTTGTGTGTATATATATATACAGTCGTTTGGTTATGGAGACAGAGCTGTGTGGATGCTAATCACTAATTGTTAATAAACCTGTAATTCGGTAAGATTGCTGCGGGGAGTGAGGAAAACCACACGTAGCCTCGGGAGTTATTGGCTGTTGAAGTTGAATAAACACCTAAGATTTTCCCAATAATTAGAGAATTAGTAGGGAAAATTTGTTAATTAGGCTACTCATCTAATTTTAGTGATTCCATAGTTGTCTTGCAGAGTTTGACATGGATGTTCTGATCTTGCATTTTGCAGGGAAAACTGCGTTCCATCGAGTCAAATGATCATATCCGTCGATCAGTTTGTAAAGCATGTTGCTTTTTTTTTTTTATTAAGAATATGATGCATCAAACATGCTTTTTCTATCCGATTCTGCACGAAATCATACATTAAAAATATTAATTAATTAATTAATTAATTACTAGGTTGCTAAATAGTTGGTTTGTAGATGGTTAATTTAATATGTTCTTTAATTTTCTTCAAAGGTATGAATAAAAAACTTTAGTTTATTAGAACCTGATTGAACCCTCTGTTTTTCTAGATTCTATTGCATTGTTTGAAGCAATTATATATATATATATATATATAATTTGATGGTTAATTTTAAAAGGTAGCAGGTGATTTTTATAAAATTAATTTAAGGATATATTACTTTTCACTTTAAAAAACATGGGAAGTGACGTTCTTTTTTAAGATAGAAAACTTTTTATTTTATTTGAAATAAAAAAAATAACCTTGAGTATTTTAAAATTAACCACCTACAATTCTTTTTGTTTTGTATATAGTAATTAACTAGTATTTAATTATATAGTTAAAAATTTTAAAATTAAGTAATCTCAATTATTTCTTAAGTGCGTTATATCTTAACTTGTATGGATCTTAATTAAATTACTTAGTAGTTCTATTTACAGAAAAAAATAATAATTATGTAATGTCTTGATTATTTTTTATATTATTTTATGATAGTTGTGTATTCTTCAGAGAAAGAATTCATTTCTTTTTTAAAATGATTATTAAAAAAAAAATGTTTAATTTAAGTCATGTACTTAATAGTAATTTTAATTTAAATACTTTTACAAAAAATATAGTACAGTAATTTACTATCATATAATTTGTCGTGTTTAATTTTACAACACAACACAATAGGTTTTAGGAGTTAAACAAACTCTTAATAATAAAATATTTTAATTATTTAACAGAATTCAAATTGTGAATGAAAGGTAATGTGATTACAATATAAATGCGAGTAATTATCAAATCCAGATGTATACTTTAAATAACTTATTCTATTTAAAAAAGTGAATCTTTTTTATTAAGAGTGTATTTGAGACAGTGGTAGAGATAATTTTGCAAAATATTTTTTATTTGAAAATATATTAATTTTTTTTTATTTTTTAAATTTTATTTTTAATATCAGCATACTAAAAATATAAAAAGATATAAAAAATTTTAATTTTAAAAATATTCAAAATTTATTTAAACAGTAGTTGCACCGCTGCGCCAAACAATACTTAAACATCAAAACTTAATTGCGAAATGAAGTTATAACATAAACAAAAAAAGCTCAGCCATATACTATAGATTGTGAGTGTTTTCACTGTGGATTTAAGCAATGTTTATTAGGGAGGAATTAGTTGATTCTCGTGATAAGTTGTGAGCAGTTTGTTTTTTTGCTATTTTTTCGTGGTGTGGGTGGCATGCTATGGATTGTTTGTTGTCAGTGGGTGTTTTGTGTATTGTCATTCTCCTGATTTGTTCAGTGTGGAGGGGCTAATAGTTAGATACAAGCCTTACCTACGATGTACCCGGTTGCGTGGTTGTTCTTGAGAGAGTGTTGATTTGGTGCAGTTTGATAATATTTTGGTTGTTTTTGCATGGGATGACAGTTGTTTCTCTTCGTTCTGGGCAGGTATAAGTGCTATGTGATTACGCTGGGTATTTTAATTTTTTCTTTTGGATTTTGCTGGATTCAAGAGATTGGAGCTGGATTTTGTGTCTAAGATTGAATAAGGTAGTCATGTTTTTTTTTTAAAAAAAAAACATGTTAATTTTAAACACGTGAAGTTGTCAAACCCAAGTAACATGTGTCTGGTAAGCTTTTCAGACACGACCAAGGTGGGTCTAACATGCTTGCTTGATCCAGCCACAGTGGTTCTGCCAAGCTTGCAAGACTTAACCAAGGTGGTCTGCTAAGCTTGCAAGATCCAACCAAAGTAAACTTGGGTTTGCACCCGCGAGCCTTGAGGCTTGCAAGCTTGTCAGACCCATGTGCTCTATGCGCCTAGAGTTTGGTGTGGTTGCCAGACTGAAGATGTTTGAGCCTAGTCTATTATTGTTGTTGTTGTTTTTTTTTTATCATTATTATTTTTATTATTGTTAATATTATTAATATAATCATTAATAAATTCGAAAAAAAATTATTATTATTAAAAAAAACCCATAAATTTGATTTGAAGGCTAAAATTTAAAACTATTATTATTATTGTTATTGTTTTTATTTTTATTATTATTAGGTTGCTTAGGGTTTGGCATGATGTTCACAAATCTAACTTCCAACTGTTATTATCATAACGATTTATATTGTTTATGAATCGGACCGCATGTCATTTATTAGGCCTGTTTGAGATTATGGTAGCGGTTGTGGTTTAAAGTGTTTTTCGCTTAGAAATACTTCAAAATGATATTTTTTTATTTTTAAAAAATTATTTTTGAGATTAGAACATCAAAACGATCTGAAAATATAAATATATATATTTTTTAGCAAAAAAAAAATTTGAATTTTAAAGGGGATTTATTGGGCCCTTAGTTAATATATAAACACAATGGGGGATTTATTGGGCCCTT
>Ga0307507_10011087_pt1 | contig 11459 bp, 8 predicted proteins | sample 7_EM_MG_FD_207223 | JGI IMG/M metagenome (GOLD analysis project Ga0307507, IMG submission 207223) | Populus trichocarpa ectomycorrhiza microbial communities from riparian zone in the Pacific Northwest, United States - 7_EM | ecosystem: Host-associated > Plants > Roots > Unclassified | place...
AAAAGAAAATGTAGCAGGAGAGGAGACCAGATAGAGACAGCCATAAAAAAGAGTTGCATGTTGTATCGAAAACATGGTATTTCTGCATTCTAGCTAGCTTTGGATTTTGGCAGTTTTGAGCCCTTCAGGATAGATTTAGTTAGGTTTGTGAATGTCGTTTATTAACAGAGTTCATGCAGAATCAGGGATTCCCCTTGCTTCTTCTTCTTCTTCTTCTTTTTTCTTTTTCTTCATCTTCCTAGCTATTTTTACATGTAATGTAATGCAAAGTTTGAAGATGGCTTGTCAATCTCACCCTAATATTGCAGTAGAGAAACCTCGTCTCTGGCCAATAATAAGAAGATCGACCCTTAACAGGTTGCTTTTGTTAAGGATGGTATTCGCCTTGTCCTTGGTCTCCTCCATTAATTGAGTCCTTTCTAAGCGAACAGGGATTTTTGGCTGGGCGATCCGGCACACCTGCCGCATTGCTTCAAGAAAGTCACCTTCCCCAACTCCACCGCCCCCTTCAGATGAGTTGGGCATGGGACCTGGCGTTAGACTATATATCTTTCTGAACGAAAATGTGTTCCACCAAGAATATGAACTTTCGACATGGAGAAGTATGAGCTCATCATTCTCAACAACTACATGGGAAAGTGCATATTGAAGCGCACCTGCTGATTCGCGGCTTGGGTCTGCCACCACCATTACTTTTCTTGATCGTGCAGTGGTCTCACTCCCCATCACCACCAACGGCCACCACCGCCACTGCCACCAACAGCTACCAATCGGGGTTTAGACGACTAGAGGTAGAAAATGGGCTTTACAAATTAAATGTCATTGTGGATGGTTTGTGTTAATCCAAAACTACCTTGCTATTTGTTAGCTCATATTTTGTGGATTAACAACACAGGGCACTGTGGAGATGTGCTAAATATGGAGTGCTTTGATGTTCCACGCTAATTTTGGAAGTTTCTGGAACTCCAGCTATGTTTGTGACTTGGTCAATATATACCGGCAGAACCTGCCTGACAATCGGAAACCTTTTCCGGTTGTAGATCGTTCAATATATTCGCGCGCGTTCTGACCAATACAGTGAAAAAAATAATTCAAAAATCGTGAGCGGCAGGATTCGAACCTGCGCGGGCAAAGCCCACATGATTTCTAGTCATGCCCGATAACCACTCCGGCACGCCCACCTAATTGCTATTTTCTTGAAACATTTGCATAAAGTAGGATTGGTTAAAGTATGACTGTTGCTAGGCTAGGCTGGTTCCTTCTTTAACAAAAAGAAACCTTTTCTTCAAGTAGTTGGGTTACTTCGGTACTGAAGAAAACAGGTAATGAAAGTAATTAAACGAACGATCATTATTCCTTTCACTTCTAGTAATGTCATTGCTATACATTCATTCAAGTAATATCTGTTTCGTCTTCAAGTTTTGTCTTTCTCTTTGTGTTCCTTTAACTTATTTTCATTATTTTTTGACAAAAATAATCCATGGGCACCTTTCAAAATCACTCCTTTTTCTACTTACGATTTCACTTTCACCTCTTACAAGGATTTATGGCCTTCGTTTTCAAGGTTTAATCATGAATTTATCTTCTGGGTACTCATCAATTTAGCCCTTCTCTTCAGTTTCAGTTCAAAGTTCGAAGTTTTATGTTTTCTTTTTCTTTTTGTTTGGTTTCTTGCTCTCACATTTTAATGCTCTTCGAATTGTCCATTGTAGCTTTTGCTTACCACCTATTTGATATTTTGCAGGGAGTTTGTAGTTAGTAATAAAAAAAACTATGGCTTCCACTCTGTTAAAAAACATTCAAACCGTCCCATTATTGTTATATCCAAGTGCCTTCTTTAGAAGAAAGAATGGTGCCTTGTACTGCACGATGAAAAGCAGCAGCGTCACACAAACTCAAACAGCCACACAAGAAAAACAGCAGAACCCACAAATCAAAGTTTCTACCCAGACGCAGACCAAAACTATTGATAAACTTATAAAAGACTATGAGGCAATCATTGGTATAGAAACCCATGTCCAGCTATCCACTTTAACCAAAGCCTTTTGTGGATGTCCATACAACTATGGAGCTCAACCATACACAAGTATCTGCCCTGTTTGCATGGGGTTGCCAGGTGCTTTACCAGTTTTGAACTCCAAAGTCATTGAGTTTGCTGTGAAATTAGGTCTTGCGCTTAATTGCAAGCTGTCTTTAAACTCAAAGTTTGATAGGAAACAGTATTTTTACCCTGACCTTCCAAAGGGTTACCAAATATCTCAGTTTGATATACCAATTGCAACCAATGGTTATGTTGATTTGGATCTTCCTGTGGAATTTGGTGGTGGGCATAGGAGGTTTGGCATTACAAGAGTTCGTATGGAAGAGGATGCTGGGAAGCTGCTTCATTCAGGAAATGGGAGTTATTCTCAGGAAATTATTTATTTCCTTAGTTTTCACTAGTTTTCCTGAATTCTTATTGTGTCTTTTGGCAGATATTCTGTTTCATTTTTCTTGAATGTGATATCAGTATCTAGTGCTCCTGGTATTGCTGTCCTCATAATTTGTTCATTGGACCGTTATGGATAATGGGGAAAGGGGGTTATTAGTTCATTACCTTTTTTCCTCTAAATCTTCAGAATTGGTAGATAATTAAACTTGTGTTGTGACTGGGCACCTGACAAGTGTTTCTCGTCTTTTGCAGGTTGATTTGAATAGAGCAGGGGTGCCTTTGCTTGAATTGTTTCTGAACCTGATATGAGAAATGGTATTGAAGCTGCAGAGTATGCAGCTGAAATACAGAGGGTGGTCCGCTACTTGGGAATTAGTAATGGTAATATGCAGGAAGGCTCACATCGCTGTGATGTAAATGTGTCAATTTGACCAATTGGACAGTCAGAGTTCGGGACAAAGGTAATTTGAACTTGTGCTTCAAGCAACTCAAATACATGATTTAGTTGGCTCAGTATGTGGAGCATTTCAGAACTCAGAAAGCAAGAAGTGAAATGCTATGAATCATTATAATATTATACTGATAACTTGAATCTACAGAAGTTATACTGAATAGTGAAAGACATGGCATATGCTTGCAAATGGGTGAATACATCTTCAGCCATTTTGGAAATGCAAGAATTTCTTTTGCCATGCTCTTCACTAGCATATTCATCCCCTCTAAGCTCATTTTCTTTCTTGTGATTATCACTTCATTCTAAAGAATAGATGTACTGTCAAATGCATTATTTAGCAAATTTGAAAGAACTATGTTCCATGTGATTCGTAATATTTAGCTGCTCATATATTTTCTTATATTTCGTGTTGGCAGGTTGAGATAAAGAATTTAAATTCATTTTCGTCAGTTAATAGGGCCATTGATTTTGAGATATCAAGACAAGTGTTTCTGCACAGTCAAGGGCAAGGCAGTTCAATTGTACAAGAAACTCGGCTTTGGGAAGAAGGCGCTCAGGTTAAAACTAGATATTGTCCCTCATTTTAGCGGCAATACATAGAAGATGCAGTTCACTCACTCATTAATGGTTACATATATCCTGTTTTACCCTGTTTAGAAAACAATTACAATGAGGAAAAAGGAGGGGCTTTCCGATTATCGATATTTTCCAGAACCAGACCTTCCAGAAGTTATTGTAAAAAAAGAGTACATTGATAGTATTCAAAATTCTTTGCCAGAACTTCCAGAAATGAAGCGCCGGAGGTATGAGAGCATGGGCCTAAGCATGCAGGATGTTCTTTTCCTTGCAAATGACATAAATGTAAGTCCTTGTCACGGTCTTTAATGTCTCTAGTATTCTCTAGGATCTGTTTTTCAACTGTTCAGAGACCAAAAAATACATTACCACGTTCATATTATATACTTTCACTGCCAGAAACATGGCATAAAAGTTTGAGAAAAAATATGCTTTGGATTAGAAAGCCTTGGAATTATATGTTCTGGGGTTCTCAATTTAAAGTTGTCTCCATCCCCTCCCTAAAAATTTGTTACAATGAATTTTTCCTCAAAACTCTGTTGTGGAAAGCTCATGTTATTTGCCAGCATCTAGCTATGTTACAAGCCTCAAGAGTGCATCATGCACCAACAGAGTGATGTATGGTTTGCTATGCAAGTTAAGTTTCAGGTTATTGAATTCCAAACCTCCGAAGCTGCACCTTGAGCAATTTTCTTGTCTTACTGTAAAGCAAGCCTGAATGATTCTACTCGCTGAGTTCTCAATTCATGTGTTTGTTGAATCACAGGCATTTCTTGTAAAAGGTATCACGCTGGAATGATCTGATGTAGGGTTTTCTTTCACCAAATGAATTTTTAGGTCGCTGAATTTTTTGATGCAACAATTGCCAAGGGTGCTGATGTGAAGCTGGCTACCAACTGGATAATGGGGGATATTGCTGCCTATATGAAAAATGAGAAAGTACCTATAAATGATATTAAACTTAACCCCCAGGAGTTGGCTGAGCTTATAGCTTCTATTAAAGTTGGGACCATCAGTGGGAAGATTGGGAAAGAGGTAAAAGTTCGTTTCCATGACCACTGCTATTTCATATTCAAACTTTACAAGGATCCTTTTCCTTTTCTTTGTGTTCCGAAACATACTTCATCATGATACAATACCCCATCTCATCTCCATAATACGATATGTTACCTTAACTTTGCAAGAATTAATGTCATTTCAGCCATTATTAGTTGTCTTTGCTGCTTGCTGCGAGATAGTTCTTTTTATTTTTTTCAGTATCTTTCTCATGTCTTCCTGGTTTAAACATGTTATTTACACTTAGCAAATGGCAACAAATATTAAGTTTTTTAAACAAAGTAGGATAAAACATAATTTACCTACCTCATTAGCTTGAAGATTTTGCTTCTTTCTTGGTGGATTACGAAAGCCTCATTAGCATGAAAGCAGATTAACCTTTATTTCAGTTTTCCTTCTTCTTTTTTTATCCTTTGCTATTGTCCTGTAAAGGCAAGAATTCTACAAGAGAGTACATATTTTGAAGACATTTAATAGTTAGAGATAAAGGCTTAAATTTCTGCAGCCTCATGTTATACAGCAGTCACAGACGGGCTTATATCTGCAGCCTTATGTTATACAGGAGTTAACAGGGTTAAAATCTGGAGCCTTTCTATTATTTTCTCTGTGCTGATGAGAGGAAAATTTTGGTACTTTTGGTTGTTCTCTGGGCATAAGCATAAATAACTACTAATTCTTAATTTTTGAGAATTCCTCATTTATTATTTGCAGATACTGTCTGAGCTCATAGCCAAAGGTGGAACTGTTAAGGGACTGATAGAAGAAAAAAATTTGGTTCAGGCAAGTCTCTCACTTTGCCCCTGCAGCATATTTAACTATCGTTCACAGCAATAACAAAGTGTTCAACAACTTTAGTTTAGAAGTAGATGCCCTGAGTTTATGCATAAATAAGCTAAAAAATAAATGTGATTGCCTTTACTATGCCAAACGGCAGAAATAAACAAATTAACTGGAAGCGCAGCTGCATGATTGTGTCATTTCCTTACAAGCCTTCTTGGTCTAGCATGGTGTTGAGAACCAGAGACGTGAAGAAAAGCTGAGTTTGTTGAATCTTCTAATAAAGTTTCCACCTTTACTCTCTTTAAAAGGTGCCAACAAATAATAAATCATTCAGCTGTGTGATCGATTACCTTAGTGCTTCAATTGTCGATTACCTTTGTGCTTCAATTGTCTAATGAGTTGGTCATGGTGTTGGCAAAGCTTAGAAGCTTAGCTTGAAAATGCAATGTGCTCTATGGTTGTAGAAAAGGCTGGAGGAGGTGTCCGCCAAGCCAAGCCAAGCTTTATCTGTGGTTCAGTTTCTTAACACATCTAACAGTGAGATGAGTGTAATTTCAGTGATTGAATATGGCATAAATGTTGTATGGAAATCAGGAGAGGAACACTATTTTAGTTCAAATAGGTGGGTTTCTCACATGTTTCAATATAACAGATAGTAGATCCTGCTCATATTGAGAAGATGGTAGATAAAGTGCTTTCAGAGAACCCAAAGCAGTTGGAACAATACCGAGCCGGAAAAACTAAGATACAAGGTTTTTTAGCTGGCCAGGTATACAAACCATTACAAGTTATAAGACGAACCTTCATGTAATTTATTTTCCCCTGATTATGCTTTAGTAGATTGGGATAATTCTGAACGCTGATTCATTTGCAGGTGATGAAATTATCAAAAGGTAAGGCCAATCCAGGACTTCTGAACAAGATCCTTCAACAGAAACTGAATGCCACAAGCTGAAAGACTCTGCAGGTGGTGGTATCTTCATGAGGATCCTGTTTCATACAGCAGACACTAATTATATTCCATCATAATTCTTGTCTTCCTTGGGTTTAGACAGAGAATGCGCTAAGAATGGTGGCTTTGCCCACAAGTGGGAAGCCACTACTGTTACACTGATTTGATTTTATTGTCAATGGCGATTCAAAAAAGTTCTGCTCATGAACCGTCATCATCATCTTGCACACCGGGTTTTGGTTTGAGCTTGGAGGAGTGGCCGAATCAGCTTTACATTATTGACTGGCCTGATTGAGGTGCCTTTTCATTTTTATAATAACTATATTTTCCCGGCTTTAGCATACAGAAGAATAATGAATGAGAATACCACTGATATGACTTGTGTATTCCCAAGTTATTGTTTTAACTTGTAAAATCCAGATGTTATAGTTCATTTCTAGTTCTTGCCTGCAGTGGAATGTGAGCAAGGCTGCTTAAATCTACGAGTCCGATGTCCTCTGCAGCAATCGGAAATTGTATTTGTATATCTAAACATAACTCTGCAAGTCGAGTTCCAGATGGTCTGATTTTATGTTTTCATGCTTGTCGACATCTAATGCTAGAAAGATAACCTGCAGGCTGCAGCATCAAAATTTTCCACACTAAACGCTACACATGAACAAAGAACACGACAAATTTATGGATGTGATAAAATAAATTTCAATCGATTACAGGATCATCCATCATATAAACAACAATAGTTCCATGAAACATAAATGGCCCTAAAAATTGATGGAAGATGCTCGCGGCTATGCAAGCTATACAGACTGAAAATTGATCTATAGAATACGACCTTAAAGCATAGCGTGGTTCTAAACTCAATAACGGCCTAGGGATGACAGTCACTTTGGGTTATGCACTACTATCAAACCTTGTGGAAGTTTAGAGCTGCAGCAAATCTCAAAATATTGAAATCGTGATATGTCAGCAGATTGCCCTTTGAAGTTTGCATGTCAAGTATCAATTATAAGATAAAACGAGTTCCTATCATCGCAAGTAGGAGTTTGATACAGATTATATCAAAAGAAAAAATTGAGAAACTTGTTTAACGCCCCAGAGAATTTACAATATGTAATGTATATAACCCAATGAAATTAGAATGTTATAATCAATTGTACCATATTGACTAAAGAAAATAAACTTGTTATTTGCAAGGACTAGCTCAGAATTCTGCAAGTTAGCTCCGAAATTAGGCCTGTCCTAGTCAGAGGTTGAACCTCATGTTGGCCAAGACCAGGTAGAATACCTGGTCTTGAGAACGAAGGTGGGATGCAATCACTAAACAGTGAACTAATGCACTAATCGTAGCAAATCCGTGCTTGATATGCATGATGCCTCGTTGAAACTAGATAGGATCATACCAGTAAATATCAACTGTTGAAACTTTAAGTGAGAACTGCCAAAAAAACTCAGGACCTTTTAAGAAAGTTACATATTTAGTTTACATCAGTAAAAAAATGACTAACTTGCAAACGTTGGGATGAGTTTCTCAATGGTCCTCAATCAATTCTCACCAATTGCTGCACATAAATTTCTGGATAGAAGAAACTAGTTTGGTTCTTCCACTCATCTATTCAGCAGGATATCTGTAGTCTCTCTCTGGCAGGGTGTATGAAGTGGGTTGCTCAACTGATATATGTGCCAAGTCAGATCTGAAAGCAACTAGTCCCTGCAGCCAAAAGCAAGAGATGAACGTTAGCTTCCAAATGTAATGACCAATCCATCATATAATCAAATTTATATGTGGAGTGGCAGTGCTTGACAAGCGTGCATGCAGCAGTGATTGTAACCTTTCTAAGCACTACTAAAATGATTAAAAATGCCTGTAACAGATCTAATAGAAATCAAGCTGTGATACTTCAAATTCATGCCCAGTTTAATGTGACTGCACATCATCATAATTGAAAAATGGCTAAAGCAACCACCCAACATGGAGCATCTTCACAGCATTAAACTGGTTTAGTTTTCAGAAGGACAATGCTGTAGCAAATAATATAAATGGTAGAAGGAGAACATCCAGGCATTCTTTGTATATGACATAATGATCCTTCCTCCAATAAACCTCAATTTGAAAAATGTCAAAGTGAGCCTGAGCACAAGAAGGATGGTTTAAATGATGCAATGCAGAACAAAAATCTAGAATACGAATATCCAATGAGCCGTTGAAGGAAAGAGGTGCTTGATTTTGGAGCACATGACAATGTTGAATTCACAGCACAGATTGAGCATACATGACACATCAAGGCATATTGCCCGAAAAAACAAGCGTAGATTCATTAACATGAAAATTATTAAGTACTAAGCTTGTGTGAGACATATTACTTACCAGTATTTAATCAATCCATCCCAGCCACAAGTGGCCACTTTACTTTGCTCCAGCGGATGCCACTCAGCCCCAATGCAGACTCCCTCGTGACATTTGAGGGTCCTGAAAACTTTACAACTCTTCCAGTCCCAAAACCAGCATTTACCCTCACCATCTCCTGACATAACAAATCTTCCATCTGGTGAGAAATTGACTTGACAAGCATAACCAGCCACAATGTGACCAGCGAACCTCTTCTTCTTATTCAACTGGAATCTTTCCCTAGTACTATAAATAAGAATCTGGTTATCCAAACTCTGCGCAGCAAGCCAATTCATATTGGGATGAAGAGAGATCGATGGCATAGAATGCATGTGAGGCTCACTAATATACTTAATAACAACAGGGATCCCAAATTCCCATACACGGAGTGATTTATCATCACTTGAAGTAACAAATCTCCTGTTATTATCCACAAATGTGATGGTATTCACTGCCCCCAAATGCTGGTCATACTCCTGAGTAATCTGCCCTGTGTTCATATCCCACTGCACAATCTTCTTATCACTCATACCCGCCAACAATATATTCTGCTTATCATCATCAGGATTGAGCTTAACAACATATGGAATCTTCCCAGTCGAAAACGAAGAGATAACCTGGCCCGTCTCTGTGTCCCAGTACTTAATATTCTTATCATAACCAGCAGTTAAAAACTTGGAGCCATCGTTACAAAATGAAATATCCCTGACAGCCTTAGAATGACCCATATAAGTTCTCATACACTTTCCCGAATTAAACACATCCCATATCTTCACCTTCGTATCCATACCCGCAGAAAGTATCAAATGGCCATGTTTAGGGAAAAACCTTATAGCAGAAACTCCTTTAGTATGGCCACTCCATGTATGCACCAATCTCTTGGGTATATAACAATGATCATTACTAGCTTTAGCATCTTTAGGTGGCGCAATCCACGACCTCCCTTGATAATCCCTCTCTTCTTTACCATGAAAAGTAGTCTTATCAGCAACAAGCTCACCTTTTTCACCACCAGCTTTCTCCTCCTTCTTCCTCGCGTGCTCTTCCGCATATTTTTTCTGCTCTTCAGTCAACTCAGTTTGTAATCCCTCCTTCTTACCAGCCCAAGGGCTCTTCCTATTCTTCATCAACCACGCATCCGTAGCCGGATTCTCAACCTCTTCCTTGTCCATTCCATCATCGTCATCCTCAACAGCTTCCGTTTTCTTCTCAATCTTTCGCTTCTTTTGTTCATGTTGCGGAATATTATAAACAGAAATCCCATTATTTTTTTCTAAAACATCCAAATCACCAATATAATTATTACCTGCAGAAGCAGAGGGGTCAGCCGCGTAGCCATACTTGTGGAAAGTGTTGTACTGCTCGTCGAAGACGAAGGAATCAATGGCGGCGTCTTCGACGAAGCCGAGCTTGTGGTTGCGCATGCCCTGGGCAATGCCGTCCTTGGCGTAGGGATGGGCGGGGCCTAAAACCGGAGCCCACAGCTGGTCGTAGGTAGGGTTGAAAGCGACGACGTGCTGGACGGGGTCGATAGGTTTAGAGAGCATTTGATTGGCTACTGTTAGGGCTAGCATGGTGTCGTCGACTTTGGGAGCGGCGGATTTGGAAGGGAGGAGACGTGGAGGGGATGAATCCGGAGAGGAATTAGGGTTTTGGTCTAATTCTCCGTCGTTTTGGTAGTTTTGGAGAAGATCCATTGTTAGGATCCAAGACTGGAGGGAGGAGCTTTTACTTTTCTGGAAACGCGAAGGGAAAATTAAAATAGTGAAAGGAAAGGAAATTGCTGCTGCTGGTGGTGCTGTTGCTGTCTCGTGTTTTTGTGCGGGCTGAGGAATTTGAATTCGCTGTTCAAAACGGTGCGTTTATGATTTGTTTTAAACTACATACAGACCCTCCAACTACTAGTAGTGTTTCAATTTGGTACCCTAACCTACGATTAAAGCTATTGATCTATCTTGGTTGATTAAATGTAATTAAGCTATTAAAACTTATCCCTGATGTTATTGGCTGGATTTAAAAAAATTATAATTTTCATTTTATACTAACATAAATTTTTAAATCGAATAAAAAAAAATAAACTACTCTTGTATATGATATAATAAATACTCAAACAATAAACATAAATTTTCTCTCTCTTCTAAACATGATTTTTCTTTTTTTAAATATCATTTTCTTTCTCTCCCATATTTATCTGAATCCAAATCAAAACCAGTATCTGGTGTTTTTAATCGATTTTTCTCTTCTAGCCGTTGGAATTTCTTTCTTTTCTTAAAAAGCAAGTAGATATATCTAAAAAAAACTTTAAATTGAAGCTTATAAAGACCTCTAATTTTTTAATATCTATCATTTTATTGGTGGAAGGAAATCAATTCCAAGCAAAGCATGTAAATACTCAGTATTACTCTTTGATGTATTGTAATCTGTTCAGATTCTTCCTTTTCGTTAAATCTTCACTCTGTTTCTTGCAATCTATATCTTATGTCATTTTTTAGTTTTTCACAGTAGGAATTAATCGAAATGCCGCGGTTCTCCGTTCAGGACTCTTCGCTCGTCTCTGGCATGCTAAAAATTCTAGCCATAAACCGGCTTCAGGTGAGTTCGGCTGGATTGTGGGTTTATGGTTGGAGACGGTGGATTGGAAGGGATCAAAGGAAACGACGATGATGGTTAGGTTTGGTATTTAGGGTAAGAAGGTGGATGGAAGAAGATGATTAGGGTTTTTTTGTTGGATGATAAATTTATAACATTTAGGTTTTTTATTTCATGATAAATTTGTAATATTTAATTTAATAGCTATTTAGTGTTTAGATAAAAAATAATGACA
>Ga0307507_10011088_pt1 | contig 11458 bp, 10 predicted proteins | sample 7_EM_MG_FD_207223 | JGI IMG/M metagenome (GOLD analysis project Ga0307507, IMG submission 207223) | Populus trichocarpa ectomycorrhiza microbial communities from riparian zone in the Pacific Northwest, United States - 7_EM | ecosystem: Host-associated > Plants > Roots > Unclassified | place...
ACATCGCCTCGGTCATGACAGCCGCCGGCGAATAGGCGCCCATGCCGCCGGTGTTCGGGCCGGTGTCGCCGTCGAAGGCGCGCTTGTGGTCCTGCGCCGTGGCGAGCGGCAGCGCGTTGTCGCCGTCGCACAGCACGAAGAACGAGGCTTCCTCGCCCTCCATGAATTCCTCGATCACGACCTCGGCGCCGGCCGCGCCGAAGCCGCCGCCAAACATCATGTCGATGGCATCGAGCGCCTCATTGACGGTCATCGCCACGACGACGCCCTTGCCGGCGGCGAGACCGTCGGCCTTGACCACGATCGGCGCGCCCTCCTCGCGGACGTAATCCTTCGCGGACTCGGCATCGGTGAAATGCGCGTAGGCCGCGGTCGGAATGTTGGCGGCGCGGCACAGCGCCTTGGTGAAGCTCTTCGAACTCTCCAACTGGCCCGCCGCCCGGGTCGGGCCGAAGGCCTTGAAACCGGCGGCGTTGAGGTCATCGACGATGCCCGCCGCGATCGGCGCGTCGGGACCGACCACGACGAACTCCACCGCATTGCTCTTGCAGAAATCGATCACCGCGGCGTGGTCGGCGATGTCGAGGCCGACGCATTTGGCCTCCTGCGCGATGCCGGCATTGCCGGGCGCGCACCAGAGCCGTGTCACCAGGGGAGATGCTGCGATCTTCCAGGCCAGCGCATGTTCGCGGCCGCCGGAGCCGAGCAGGAGGATTTTCATCGATAAGGCCGTCTCAGGGTTGTCTTGACCATGTCGGTGGCACGACTCCGCCTCCCACTGCAAGGGGACAAAACCAGGACGGCTTTTCGGAGGCGGCGATGATGTCCGGTCAGACTGCGCGGTTGCGGCCTGAGATGCCGGGCCCGGCAGCCGTCACCGTCGTCCGCGGTCGCCGGAGCATCAATGCGGCACCGGCGCGACATCGGCCGGACGGCCGCCGGTCAAGTCTGGCGACTGTTGACGCCGACGGCGAGCAGCGCCAACGGTGCGCAGCACGGAATACGCGATCAGGAACATCACGGCCTTGCTGACGATACCATAAATCGACATCGTCACCGACCAGGTCACCACGCTGACATTGAGAGCCACGATCAGGTTCAAGGCTGCGGAAAAAAACATCAGGCCCGACCAGGCGTAGCCGAGAATGACGGCGATATCCGATAGGTGCTCGATCGCGATCGGCGGCAGATAGCGGTTCATCCAGCCCGGCCTCAGCATCACGATGCCGACGATGAGGTAGATCACGCTCGGCTTGACCATGATGAACCGAGGATCATGGGTCAGCAGCGTGACGGTGCCCGCGCCCAGCACCAGGAACAGGCCCATCCACTGCATGGTGTCGATCGGCTTTTTGCGCGCGAACTGCCATCCGATCTGGCATATGCCGAGCGCCATCCCGAGCACCACCGACAACGGGACATTGTGCGTCAACAGGAAAAGCACGAGAAAAAACAGAGTTGCCGCCATGTCGAGAAGCAGCAGCTTTGCCGCGTCGAACAGATTTTTCATCGATGCCGAACTCCCTGTGAGGCGCTCAGGGCTGTTTGTCCGCGCCCGCGATGATTTCCTGCAAGGATGCGACGTGACGGGCGAAGGCGCCGCGACCGGTCGCGGTGGCCGTCACCGTGGTCTGCGGCTTCTTGCCGACAAAGGCCTTGTCGACCGCGACATAGCCCGCCTTCGCCAGCGTCTCGATATGCGCGCCGAGATTGCCGTCGGTTGCCCCGGTCAGCTTCTTCAGCCGGGAAAATTCCAGCCCCGCGACGCCTGCCGGCAGCGCGTTCAGCGCCGCCATGATGCGCAGGCGCAGTGGCTGATGAATGATCTCGTCGAGCTCGGCCATGATCTATTCCCGGCGCATCCAGAAGCCGCCGAGGATCAGCCCGCCGCCATCGATCAAGGCCATCCACAGGTCGAAGGAGGCGCCGACGAAAAAATAGCCGATCAGGGTCAGCGCGGTGATGGACAGGCCGATCACGATAAACGCAACCCCGGTCCAGAGCCCGGCGATGGTGTAGGCGAGCATGAAATAGATCGGCCAGAATGTGCTCAGTTGGCGCGGCCCGAAATGACCGAGCAGACATGTAAAGAGGCCAAACGCGACGAACAGCGCGAATGCCGTCAACATTCGCAGGTCAAGGCTTCGCACGCCGGACTGTTTTCGCTGGAAGGCTGAGATGGCGATCCAGCCTGCAATGCCGGCGACAAAGAGTGCGATCCAGCTATATCTCGCCGTGTGCGGCGACAGATAGGTCAGGAGATAGCCGATACACGACACAGCGCCCCACATGATCAGTACCAGGCTGGAGATCCTGTAGGTCCTCGATCGACGGACACGATGGGCGATGGAGTCGATATCCGACAGCGCCTCGGCGGCTTGCTTGGCATCAATGCTCGTCATGAGCCGCTCCCGGCTTTGGCCACATCATCGGCGATCGCCGACACCGCCGCAGGTGCGCTGACGATCTCCATGTGGTTGATACCATCGATCAGCCGGACTTGAACGCGCGGACCCACGGCTTCCTGGTATTTGTCGGGAAACATCAGTTCATCGGCCGCGCCGGCGAACACCGCGACGGGCTTGCCGGCCGCCGCGAAATCCGCGCGATAATCGCCCGAGGCGGCGAAATTGCGCATCAGCCGATAGGAATAGGTCGAAGCCAGGATCGGTTTTGAGTCCGGGGCGACTGCAAACGCGATCGTCGGCAGCGCCTCGCAGCAGACCATGCCGAGGCGATGCAGCAGCGTCAGCGCGAGGAAGCGGGGAAGATCCGGGCTCGCCCAGCCGCCTGCGTTCTTTTTGCTGCTCGGTGCGTCATAGCCGAGATAGGGAGATAACAGCACGGTGCGCTCGAACAGGTTCTGGATCGGCGAGCCGGCGACCCGCAGCGCAAAGCCACCGCCGGAGGAATGGCCGAGCAGGGTCAGCGGCGCGTTTGGGCTGGACTTGCGGATCTCGCCGACGAGATCGGCGAGATCGTCCTCGAGCTGGCCCATATAGGCGATGTCGCCGCGGCTGCCGGAGGCGCCATGGCCGCGGGTGTCCGGCGCGATGGTTTCGACACCCCGCGCGGCGAGCCCCTTCGCCAGCGCATGGACGGCGATGCTCGATCCCGACGAGCCATGCACCACGATCGCGATCTGTCCGGTCGACGGTGACGCCGCGGGATAATGGCGGTACGCCAGCTCGGTGCCGTCGCGCGCGTGGAACCGGGCGAGCGGCGGCATATCGCTGCGATCCACCGCCCGCGCGGTGGTCGAGACCGACATCAGTTCAGGCGGCTGCCGGACCGGGGTGGCGATCAGCACAGCCAGGACGAGCGCTGCAAAGCCAATGAGGGCAAGGACCGAGACGACGAGCTTGAATCCGAATGAAATTGCCATCACGAGCTTGCCCCGGTGGTCGCCACGTCGTCGGCGATGGTGGAGACGGCCGCGGGATTGCTCACAATGCCCATGTGATTGAGGCCATCGATCAGTTTCACATTGGCCGACGCAACGCCGCGGACCGCCTCGACATATTTGTCGGCGACCATCAGTTCGTCATTCGCGCCGCAATAGATCGTCACCGGTCCCTTGGCAGCGGCGAGATCGGCGCGGAAATCCTGGTGGACCCCGAAATTGCTGCGCAAACGCTCGGTGTAGGCCGGCACCAGCGCCTTTGCGGAATTGGCCGGGACCGCAAAGGCGACCGCCGAAAGCGCGTCGCAGCAGTCGATTCCGAGACGGCGCAGCACCATCAAGGCGATGATGCGCGGGATGTCCGGGCTGGCCCAGCCGCCGGATGACGGCTGGTTGGTCGGGGCACTGTTGCCGAGATAGGGCGCGAGCAGCACCGTGCGCACGAACAGTTTCTGAATTTTCGAACCGGCCACACGCAGGGCAAATCCGCCACCGGCGGAGTGGCCGATCAAGGTCAGCGGCACCGCGGGATTGGTCTTGCGCATCTCAGAGACAAAATCGGCGAGATCGTCTTCGAGCTGGCCGACATAGGCGATATCGCCGCGCGTTCCCGATACGCCATGGCCACGGATATCCACCGCGTAGCTTTCCACCCCATGTTGCGCCAAGGCCCAGGACAGCGCGTGGATATTGTTTGCGCTGGAACCGGAGGAGCCGTGCACGACGATCGCCGCACGCCCGGTCGAGGAGCCGACGGCGGCGTAGTGCCGGAAGCCAAGCCAGGTGCCGTCACGCGCCTGAAACCGCTCGATCCCGGGCAACGTACTCATATCGACGGTACCCCGTGCCGCAGAGATGGACCGAAGCTCGGGCGGGGCGACCAACGGCGTTGCGATCATGGCGATCAGCAGCAGGGCTGCGAGGCCTGCGGCAGCGAGGCTGCAGAGAAGGATCCTGAAGATTCCCGAAACGATCTGTCCAGCCATGAGAGCGGCCTCCGGAGCCCGGTTCATTCAAATTAGAGTACTCTGTAAAACAGAGTATATGGATAAGCAAGCGTCCGGATTGGCGGTTGCCGCGGAAAATCCCTAACTTGGAAAATTCCCTCAAGGATCGAATCGTCTCCCCATGGCCGCAGCGCAAAGCCTGCCCAACACGCCGGAATTGACCGTCACCGAGCTCTCCTCCGCGCTGAAGCGGACGGTGGAGGACGCCTATGGTCATGTCCGGGTGCGCGGGGAAATCTCCGGGTTCCGTGGCGCGCACTCCTCCGGGCACTGCTATTTCGCGCTCAAGGACGAGGGCGCCAAGATCGAGGCGGTGATCTGGAAATTCGCCCACGCCCGGATGCGCTTCAAGCCGCAGGAAGGGCTCGAGGTGATTGCCACCGGCAAGCTCACCACCTATCCCGGCTCGTCGAAATACCAGATCGTGATCGAGGCGCTGGAGCCGGCCGGGATCGGCGCGCTGATGGCGCTGATGGAAGAGCGCAAGAAGAAGCTTGCCGCCGAAGGCCTGTTCGACGAGGCGCGCAAGCAGTTGCTGCCGTGGCTGCCCGAGGTGATCGGCGTCATCACCTCGCCGACCGGCGCCGTGATCCGAGACATTCTGCACCGGCTGGAGGACCGCTTTCCCCGCCGGGTGCTGGTGTGGCCGGTCCGGGTGCAGGGCGAGGGCTCCGCCGAGCAGATCGCGGCGGCGATCCGGGGCTTCAACGCGATGCCGGAAGGCGGCAAGATTCCTCGGCCCGATCTCCTGATCGTCGCGCGCGGCGGCGGCTCGCTGGAAGACCTGTGGTCGTTCAACGAGGAGATCGTGGTGCGGGCCGCGGCCGAAAGCCTGATCCCGCTGATCTCCGCGGTCGGCCACGAGACCGACATCACCCTGATCGATTTCGCCGCCGACAAGCGCGCGCCGACGCCGACCGCCGCCGCCGAGATGGCGGTCCCGGTGCGCAGCGAACTGCTGGTCGAGATCGAAAGCCTGGCCCGCCGCACCATGATCTGCTGGCATCGCGGCCAGGAAAGCCGCCGCAACGAACTTCGCGCGGCCGCGCGCGCGCTGCCCTCGGCGAGCGAGTTGCTGGCCATTCCACGGCAGCGGCTGGATGCCGCCGCGGCGCACCTGCCGCGCGGCCTCAGGGCCAATACGCACGCGCATTTCCGCCGCTTCGCGGGCGTGAGTTCACGACTGACCTTGCGCGTGCTGCGCGGCCAGGTCGCGCAGGCAAGGCACCGGCTGGTGGTGTCGGGCGAGCGATTGACGCTGTCGGCGCGATCCCTGCTGCGAAGCCGCAGCGACCGCTATGTGGGGCTGGAAGCGCGGCTGAAGGCCTCGAAGTTCGCCTATGCGCAGGCCAAGCGCCAGGCCATCGCCCGCGAACGCGAGCGTACGCACCGGCTTGCCGAACGGGCGCGGCGCGCGCTGGTCACCGCGCTGCAGCGGCTCGACGCACGCGTCAACCACAGCGGCCAATTGCTGACCGCGCTGTCCTATCGCTCGGTGCTGGCGCGCGGCTTCGCGCTGGTGCGCGACGAACACGGCCATGCCGTTCGTGCCGCGGCGTCGATCGGCCCCAACGCGCCGCTCACCATCGAGTTCGGCGACGGCCGGGTCGGCGTCACCGCGGATGCGGATCGGCCGCCGGCTGCGACAGCGCCGGGCGATCCGGCAAAGCCGGCGCGAGAGGCCAAGCCCGCCGCGCCGAAGCGGGTGGCCAAGCCGGTCGATCAGGGCAGCCTGTTTTAGGGATGCGTCGTTTTCTTACCCACCCCTGGAGGGGTCCGAGACGAGCGAAGCTCGCTCTCGAGGTCGACGCGAATGAAATAAGCGGCGGGGTGGGGTGACGGTCTCTCCTTTCGAGCGGTGCCCGAGTTGAGAGATCACCCCGCCCCGGTTCACATTTCGCTTCGCTCAATGTGAACCGACCCTCCCCCTCCAGGGGAGGATCGGAAAACACTTACCGCGCCAGCCACTCCTCGACGAGCTTTTGCGCGTCGGCACGCGCCTCCGGATCGCTGCCGACATGGCCGCGATCGGGGACGGTGATATCGGTCGTTCCTGCGATCAGGTGCACCGGCAGGTTGGCGCGGTCGAAATCATGGTAGGCCCCGGGGTAGACCACGATCCGCGTCAGTGCGCTGCGCCCGCGAGCGCCATCGATCATCTGCCGGCAGGCCGGCGGCGAACTGACATCATCCTTGGCGCCGATCAGGAGCAAGGTCGGTATGCGCGCACTCCAGCCGAGGCCTGAGGAGATGCGACAATCCGGATAGAACGCGATCGCCGAGCGGAAATCCGCGCTCGCATCGCGCGGCAATTGCGGGCGCACCGCCCACAGCAGCGCGCTCGCACCATTGGCCCATCCCAGCAGACTGATGCGGTCGTGCACGACCCAGGGCTGCTGCACCAGCCATTGCCGCGCCGCAACAATATCCTCCACCCGCTCGCGGCGTGCCTTCACCTGGACCTCCTTGACGCGGCATTGCGGACCGACGCCGCGGGAGGCGTAGCTGTCCGGCAGCAGCACCGCCTGCCCCCCCTTCAACAGTTGCTCGGCCCATTCGCGGTAGCGGGCCTGGACTGGATCGGAACGGGCGGCCAGGCCGCCGCAGCCATGCAGCGCGATCACGGTCGGAAACGGGCCCTCGCCCGCAGGCTTGAACAGCTGAGCCTTGAGCGTCCCACTCGGCAGGGGAATATCGACCTCGTGCGGGACGGCCGGCGCCGCGGCAACAGCCGGCGATGCCAGCAGGAGCGGCGTCAGGAGTGCGAGGGCCGACAGGGTGTGCATCGGCTTTGCGGGCTCCTGCGGTGGGGCAGCCGGCAATGCGGCGCTCGGTCGCAAAAAAGGTAACACGCTGCAAAATAAGCGAAACATCACAAATCGGTGGGTTGGACCGGTGAACCACGTGCCCCGTTTATGATGGAATAATGATTTAAGGCGCGATAATGTTAAGGTATGGCCCGGAAAGAAAATGGGAACCGGGTTTCCTCGCGACGAACGGCAAAGGCGTTGGCGGGGGATCGTGCTCGAACAGGAAGTCGAGCGAGAGTTGGAAGACAATATCATCCCGCCGTCGCGTTGTGACTGCGCGCAATCCATCGGAGCGACCGATTTGCTGAACAAGTTTGGGCCTTCGGGCCATGGCGAGGCGCAGGTGCAATATCTGGACGGCGATTTCCGCGTGATCTCGCCCGGAACCTATGTGCGATGCGCGGTGACCGATGTGCGGATTCCGCTCGACGAATTGAAATACTGGAGCGTCGATCTGCAGGAGGCGTATGCGCTCCCGAGCGCCGTGCTGCAGCGACATTTCCCGCGCGCACTCAAGGCGCAGGGCTGACGCTGATTCGTCGTCCCGGCGGACACCGGGACCCATCGATCGGATCATAGGCTGGGCCAAGGCGCACGTGCGCCGTGCCCACCATTTTGCGGGCGACGCCGGATGACGGCGCGTCGCAAGTACGCCATCGCCCACCCTCACTGAAAAATTTGCCGTCGCGGCCCGCGCGCGAAGCGCGCCCTGGCCGGGTTTGCCTGGATGTCCCGCCTCATCGAGGCGGTCCGGCGCGCACATTCTTGCGGCGGCAGATGCCAAAAGTTTGGCCTTGCTGCGCCAAACCACTCTTTGTCATAGTTATGACATGAGTGCAGTCAAGCGACATGGCCAAGAGCTGCGCCAAGACCTGCGCGACGAGTATGCGGCGCAGACGCGCCGGCGTATCGTTGCCGCCTTCGTCGAATCGCTTCAGGACGAGGCCGCCGACGATGTGTCCATGGCGGTGATCGCCAGGCGCGCCAATGTCGCCGAGCGTACCATCTACCGGCATTTCAAGACACGCGCGGAGCTTCTCAATGAGGCGGGCGAATGGATCGAGGCCAACGTCTTCGGCTACGTTCCGTTCACGTCACCGGATGAGTTACCCGGCATCTTTCGCAAGCTGTGCAGGAGTTTCGATCGCCATCCGCATCTGGCGCGCGCCATCGCGCTGACCCGGGCCGGCCGCACCATGCGCGCCGGGTTCAGGCGGCGCCTGATCGACCATCATCGCAAGGCGATGGCGCCCCTGACGCAGCATCTGAAGCCGAAGGAAGTCCGCCAGGCCGAGGCGCTCACGAGCTATCTCAACAACGTGCTGGCCTGGAGCGCGCTGCGTGAGGATTTCGGCATGTCCAGCGCCGAGATCGCCGATGCGATCGAGTGGGCCCTGACCACCCTCCTGAGGGATGTCCGCCGGCGCGACGCGGCCGCCGCGCGACTGTCGCCCGGCAAGGGCGGTCACTCACCGCGAAAGCGGGCGGCAGGCGCGAAAGCACCGGCGTAGGAGCAGGACAATGGCCATGGCATCCCCGAACGCGATCCCGGACGATCTCCTGATCAATGCGGCGGAGGAGATTCGCATTCGCCAGGATCTGGTGCTGACGGCGCTGGGCCGCCGCCCGGCCGACCGCGCCTTGCGGGTCGGACGCCTGCTCGACGTGCACAGCCGGAGCTGGAGCGAGGACCAGGAGATCGTCTTCAAGGGCCGCCGCATCGCCTGGGTCGGGCCGGCAGGGAGCTATCCGGGCGAGGTCCGCGAGCGCCTGCACCGGCCGGACCTCGCGGCCGTTCCGGGATTCGGCGAGGTGCACAAGCACATCGAAAGCTCGCATCTGACGCCGGAATGGGAGGCGGCGCTGGTGCTGCCGCGCGGCAACACCTGGACCTGCGAAGCGAGCCACGAGTTTTCCAATGTCAATGGCGCGCGCAATCTCGAATTCTGGTTCGAGGCGCGCCGGCGCGGATCGCCGCTGAAGATCTTTCCGCAGCCCGGATCGGCGGTGCCGCCCACCGCCTATGAGTGGGGCGGCGGCTGGTATGGCGGCGAGGAGCAGGCGCATTTCATGGCCCAGAGCCTGATGGTGACCGGGCTCGATGAAGTGATGGACTGGCCGGCGGTGTGGAATCCGGACAATCCATCCTACAAGCGGATCTGGGCCATGATCGAGGCGACCTTCGCGGCGCGCGGCGTCGTCGAAGGGCATGCCTCGGGCCTGCGCGACCTGCCGTCGATCAACGCCTTTGCCGCGGCCGGGCTCGCCTCCGACCATGAGGTGCAGACGCCGGAGGAAACCTGGGACAAGCTGACGCGTGGCCTGTTCGTCGAATTGCGCGTCTACGCCATGGCCGAGATCGTCGCATGGCTGCTCGCGAAGGGCCTGCAGGACTGGTCGCAGATCGCGTTCACGACGGACGACCGCAGCGCCAGCCACACGCTCGAACTCGGCGCCAGCGACCACAATGCGCGGGTCGCCATCGAAGCGGGCCTCGCCCCGGAGATCGCGATCCAGTGCCTCACCATCAATCCGGCGCGCCACATGCGCCTGACCCCGTTCGTCGGCAGCCTGTCGCCCGGACGCTTCGGCGACGTCGTGCTGCTGTCGGATGTCGGCAAGCTCGCCATCGCCGAGGTCTGGGCCGACGGCGCCCAGGTGTCGGACGGCAAGCGCTACATCGGCGCGGTGCCGGAGATCAGATGGCCCGAGTGGGCGACCAGGACGGTCAATATCAATCGCACGATCAGGCCTGAGGATTTTGCGCTGGCCGCCGAACCCGGCCGCGCCACCATGAAGGCCGCGGTGATCCGGCCGTTCCACTGGCATCCCGATTTCTACACGCTCGAACTGCCGGTGCGCGACGGCGCCGTGCAGCGCGAACCGGGCGAGTCCATCACCAAATTCGCCATCGTCGACCGCTTCTCCGGCGACGGCCGGGTCTCGAAAATGTTCTGGCGCGGCTGCGGGCCGCGCACGCCGGACACCGCGCTGGCCTGCTCGGTCGCGCATGACAAGCACAACATCTGGGTCGTCGGCTCCTCGGATGACGCGATGGCCAAGGCCGTCAACGCGCTGGTCGAACTGCAGGGCGGCTGGGCGCTGGTGCGCGAAGGCAAACTCGCCGCCACCGTCCGCTTCGAGGTCGGCGGCCTGATGTCGTGCCGTTCCGCCGAAGCGCTCGATGCCGACATGCAGGCGCTCTACGCGGAGGGTCGCAAGGTCGAGTGGATGTACGAACCGACCTATCGGCCGCGCTGGTATCCCGGATTTCCGGAGCGCCTGATGTTCGCGACCTTGACCTGCGCGCCGTGGAGCTGGGTGCTGGTCGCGCCATGCGAGCAGGCGCCGCTCGGTTTCATCAATGTGCAGACCGGCCAGGCGCATCCGGTGGTCTGGTGACGGCAACAATCGGAGGGACACCATGAACGAGATGACGCCGCCGCAATTGGCCTCCGACCCAACCGCGCCCATCGCAGGTCCTGCCGCTTCATCGGGCCGCGCCGCGGCGAGCGCGATCGACGGCTTCTTCCGCCTCACCGAGCGCGGCACCAGCATCGGGCGCGAAGTGATGGCCGGCGCGACCACCTTCGCGGCGATGGCCTATATCATTGCGGTGAACCCGGCGATCATGTCGAATGCGGGCATGGACCGCGCCGATCTCGTCAGCGCCACGGCGCTCGCTGCGATCTTCGGCTCCGTCATCATGGGGTTGACCGCCAATCTGCCGCTCGCGGTCGCCCCTGCTATGGGCTCCAATGTCATCTTCACCTATGTGATCGTCAAGCAGATGGGCATGCCCTGGCAGGGGGCGCTTGCCATGGTCGCGTTCACCGGCGTCCTGTTCCTGATCCTCAGCCTCTCCAGGCTGCGCGAGCGTGTCGCCAAGGACGTTCCGGAAGCACTGAAAATTGGCATCCAGGCCGGCGTCGGCACGTTGATTGTATTCATCGCGCTGCGCGGCGCCGGCTTCATCGTGCCAAGCCCGACGACCTTCATCACCATGGGATCGTTGCGCAGCCCGCCGGTGCTGCTGACGCTGGCCGGCCTCTTGTTCACCCCGGTTCTGGTGGCACGCCGGATTCCCGGCGCCCTCATCCTGTCGATCGCCACGCTGACCTTGATCGGTCTGTTCGTTCCGGCTGCGAACGGCAAGATGGTGACCTCCCTGCCCGCCGCCATCCTGTCCTGGCCGCGATGGCCGACCAGCACTTTCATGGCGCTCGATGTCGGCTACC
>Ga0307507_10011089_pt1 | contig 11456 bp, 8 predicted proteins | sample 7_EM_MG_FD_207223 | JGI IMG/M metagenome (GOLD analysis project Ga0307507, IMG submission 207223) | Populus trichocarpa ectomycorrhiza microbial communities from riparian zone in the Pacific Northwest, United States - 7_EM | ecosystem: Host-associated > Plants > Roots > Unclassified | place...
TGACGCACGATGTCAACGCGCAGCTTCGGCGAGCCGGTCAAACGCAACGAGGATCGCAGGCTGCTCACGGGACAGGCGCGGTTCATCGACGACATCGAACTGCCGGGCCTGTTGCATGCCGCGTTCCTGCGCAGCCAGGTGGCGCATGCCCGGATTCTCAGGATCGATGTCTCACGGGCGTTGCAGCGGCCCGGCGTGATCGCGACTTATGTCGCCGATGATCTCGGCGACTACTGGAAGCCGGGCCCGCTTCTGGTGCCGCCGCCGCCGATCGCAGGCGCCATCTTTCATGCGCGGACCCAGGTGCCGCTGGCCAGGGAGAAAGTCCGTCACGTCGGCGAGCCGCTGGTGATCGTGATCGCCGAAAGCCGCTACATCGCCGAGGATGCGCTCGACGACATCGATGTCGAACTCGAAACGCTTCCGGCGGTGGTCGATCTGGAAACCGCTTTGGACGCGGGGTCGGCGCTGGTCCACGACGACCTCGGCTCCAACGTCTCTGCGCATGTCCACCAGAGCAAGGGCAATTATGCCGCGGCGGCCGCCAGGGCCGACTGCATCATCCAGCGCCGCTTCCGCTATGAGCACGGCATGTCCTCGCCGATCGAGACCCGCGGCGTGGTCGCGCAATGGGATGGCCGCGCCAACCAGATGACGATCTGGGATACGACGCAGGCGCCGGTATTCGTTCGCAACGGCTTGGCCGCCATGCTCGGGTTGAACGAGCGCCAGGTCCGCGTCATCGCGCCCTTCGTCGGCGGCGGCTTCGGGCCGAAGATCATGATGTTCTATCCCGAGGAAGTGCTGCTGCCCTGGGTCTCGATCCGGCTGAACCGGCCGATCAAATGGATCGAGGACCGGCTGGAGCATTTCTTCGCCACCACCCAGGAACGCGGCCAGATTCACGACGCCGAGATCGCGCTGACGAAGGACGGCCGCATCCTCGGCATCAAGGACGTGTTCCTGCATGACGGCGGCGCCTACGACCCCTATGGGTTGACCGTTCCAATCAACAGCCAGTGCACCCTGCTCGGCCCCTATGTCGTGCCGAGCTATGACAGCACGTTCACGCAAGTTTTCACCAACCTGCCGATCGTCACGCCCTATCGCGGCGCCGGGCGCCAGCATGGCGTCTTCGTCATGGAGCGGCTGCTGGATATCGCGGCCCACGAACTCGGGATCGATCCCGCCGACATCCGGCGGCGTAACCTGATTCCGCCGGATGCTTTCCCCTACAACAACGAGATCATCTACCAGGATTTCGCAGCCCTCACCTATGACAGCGGCAATTACGAGCCGGTGCTCGACATGGCGCTGGACGCGATCGGCTACCAGACATTCAAGCGGGAGCAGGCCACGGCGCGCGCGCAAGGCCGCCATCTCGGCCTCGGCGTGGCCTGCTATGTCGAGGGTACCGGGATCGGGCCCTATGAAGGCGCCAAGGTGCAGGTGCAATCCAGCGGCAAGGTCAGCATCGCGACCGGGATCGGCACCCAGGGACAGGGGCACTTCACGGTGTTTGCGCAGATCGCCGCCGAGCAGCTCGGCGTTGAGGTCGGCGATGTCGACGTCGTCACCGGCGACACCGATCAGTTCTACTGGGGCGCCGGCACTTTTGCGAGCCGCGGCGCGGTGGTCGCCGGCAACGCCGTCAACGAGGCCTCGAAGGCGGTTCGGAAGAAGGCGCTGAAACTCGCGAGCGACCTGTTCGAATGTTCCGAGGACGATCTCGTGCTCGAAAACGGCCGGGTTTCGATCGTCGGCATCCCCGAGAAATTCGTCAGGCTCGGCGACCTCGCCAGCCGGGCCAATCCGATGCGCGGGGCGGTCGAGCCGGACACCGAGCCCGGGCTCGAAGCGACCCGATATTTCGGGCCCAAGATGGGCGCGACCGCCAACGGCGTCCACGCCATGATCGTGGAGATGGACCCGGACACCTTCGAATTGAAAATCCTGAAATACGTGGTGGTGCATGATTGCGGCACCGTGATCAATCCGATGGTGCTGGCGGGACAGATTCACGGCGGCGTCGCCCAGGGCATCGGCAACGCGTTCTACGAGAAGCTCGCCTTCGACGATCAAGGACAACTGCTGAATGCCTCGCTCGCCGACTATCTGCTGCCCACCGCGCTCGACGTGCCGCGCATGGAGCTCGCCCACACCGTGACCAGGTCGCCGCTCAATCCGCTGGGCATCAAGGGCGCCGGCGAGGCCGGTGCTATTCCCGGCGGCCCGCTGTTCGCGCAGGCGATCGAGGACGCGCTCGACCTCAAGGCCCAAGGCGTCGAACTCCTGGAAATTCCGCTCAGCCCGAGCCGGCTGTTTGAATTGACGCGGAAGGGGAAAGGTTAGAGCGACCTCATGGTTCGAGACGCGCGTACCGCGCTCCTCACCATGAGGGTCTAACACCTCATCCTGAGGAGCGCGCACTTGCGCGCGTCTCGAAGGATGAGGCCACCGAACCAGAAATGCGCCGGCATAATTTAAGGAACCACATGATCCTGATCACCGGAGCCGGCGGCAAGACGGGCAAGGCCGTGATCAAGGCGCTGGTCGCGCGCGGCGCGGCGGTGCGCGCCTTTGTCCGCAGTCCCGCGCATGAAGCCGCTCTGAAGACGCTCGGCGTGGCCGAGGTCGTCGCTGGTGAGATGGACGATGCGGAGGCAGTTGCGCGGGCGGCGCGTGGCGCGGATGCGATCTATCACATCAGCCCGAACGTCAGCCCGCACGAAGTGGCCTTCGCAACAACGCTGATCGCCGCCGCGACCCAACTCGCCGTGCCGCGGCTGGTCTATCACTCCGTGCTGCATCCGCAGATCGAGGCGATGCCGCATCACTGGGCCAAGCTGCGGGTCGAGGAGATGCTGTTCACCTCAAGGCTCGACGCCACCATCCTGCAGCCGACCGCCTATATGCAGAACAGCCTCGCGCAATGGGACCTGATGACGCGCGAGGGCGTCTATCGGGTGCCTTATCCGATCGACACGCGCCTCTGCCTCGTCGATCTCGACGACGTCGCGGAGGCCGCGGCGCTGGTGCTGCTCGGCGCCAGCCACGCCGGCGCGACCTACGAACTGGTCGGCACATCCCCTCTCAGCCAGGTCGAGATCGCCGCGACGTTCGGCCGCGCGCTCGGGAAACCGGTTGTCGCCGAAGCCGAGAGCATCGAAAGTTGGGACCGTCGCGCGCACGGCGCGGGGCTGGACCATCATGCGCGCGAAACCCTAATCAAGATGTTTCAGGCCTATGCGCGCGACGGCCTCAAGGGCAATCCCAACGTGCTCGGCTGGCTGCTCGGGCGTCCGCCGCATTCGCTCGCGGCGTTCGCGGCGCGCACCGTCGCGTCTCAGGCGTATGGCGGCCAGCCGATGGGATAGGCCTGCTGCACGATCTTCATGACCGACAGGATCAGCGGCTCCTCGAAGCGCGGGCCGACGATCTGGATTCCGACCGGCAATCCGTCGCTGGTCTGGCCCGCCGGTACGCTGCCGCCGGGCAGGCTCATCAGCGTGATCAGGAACGAGCCGGCGATCCAGTCGGTGTAGTTGTCGAGCTTGCGGCCGTTGATCAGCGTCGGAAAATTCATCTCGACCGGAAACTGCTTGACCGGCGATTGCGGCGTGATCAGCAGGTCATATTGCTCGAAGAATTTCGCGAAGCGCTGGAACAGCTGCGCGCGGGTCTGCTCGGAGGCGGCAAAATCCGTCGCCGTCACCTTGAGACCGGCCTTGACGTTGCCCTTCAGGTTGACGCCGAAGTCGTCGAGCCGGTCGAGATTGGCGAATTGCTGCCCGACCATCCAGAGCCCGCGCCAGGCCTGATAGGGCGACTTGCCATCGGACATGTCGAAGGAGATCTCCTCCACCGTGGCGCCGGCGTCGCGCAGTGACAGCGCGGTCGCGCGGCAGATGTCGTCGATCTCGGGCTCGACACCGATGCCGGCGATGTCGGAGACATAGGCGATGCGCAGTCCCTTGACATCCCTGGCTGCAGCCACGATGGCGCGGGCGCTCCGCCACGGCGGCGCCACCGAAATCGGCGAGATCCGGCTGAAGCCGACGATGGCGTCCAGCATCAGCGCGGCATCTTCGGCAGTGCGCGCCAGCGGCCCGTTGACCTGACCCGGATCCCAGGCGAGCGGCATCGGCCAGTTCGGCGTCAGCCCCGGCGTCGGCCGGATGCCGACGATGCCGCAGAACGACGCCGGCATCCGGATCGAGCAGCCGAAATCCGTGCCCTGCCCCAGTGGCGCCATTCCGGTCGCGACAGCGACCGCCGATCCGCCCGACGAACCCGAGGGACTCAGCGCCGGATTCCAGGGATTGCGGGTGACGCCGAACACGTCGTTGAAGGTGTTGGCACCGGCCGCGAACTCCGGCGTATTGGTCTTGCCCAGCACGATCGCGCCGGCCGCCTTCAGGCGCCGCACCACCTCGGCGTCTTCGGTCGGCACATTGTCCTTGAACAGCGGCGAGCCGTAGGTGGTGCGAATGCCGGCGGTCGGCGTGACGTCCTTGATCACCACCGGCAGACCATGCAGCGCGCCGAGCTTCTCGCCGCGCATGACGGCCGCTTCTGCTTCCTCGGCCTGCTCGCGCGCGGACTCGTCCGCCAGCGTGACGATCGCATTGAGCTTCGGGTTGACGCGCGCGATGGTGGCGAGATGCGCGTCGAGCACCTCGACCGGGCTGGCTGCTCCGCTCGCGATCAGCGACGCCAGTTCGACGGCCGTCTTGCGGCTCAGAGTCTCGGTCATGTCAGAGCTCCGTTTGATGTTCAGTTATTTGCCCGACCAGTGCACGAAGCGCCGCTCGATCGTGAGGAACAACAGGTTGAGCCCGTAGCCCAGGGCGCCGGCAGCGAAGATCGCGGCATACATGTCGGGCATATCGAACAATTGCTGCGCCTCGAACACGCGCTGGCCGAGCCCGTCGGTGGACCCGATGAACATCTCGGCCACGACCACGATGACGAGCGCCAGCGACACCCCGTTGCGCAGGCCGACAAAGGTCTGCGGCAGCGATTCCAGCAGCATCACGTCCCACAGCACCCGGAGCCGCGATGCGCCCATCACCCGCGCCGCCAGGATTCGCGTCTTGCGCGCGTTCATGACGCCGTAGGCGACGTTGAACAGGATCACCAGCGCAGCACCAAAGGCCGCGACCGATATCTTGGTGCGGTCGCCGACCCCGAACAGCACCAGGAACAGGGGAAACATTGCAGACGCCGGCGTCGAGCGGAAGAAGTCGATCAAAAACTCGACCGAACGATAGACCTTCTCCGACGAGCCGAGCAGGATGCCCAGCGGGATCGCGATCACGGCGGCGATCGCGGTCGAGTAGATCGTGCGCTCCACCGTCTTGAGAAAATCGACGCCAAGTTTGCCGCTGGTCATCCCCACCCACATCGCCCGGAAGGTCGCGACCGGCGACGGCAGCAGGACCGGATCGACCAGGCGCGCCCACGCTGTCAGCGACCAGACGATCAGCAGCACCGCGACGCCAACGAAAGGAAGCAATGCCTCAAAGCGCTTCATCGTCGTCTCAGCCTTTCCGGACTTTCGCGCTGAAACACGTCGAGGCAATGTGCCTTGATATTGATAAAATCCGATTCCGACATGGTATTCAGCGTGCGCGGACGCGGCGCGTCATAATGCACGAATTCGACCGCCCGCGCCGGATGGCGCGACAGCAGCAGGATGCGGTCCGACAGGTACACCGCCTCTTCCAGGTCGTGCGACACCAGCACCGTGGTGGTCGCCGTCTCGACAAAGATCCGCTGCAGCTGCTCGCGCATGAACAGCGTCATTTCATAGTCCAGCGCCGAAAACGGCTCGTCGAGAAACAAGATTTCCGGCTCCACGATCAGCGCCCGCATGATCGAGACCAGCTGCTGCTGGCCGCCGGACATCTGGTAGGGGTAGAGGTTGAGATCGATCTTGACGTTGAGACTGGCGACGATCTTTTCGACACGGGCGCTGCGCGCGACCTTCGGCACTCCCATCACCTTGAGCGGATAGGCGATATTGTCGAACGCGCGCAGCCAGGGAAACATCGCTTCGCGATAGTTCTGGAACACGTAGCCGAATTTGATGCTCGAGAGCGGCTGGCCGTCGAACAGGATCTCGCCGGCGTCGACCGGAACCAGCCCCGCGATCATGTTGATCAGCGTGCTCTTGCCGCAGCCATTGGGGCCGAACACCGACATCAATTTGCCGCGCGGAATATCGAAGTCGAAATTGTCGTAGATCGTCGCGTCGGAAAACCGTTTGGTCAGCCCGCGGATCGTGACGTGAGGGGCCGTCCGATGTGACGAGTCTGGCGGCGCGCCCGTCAACCCGACCTTGGCAGCTGGCTGTGCTCCGGCCACAGGCGTGCGCCTTCAGTATTTCTGCAAGACTTTGGCGACGTCGATCTTTTCAGGAACGACCCCGATCGAGTTGCCGAAGTCAGCCAGTTTCTGCAGGTCGGCGATCTGTTTCGGGCTCATATCGCCGGCCATGACGTATCCCAGCATCGAGACCATATCGACGACGTTGTCGGGCGTGAAGGTGTTCTTGGCGAGATACTGGCGCGCTTCATCCGGGTTCTTGTTGATGAAATCGATCGCCTTGCCCCAGGCCGCGGCAAAACGTTTTGCTACCTCGGGCCGCTTTTGGATGAAATCGCGGGTCATGGCGCAGCCGGCGGCATAGGCGTCGGCGGCCTCATCGCCCAGGATGTATTTGGAGATCACGCCGGCTTCGAGCGATCGCGCGACGCCGGCCTTGATCATCATCGATGCGTTGGGCTCGAGCGTGTAGCCGCCGTCAAAAGTTCCCGCGGTCATGGCATTGATGTGCTGGCTCATGTCGAGCTGGTCGATGGTGTAGTCGCCGTCCTTCAGCCCATTCCTGGCAAGAATCGCCTTGGCGGTGTTGAGATTGGCCGGCCCCGGCGCCGACAGCAGTTTTGCGCCCTTGAGATCGGCGATGGTTTCCGCCTTGAAGCCGTTGCGGACCACGAATTGTTCCATCTTCCAGACCTTGGTCTGGCTGTTGAGCGCGATGTACATCGCGACGCCCGGCTTTTTCACGTTGGCGTTGAGGCCTTCGAGCGTGACCAGCACCGCCGAGACCTCGATCTGGTTGGTCATCATCGCCGCGACATTCGGCGGACCGCCCATCAGCTTCGTCATCTCGGGCTCGATATTCTGCTCCTTGAAGAACCCGCGCTCCAGGGCCACGAAATAGGGTAGCGACGAACTGACTGGAAAGACGCCGACCGCGACCTTGTCCTGCGCCGCCGCCGGAACCGAGGCGGCCGCAGTCAAGGCCAGGAAGGCGAGCACCCATATCCCGAATTTGCGCAATGTCATCATCTGCCCCAGTCATTGACCCAGCAGGCGCCGTCCGGCCGAACCGGCGGTCATTTCGCCCCTTGCCTGGAGCGAGAATCGAGCAAGAATCATGCCCAATCAATCGTCCAGTTCGACAATGGCGATCACCGGACCCCCGCCGTGCGGGCCCTGATGCATGGCATCGACCGACACGAACACCGCGGGATCGCCGATCGCGAGCGCCGCCACGCCACCCACCGCCGCCTTGGAATGGCGGTGATGATGGACGTCGGAATCGTCGAGCATGATCTGGCGCCGCCCGCGCAGCGTGCCCCTGCGGTCGGCCTCGCATTTCATGAAGCAATTGACCACGCGGCCCCCGAGGTCCTGCGACCGCGGCCGTTCCGGCAGCTCGATGCCGGCGTCGCGAATTGAATCGTAGATGCCGTCGATATCAAGCGCGTCGCGCATCACCGAATGCCCGATCCGGTAGCGGCCGCCGGCGCCGGCCTTGTTGCCGAGCAGCACGATCTGCGCCCTTGTCAGTTCGACGCCCGACGAGCAGGACGCAACCGAGGAATACAGGTCGAGATCCCGGCAAATCTGTTCGGCCTTCGGCATCGGCACTTCGCCCAGTGCCACGGCGATGCCGAGCGCGGTGGTGCCGTTGGAAACACCCATGGAATCATGGACTTCGCAGGCCAGCGTCTGGTGCCGCGTTTCGGCGTCGCGCACCGAATCGATGGTCAGCAGCGGCGTCTTGGTCTGGACGTAGTGCACATCCTTCGCGTCGGTAATGCCGGCATCCTGCATCGCCGCCTTGACGGCGTCGGCGACCTTCTGGACCATCGCCGGACGGCCGATGTCCTCGGGCAGCAATTCCGCGCTCAGCGCGGTGCCGATCACGAGCCGCGACTTGTCGGCGGGCCCGGTCTTGCCGTTGCGGGCGAAGATCGTGGCATGCGGCGTGATGACGCCGTCGCAACCGCCGGACCACACCATGGGGATGTTGTGAATCTCGGCCTCGGTGCGGGTGCCGTGTTTGAGCAAGACGCGCCGAAAAGCCTGGTCGGCCAGGATGCGGGTGAAATCGTTGACGCCGCCATTGCCCTCGGTCTTGCCGATCACGGCGATGACCTCGTCGGCGCCGAACTTGCCGGAGGCAATCAATCCCTCGAGCCCGCTCGCATCCTGAACCGTCTTCAGTTCGACTTTTGCAACTTCGATCGCCATTCGCTGACAGCTTTCCCGTTATCGACGTTTCATCGCATCCGCGGTCGGTGTTCGCCGCGCAGCATCTTTTCATAGCCCTCGCCGCGGTCAATCATTGGCCGCGGAGTATCCTGTGCTCGTGCCATCTCGGCCCGGCGCCGCTGGGTCGTCGCTTCGTCGATCACATAGTGCTCAGCCGCGCCGACGTCCTCGAACACCACGCCATAATCCGCTTCCGCAGCCGCGAGCGACACCCTGCCCTCGACCACATCACGCAGCACCAGTTCCAGTTCGCGCTGCAGCGGGTCACCCCAACCACCGCCGCCAGTGGTCACCACGCGAACGACTTGGCCTTTCAGCACGGCCTCGCCGTCGACCAGGCCGCCGAGATCATAGCCTTGCCCTTCCGCATCAACCGTGACGCAGAACGGCTGCCCGGCCTTGCCGCCGTTCAAACCATAGCAGCCCAGCCGGACCCGGTCCGCGGTGACGATGGTGCGGCAATCGACCAGCGCGCGATAGTGCTTTTCATAGCCCTGCCCGCCGCGGCGCAGCCCGGCGCCGCCGGAATCGGTGCGCAGGGCAAGCTTCTCCACCAGCAACGGAAACCGGGTCTCGGTGAATTCTGCCGGCTGATTGCGCGAGTCCGGCACGATGTGGATGGCGTCGTTGCCGTCGGCGTAATAGCGGCCTCCGGAGCCGCCGCCGAGCACCTCGCGCGACAGGAACGCCTTGCCGTCGAGATCGGTGCCGAAGAACCCGGTATAGCGGATGGTCTCCTGGTCGGCCGGCATGCGCCCGTCGACCGCCTGCGCGACCACCCCCGCCAGCAGGCCGAGACAGCGCAGCAGGACAAACGACCGCGCGTTGGTCGCGGCCGGCCATTCCGGCGTGATCAGCGTGCCCTTTGGCGGAAAGATCACCTCGAACACGTCGCAGACGCCTTCGTTGACGTGGATTTCCGCGGCGCGTTCCGGCGTGTCGGCGAGATTGCGCAGGATCGGCGCGATCCATTTGATCAGGAAGGCGCCGTCGGCATAGTCGGCCGGCCAGTTGATCGGCCCGGTCGATTGCGGATCGGTGCCGTTGAAGTCGAGCGTGATCTTGCCGCCCTTTTTCGTCATCTTCAGCGCGATCTTGTGCAGTTTTGGGTCGGTGATGCCGTCGTGTTCGACGTAATCCTCCCAGGCATATTCGCCGTCGGCGATCTTTGCCAAAAGCTCGTTGCGATAGATGTCACGGCATTTTTCCAGGATGGCCTGGAAGCAGGCCTCGACCTGCTCCTTGCCGAAGCGCTCGAACAGCCCGGCCATCCGGCGCGCACCCATCAGGCAAGCCTGGATCTCGCTGTCGAGATCGGCCGACAGCATTTCGGGGACCCGGGTGTTGCGGCGAACGATGGTGAAGACGGCATCGTTGCGCACGCCTTCGCTGTAGATCTTCACCGGCGGAATCGCGATGCCTTCCTCGAACACGGTCGCCGCCGTCCCCGGCATCGAGCCGGGAACCCGGCCGCCGACGTCGTCATGATGACCGAAGGCCTGGATGTAGGCGACGACTTCGCCCTGGTGAAACACCGGGACGGTGCTGCACAGATCGGGCAGATGACCGATCGAGCCTTCCGTCAAATAGGTGTCGTTCATCAGGAACACGTCACCGGGCTTCATCGCCTCCGGCGGAAAGTCACGCACCACGCCGTTCGGCATCGCCGAATAGGATCGACCGGTCAACTTGCGGCAGTAGCGGTCGAACAGCCCGACGCGAAAATCATGCGCTTCACGGATCATCGGCGAGCGTGCGGTGCGCTCGATGGCATATTCGATCTCGGCCTCGATCGAATTCAGTGTGCCTTCGACGATCTGCAGCACGATCGGATCGACCGCCACGGTTTCGCGCAGCGGCGCGGTCGGCCATGGATGCGAATGCACATTCATCGCGGCATCTCCTGCGACGGGACCGGCCGGATCACGAGAATGCCGTGCGGATCGACCTCGACATCCTGGCCGGGAAAGACCACGGTCGTCGAGCCGAATTCCTCGATCACGGCCGGACCGCTGATACGACCGCCCGACGGCAGCGAGGCGCGGTCATAGATCGGCGTGTCGCGGAACGCGCTGCCGAAATAGACGGCGCGATGGCCTTTCGCCACGGGCTCGCCCCCGCGAAGGGCGAGTTTCGGCAGCTGCGGCCGTTCGATCACCCCGAAACCCGAGACGCAGAGATTGACCAGTTCGATCTTCTGCTTGCCCGCATAATCATAGCCGAAGGTCTTGAAATGCGCCGCGTTGAAGGCGCCGATCAGCCCGGTGAGGAACGCTGCGTCCACGGCGCCGCCGGGCGCGGTCACACGGACCTCCATCGACTGGCCGGCATAGCGAACATCGGCCTCGCGGACCAGCCTGATGCGGGAGGACTCGATGCCGTCGCGCATCAGCGTCGCGGCGGCATCCTGTTCCAGCGTCGCGTAGCGCGCCGCGACATCCGCAAGATCGATTGACTCCTCGTGCATCACCTTGGTGACGATGTGATCGGTGCGCCAATCCACCGCGAGCAGGCCGAAGGCCGAAAGATTGCCCGGATTCGGCGGCACGATGCAGGCCCTCATCGCAAGCAGATCCATGACGGCGGCGGATTGCGCCGGACCCGCCCCACCAAAGGACAGCAGTGCAAAGGCGCGCGGATCGATGCCGCGCTGGATCGTCATCTGCCGGATCGCGTTGGCCTGGCTCCAGTTCGCGATCTCGATGATGCCGCTGGCCAGCTGCTCGACTCCCATGTTGCCCGGCAGCCTTGCGGCCAGCGCGGCGATGCCGCCACGCGCCCGCACGACATCGAGCTCGATGCCGCCGCCGATCAGCGCGGGTGGAATCCGCCCCAGCACCAGGTTGGCGTCCGTGATGGTCGGCTCATTGCCGCCGTTCGGATAG
>Ga0307507_10011090_pt1 | contig 11454 bp, 5 predicted proteins | sample 7_EM_MG_FD_207223 | JGI IMG/M metagenome (GOLD analysis project Ga0307507, IMG submission 207223) | Populus trichocarpa ectomycorrhiza microbial communities from riparian zone in the Pacific Northwest, United States - 7_EM | ecosystem: Host-associated > Plants > Roots > Unclassified | place...
GTAATCAATTCGTTCTCCAAATATTTTTGCATGACCGGCTGGCGGGTCGGCTGGATGGTGGTTCCCGAACCGCTGGTTCGCCCGATCGAACGGCTGCAGCAGAACCTCGCAATCTCGGTGCCGACGCTGTCGCAGATCGCAGCCGAAGCCGCCTTCGACGGCCGCGAGGAGATGGAGACGATCAAGCGCGGCTATCTCGAAAACCGACGCATCCTGATCGAGGGCCTGCCGCGCGCCGGCATCACCAAATTCCTGCCTGCGGACGGGGCGTTCTACCTTTACGCCGACGTCTCGGACTTCACGTCGGACAGTGCGGCATTCGCCAAGACCATGCTCGAACAGGCGCATGTCGCGGCGACTCCCGGTGTCGACTTCGATCCGGTCCATGGCCGCAGCTTCATCCGCTTCTCCTATGCGCGCTCCGCCGACGACATGCGCGAGGCGGTGGCACGGCTCGCGCGCTGGCTCGCGCGCTAGGTGATGATGCGATGACTGGGGCGATCAGGATTTCGGACGATGTCGTTGGATCTTCTCTGCGGTCTTGAGGCAGCAAGATTGCGCACCTTGTGGCTCCGGGTACGATTCTGGCGCGCGGCACGATCGTCGAACGGCTCTCCCTTGTGGACCAGGCCGCGGCGAGGCAATGATCTTTTGCAATGTGCGCGGGGCTGACCTCGTGTACGAAGCTGCCGCATGGATCGTGGCGATCGACATCATCCACCGGCCGAAGACCTAACCCCAATCAGGAGAAACCCTTGTCCTCAAAATTGCTAGCCGAGCCCGTCGTTGAGCCGCATTTTCCTCTCGCCGCGTTGGTGTGGCCGGGGCGTACCGGAGGGGTGTCGCAAGCCCTGCGCGCGGTGCTCCTGATTGCGCTCGGGACGGCGCTCTTGACGCTCTCGGCCAAGATCAATCTGCAGTTACCCTACGTGCCGATGACGCTGCAGACCTTGGTCGTCCTCATGATCGGTGCCGCCTATGGCTGGCGTCTCGGCGGCGCGACCGTCATGGCCTATCTGGCCGAGGGGGCGATGGGGTTGCCGGTATTTGCGGGGCCGATTGGCGGTCTTGCGCCATTCGTGGGGCCGACGGCCGGCTATCTCGTCGGATTTGCGCTCGCAGCCGTGGTCACGGGCGCCTTGAGCGAGCGTGGCTGGGACCGTTCGATTCCAATGCTGTTCGTCGCGATGGCGGCAGGGCACATCATCATCCTCGGGTGCGGATTGGCGTGGCTGGCGTTCGGCATGAAACTCGGCCTTGAAAAGGCCTGGCTGGTCGGGATCGCGCCGTTCATCGCCGCATCGCTGATCAAGAACGCGCTCGGAGCCGTGGCTGTTCCGGCGATCAGGCATTTGCTCGACCGCCGCCGGTAGCCGGTAAGATGGCGGAGCGCGCAAAGAAACCTGCAAAAAACCTGATTGACTCCGCCAATCCAATCGATCTTGGCTGTTCCTGAAAATGACGCCCGTCGGGAAACGACGGGCGTCCGCGTCGATTATGGGGGGCGACAACATGGCGGCGGTTACCACAGCCCGGGCTGATCACAAGGCAAAGCCCTGGTACGGAATTCTCTACATTCAGGTGTTGATCGCCATTCTGCTCGGAGCCGTTGTCGGCTGGCTGTGGCCGAGCTTCGCGACCAATGACTGGATCAAGGCGCTTGGCGACGGCTTCATCAAGCTGATCAAGATGGTGATCGCACCGATCATCTTCTGCACAGTGGTCTCCGGCATCTCGCATATTCAGGACGCCAAGAAAGTCGGCCGTATCGGAATCAAGGCGCTGGTCTATTTCGAGATCGTCTCGACGTTCGCGCTGTTGATCGGTCTGATCGTCGGAAACCTGGTGCGCCCGGGAGCCGGCTTCGGCGGCGCGCTGGCGGATGCCGGGAAAGTCGCGGGGTTCGCCAAGCAGGCCGAGGCGCAAAAGACCGTCGATTTCTTCCTGCACATCATTCCGGACACGGTCGTGGGCGCTTTCGCTAACGGCGAGATCCTGCAGGTCCTGCTGTTTTCAATTCTTTTTGGCTTCGCGCTGATGAGCCTTGGCGAACGCGGCCATACCCTGCGCGCTTTCGTGGACGACGCCGCCCACGGCGTCTTCGGCGTCATTGCCATCGTCATGAAAGCGGCGCCGATCGGCGCGTTCGGCGCCATGGCCTTCACGATCGGCAAGTTCGGCACCGGCGCGATCCTCAATCTGATCGGCCTGATCGCGACATTCTATGTCGCCGCCGCGCTTTTCGTTTTCGTGGTGCTGGGCGTCATCGCGCGGTTTGTCGGCTTCTCGATCTTCAAGTTCCTGGCCTACATCAAGGATGAACTCCTGATCGTGCTCGGCACGTCGTCGTCGGAGAGCGCGCTTCCCACGTTGATGGAGAAGCTCGAGCGGCTCGGCTGCTCCAAGTCGGTTGTCGGCCTGGTCATACCGACCGGCTATTCGTTCAACCTCGACGGCACGAATATCTATATGACGCTCGCAACTCTCTTCATTGCGCAGGCGCTCGGCTTCGATCTCAGCCTGGGTCAGCAAATCACCATTCTGCTGGTGGCGATGCTGACATCGAAGGGGGCATCCGGCATCACGGGGGCGGGTTTTATCACGCTCGCCGCGACGCTTGCCGTCGTCGATCCGCGTCTGGTGCCGGGCATGGCGATCGTGCTGGGCATCGACAAGTTCATGAGCGAATGCCGGGCGCTGACTAACCTTTGCGGCAACGGCGTCGCTTGCGTCGTGGTCTCGTGGTGGGAAGGCGAACTCGACCACGACAAGCTGCATGCCAGGCTCAACCAGCAGATCGATCCGTCTGACCTGGAGACCGCCGTCACCACCGGATAGAACGTTTTGCGCGGACGCTGGCCGAGAGGCTCCCTGCCGATTGAATCGGAATGGCGGCCCTGGTTCTTTGAATGAGCATGATCTCCGCGCAAACGCCTTCGGGGTTTGTCGCGAGCAAAAGCCGGCGTCCACTTTCCGGATCACGCTCTGGCTTGTTGCTCTGGCGCGCTGTCTTGACGCGAACCGGTATCCACCCCTGGGGCAAGCCCATCATGCCCGGGAGAACGCTCTCATGAAAAAGCCGCCCGGTTGGCCCGGGCGGCTCTTTCGTGCTGATCGTGGAAGTGGAAGCTACTCGCCGCCACCGAAGCGTCGTGACCACCATCCCGCCTTGCGCGGCGCGGCCTGACCGGTTTCCGCCGCGGCAGGCTCGGCTGGAGCGGGAGCCGGCTCGGGGGTGCGTGGTGTGACCGGTGTGGACAGCGCCGTCTCGGCGGTGGGGCTCGACACGAAGCTCACCTTCTCGCGCACGGTCGAGCGGCGCACGGGCCTGTCCGCGTCCTGGATGGTCTGGGGCTCCGCGGCTGGCTCGGCGACCGCAGCGGCGATCGGCTCGGGCGCCGCTTGCTCGGCCGTCCGGCTTTCGGGCAATGCCATGGCCGGCTCGGCCGGCGCTTGCGGGATCGCGGAGTCCGTCGTGACGCCATCGAAATCGGCAACAGCCTCCTGCGCCTCCGAGGCTTCCGGCGGAGCCAGTTCGTCCGCGATCGAGCCGACGAGGCCGTCCTCAGGTCCGCCGCGCCGGCGACGACCGCCGCGACGTCCGCGGCGGCGTGGCCGTCGCTCGCCGTTGCCGTCCGGCCGAGGCGCCCCGAAGGGCTCCTCGGCGCCATCCTCGGCAGCGTCATCGTCCTCTGCCACGACCGTGTCGTTGGCGGCGACGAATTCCGCCGGCGGCGCACCCTCGGTCTCCTCGCGTTCCTCGCGCGGACCGGCTTCGCGGGGTTCGCCCGACCGGCCGCCGCGTCGACGCCGGCGGCGCTTGCCGCGACGCTGCCCATCCTGACCGGGCTCGCCATTGGCCTCAACGGCCGAGACCTCGTCGGATAATCCTTCGGTCTCTTCGGTTTCGACCTCCGATTCGAGTTCGACGTCGAACGCCTCGTCGTCGTCATAGGCCTCTTCGGCCAGCGGCGGCGGCGTTGCCGCGGCCTGCGCGACGAGCAATGCCTTGGCGGCCTCCAGCGTGTGGACCTGCTCGCCGCGGTCGATGACGAACGATTGCGGGCCGGTTACGGTCGGGTCGGCAATCACCGCAAGCGTGACCTTGAAGCTGCTTTCCAGATCGCGCAGGTGGCCGCGCTTGTGATTGAGCACGTAGAGCGCGACATCGGTGCGGGTCCGGGCCACAAGATTGTGGGTCGCGCCCTTCATCATGGTTTCCTCGAGACCGCGGAGCAACTGTAGCGCGACCGAGGACACCGAGCGCACATGTCCGGTGCCGCCGCATTGCGGGCAAGGCTCGGTCGAACTCTCCAGCACACTGGCGCGAATGCGCTGGCGCGACATCTCCAGGAGGCCGAAATGCGAGATGCGTCCGACCTGGATGCGCGCACGGTCCTGCCGCAGGCAGTCGCTGAGCTTGCGCTCCACCGCGCGATTGTTGCGCTTCTCGTCCATGTCGATGAAATCGATGACGATCAGCCCCGCGAGATCGCGCAAGCGCAATTGGCGGGCGACCTCCTCGGAGGCTTCGAGATTGGTCTTCAGCGCGGTGTCTTCGATATGGTGCTCGCGCGTCGCGCGGCCCGAATTGACGTCGATCGAGACCAGCGCCTCGGTCTGGTTGATTACGATATAGCCGCCGGAGCGCAACTGCACCGTGGGCGAGAACATCGCGTCGAGCTGGCTCTCGACGCCCATGCGGGAGAACAGGGGCTGGCCGTCGCGATATTGCCGGACCGCGCGCACGTTGGTCGGCATCAGCATCTTCATGAAGTCGTGCGCTTCGCGGTAGCCGGCTTCGCCGGCGACCATGATCTCGTCGATCTCTTTGTTGTAGAGATCGCGCAGCGACCGCTTGATCAGCGATCCTTCCTCGTAGACCAGGGTGGGCGCCTGTGACTTCAGCGTCATGTCGCGCACGGTTTCCCACATGCGGATCAGGTATTCGAAGTCGCGCTTGATCTCGGGCTTGGTGCGGGAGGCGCCGGCGGTGCGCAGGATGATCCCCATGCCCTCGGGCACGTCGAGGTCCTGCACCACTTCCTTGAGCCGCGAGCGGTCCTGCGCGCTGGTAATCTTGCGGCTGATGCCGCCGCCGCGGGCGGTGTTGGGCATCAGCACCGCGTAGCGGCCGGCCAGCGAGAGATATGTCGTCAGCGCCGCGCCCTTGTTGCCACGCTCTTCCTTGACGACCTGCACCAGCATCACCTGGCGGCGCTTGATGACTTCCTGGATCTTGTACTGACGGCGCGGCCGGAAGGCGCGCTCCGGCACCTCCTCCAGCGCGTCGTCGCCACCGACGGACTCGACGACCTCCTCTTCTTCCTCGTCGTCCTCGTCCTCGTCGTCGGCCTCATGGCCCGGTGCGACGGCGGGGGCGTCATCATGGGGGGCGAGGGCGTGCTCGTCGTCATGTTCGAGGCGCGGCGTGTCATGGTCGTGATCATGATCCGCATGGCCATCGTCATGTCCGTGCCCGGCATGCGCCGAATCCGCGTGTTCCGGTGCGACGGCATCAGCCATCCCGATCGGTGCTTCCGATCGTGGCTCAGCGCTCAGTCCGGGGTGTTCCTCATGACCGTGGTGATCCTCGTGATCATGCTCCTGGTGGTCATGCTCATCGTGGTGATGGTCTTGGTCCTCGTGACCATGGCTCTCGTGGTCATGGCCTTCGTGGTCGTGGTCATGGTCCTCGTGACCGTGGAGATCGTCGTGCGGGTGCACGGCTTCGCCACGATCGAACGGGTTTTCGATCAGCTCCGGCCTGGACGGATGCGATCCAGCTGCTTCATTGGGCTCGGGCAACTCATGCTCGGTCCCGTGGTCGCCGACCGGCGCTTCTGCGGTCAGCGGCCGATTGGCGTCCGCTCCTTCCACAATGTCACTCTGGACCCGCTCGCCATGACTGCGGCGACGCGAGCTGCGATGTCGCGAGCGCCGGCGGCTGGACCGGTTCTCGTTCTCTTCTTCGGCCTCGCGATGCGCACGCTCTTCGGCTTCGATCAGGGCCTGACGATCCGCCACCGGAATTTGATAGTAGTCTGGATGGATTTCGCTGAAGGCAAGAAACCCGTGGCGGTTGCCGCCATATTCGATGAAGGCGGCCTGCAGGGAGGGCTCTACCCGCGTGACCTTGGCGAGGTAGATGTTGCCGCGCAGTTGCTTGCGCTGGGCGGTCTCGAAATCAAACTCTTCGACGCGGTTGCCACGGACCACAACGACCCGGGTCTCTTCCGGGTGGGTGGCATCGATCAACATTTTGTTTGGCATTTTTAAACTCTTGGTGGCGGCAGGCGCGTCTGACCCTGGGCGCGGGCTGCGCCGCCGGGAGACGCGACGGTCCACCTGATTCGGGGGTGAGGGGAAGGCCGAAACGCAACCCGGGGCGCCGTGCCGATCGCAATCCGGTCCGATCACCGCGACGCACGAAGCCTTGGCTCCGCATCGAGGCGAATCGTCCCGGGATTATGATCGGCAACACAGTCTGGCGCATCAAGCGTCGGCCCGTCTGAACACGTTGGCGGCAGCACATGCCGCCTTGTCTGTTGCTGACAGCTCGTGTGGCGCCGCAAAGGCGCACCCGATCGATCTGCCGGCTCCCGCCTGGGGGAAGCGGATATCTGGCTATGCCGTGTCTTGAGACCGTCCCGGGAAACAAGAGCCTGGGACCGGACACCACTCGGGCCTGAAACCGCTCCCCAGGTCCGCCGCGCGGCTCGCGCTGGCAGGGAAGGATTCGGAAAGGCGCTGGCATCTTCTCACAATCAAAGATACCGGCGTTGCACCGGGCGGCTGAACGCGACACAACCGGGAGTAATTTGCCGTCAGCCCTCCGTTCATACGTGGATTGGCCCGCACGTGCAAGCGAACCGTCGCCGGGTCGCAACACCCCACTTTATTCACAAAAAGGACGTTAAGTTCCCGTTAACCCCGTGGTCTTATTTGGGTAAAAGGGCCCGCTCGGAGGCACGAATTCGTTGGCGAGCCGCGCAAATCACTTTATCTCGTTTTGGCGCGGGCTGCTGTGCGCTGCAGTATCAGCATGCCTATTTTGCTGGTCTCCGGCGGGAGCGGCAGCCGAAGCCGGGGCGGCAGCGTTGCCATCAAGCGCGCCGGTTGCATCCGATGCACGCCTGGCGGGAGACGTCGTTCATACCCGTTTCATCGTGGATCTGGATCAAACCGTCACGTTCCGGGCCTTCACGTTGGCGGACCCCTACAGGGTCGTCGTCGACCTCCCGGAGGTCAATTTTCGTGTTCCGCCGGGGACCGGAGCCCAGGGGCGGGGGTTGGTCAAAGCCTTTCGCTATGGCCTTGTCCTGCCTGGCGGCTCCCGGATCGTGTTGGATCTGACCGGGCCTGCGCGTATCGTCAATTCGAACGTGCTCAGTGCAGCCAACGGGCAGCCGCCACGGTTGGTCCTGGAGCTCGAAGAGGTCAACCGCGCGAGTTTCCTGGAGTCGTTGGGATCGGACGCCCAACTGGAACTGAAACCCACCATCGCGGCAACGGCACCAATAGTTCCCACCGCACCCGTCGCAGCCATTGTGCCCAGCGAGCCGCAAGTGGCCCCGGTCGTGGCGGCCATCCCAAAGCCGATGCCGGGTCCAGTTCCAGCGCAGCCTCAGGCACAGCCCCAGGCATCGACGCCTGCGGCCGATAAACGGCCCGTGGTGGTGATCGATCCGGGCCATGGCGGCGTCGACAACGGCACCCAGATGGGCAGCGAGACCGAGAAGAGCCTCGTGCTCGGATTTGCCCTGGCGTTGCGGCAGAGCCTCGAAAAGAGCGGCAAGTGCCGCGTGGTCATGACCCGCGATGACGACACCTTCATCCCGCTGGCAGATCGGGTGCGCATCGCGCGCAACCAATCTGCGGCCCTGTTCGTGTCGATTCACGCCGACGCGCTGCCGCGCAGCGAGGGGGACGCCCAGGGCGCCACCATCTATACGCTTTCCGACAAGGCATCGGACGCTGAAGCCCAGAAGCTGGCCGACGCGGAAAACCGGGCGGACGCCATCGGGGGTGTGAAACTGGCCGAGGAGCCCACCGATGTCGCGGATATCCTGATCGATCTGGTTCAGCGCGAAACCCGAACTTTTTCAAATCGATTTGCCCACCTCCTGATGAGCGAAGTGAAGAACTCGATGCGGTTGCACAAACATCCGCTGAAGTCGGCCGGCTTCAAGGTGTTGAAGGCGCCTGACGTTCCCTCGGTTCTGGTGGAACTCGGCTACGTCTCGAACAAGGACGATTTCGGACATCTGGTGTCCGACACCTGGCGATCGAAAGCGGCAGCCTCGATGTCGCAGGCGATCGACATTTTCCTGAGCAAGCGGCTTGCGACGGCCGCGCCGACACGATGAAAAGTTGACCAGAGGGAGCGCACGAAAAGCCCTAGTTTGGCCACAGCAAGGGCCGTATAAGAATAGTTGCGAGGCCCTTGGAATCGATGGAACTTTTGCGTCATTCGATGTCATTTGATGCGGGCTTGTGAGTTATATTGCGCCATATTGTCGATCGCTTTGCACTGACGTCAGCGCCCGCGACGGCGCGAGAGTTGGAACGGATCACTGATCATGCGCTTGCTGGTGCGATTTCTGGGTCTACTGTTCGCCGCCGGGACCGTGCTTTTCCTTGTCGGCGTCGCCGGCGTGGCCGGCATGATCTGGCATTACTCCAAGGACCTGCCTGACTACTCGCAGCTCCAGGACTATGAACCGCCGGTGATGACGCGTGTCCACGCGACCGATGGTTCGCTGCTCGGCGAATATTCCAGGGAGCGGCGTCTCTATCTGCCGATCCAGGCGGTACCGAAACTGGTGATCAACGCCTTCCTCGCCGCAGAGGACAAGAATTTCTATGATCACGGCGGCATCGATTTCACCGGCATGGCCCGCGCCGGGCTGGTCTACATCCAGAATTACGGTTCCAACCGTCGTCCGCAGGGAGCCTCGACGATCACCCAGCAGGTCGCCAAGAACTTCCTCCTGACCAACGAGGTGTCGTTCACCCGCAAGATCAAGGAAGCGTTGCTGGCGATGCGAATCGAGCGCGCCTATTCGAAGGACAAGATCCTCGAGCTCTATCTGAACGAGATCTATCTCGGGCTCGGCGCTTACGGCGTTGCCGCCGCCTCGCTGGTCTATTTCGACAAATCGGTCAACGAGCTTTCGATCGCGGAAGCCGCTTATCTGGCGGCGATGCCGAAGGCGCCCGGCGCGCTGCATCCGGTGAAAAACCACGAGCGTGCGGTCGAGCGTCGGAACTACGTGATCGACCGCCTTCTGGAAAACGGCTGGATCAAGCAGGCCGACGCGGACAAGGCCCGCAAGGAGCCGCTGATCGTCACCAACCGCAGTGCCGGTGCGCATATCTTCGCCGGCGAATATTTTGCCGAGGAAGTGCGGCGCGACATCTCCGAACGCTACGGCGAAAAGAAACTCTATGAAGGAGGCCTGTCGGTCAGGACCACGCTCGACCCGAAGATCCAGGTCATGGCGCGCAAGACCATGGCGGCTGGTCTCGTCAGCTATGACGAGCAGCAGGGGTGGCGCGGCTCGACCAGCAAGCTGGATATTTCAGGCGACTGGGGCGTCAAGCTCGCCGACGTCAAATCGCTGTCCGACATCTCGCCGTGGCGGATGGCGGTTGTGCTCGAGACCAGTGATCAGTCGGCCCGCATCGGTTTCCAGCCCGGCCGCGAACTGGGCGGCGCGGTTTCCAAGGATCGGCAAACCGGCTTGATCACGCTGGACGGCGTCAAGTGGGCCAGGCCGACATCCGGTCCGGGGCGGGGCAAGTCGCCGACCGCGGTCTCGCAAATTCTGTCGCCAGGTGACGTGATCTACGCCGATCCGCTGATCAAGGATGGCAATACGGTCGAAGGCCAGTACCGCCTGCGGCAATTGCCGGAAGTGTCCGGCGCCATGGTGGCGATGGATCCATGGACCGGGCGCGTGCTCGCGATGGTCGGCGGCTTCTCTTTCGACCAGAGCCAGTTCAATCGCGCGACGCAGGCCTATCGGCAGCCGGGCTCGTCGTTCAAGCCGATCGTCTATTCCTCGGCGCTCGACAACGGCTACACGCCCTCGACCGTCGTGGTCGATGCGCCGATCGAAATCGACCAGGGGCAGGGTGCGGGGGTATGGCGCCCGGAGAATTTCTCGAACGGCAAATATCAGGGGCCGACCACGCTGCGCAACGCGCTGCGGCTGTCGCTGAACACCGTGACCGTGCGGCTGGCGCAGGACATCGGCATGCCCTTGATCGGGGAGTATGCCCGGCGGTTCGGCGTCTATGATGAATTGCCGAACTATCTGTCCTACGCGCTCGGCGCCGGCGAGACCACGGTGATGCGGATGGTGACGGCCTATTCGATGTTCGCCAATGGCGGACGGCGGGTGAAGCCGACGCTGATCGACCGCATCCAGGATCGCTACGGCCACACCATCTTCAAGCACGATGCCCGCGAATGCCGCGGCTGCGACGCGCCGGATGGCTGGAAGAGCCAGGGTGAACCACAATTGGTCGACCGCCGCGAGCAGGTGCTCGACGCCATGACCGCTTACCAGATCACGTCGATGCTGGAAGGCGTGGTGCAGGGCGGCACGGCAACCGTGGTGAAGGAAGTCGGCAAGCCGATTGCCGGCAAGACCGGTACCACCAACGAGGCCAAGGACGCCTGGTTCGTCGGCTTCTCGCCGGATCTCGTGGTCGGCATCTATCTCGGCTATGACAAGCCGCGTCCGCTCGGCAGGGGTAACGCGGCGACGGGCGGTCATCTCGCCGCGCCAATCGCCCGCGATTTCCTGAAACTTGCGTTGGCCGACAAACCGGCGATTCCCTTCAAGGTCCCGGCTGGGATCAAGCTGATTCGGGTCGAGGCCAAGAGCGGCATGCGGGCGGGACCGGGCGATGGCGGCAGGACGATCCTCGAAGCATTCAAGCCGGGAACGGCGCCTCCGGACAATTATTCGGTCATCGGCGTTGCCGATGCCGACGGAAACGGCGGCGTACGTATGATGCCGCAAAGCGCCGCACCCGACGCCGGCAGCATCATGCGTCCAGGGACCGGCAGCCTGTACTAGCCAGCAAAAGGGCGCCCCGGCTTTGCCGGGGATACTCACATTATAATCCGGTTAGGCTGAATCGGATCATAATCTCATCTTTTTGTTTGAGGATGATTGCCGCGCAAGCGCATTGGGCGTTTGTCGTGAGGGAAAACCGTTTTTCACTTTTCCCGATCATGCTCAAGTGGAGAGCCGGGCCTCACGCCAAGTCAAAGCCGGTTGTGGCGGAGCAAGGCTAAAGCGGAAGTTGATGATGCGCTTGCTGTTGCGGTTCTCGGGTTACTTGTTTGCCGCCGGAACCGTGTTGTTCCTGGTTGGCGCGGCCGGTGTTGCCGGGTTGCTGTGGCATTTCTCCCAGGACTTGCCGGACTATTCCCAG
>Ga0307507_10011091_pt1 | contig 11453 bp, 3 predicted proteins | sample 7_EM_MG_FD_207223 | JGI IMG/M metagenome (GOLD analysis project Ga0307507, IMG submission 207223) | Populus trichocarpa ectomycorrhiza microbial communities from riparian zone in the Pacific Northwest, United States - 7_EM | ecosystem: Host-associated > Plants > Roots > Unclassified | place...
TGAGCGACTTAATTCTAAATCTATGGAAATCAAGTGAACTAAATACATGAAAGTAGACCCGGAACTCCGTAGTCTATGACTCAATATTTGACCGTATCCGAGACATATGAGGGTGGCGTCGATTGTGTCTCGGAGCCTCTTAGGCGACGGTCTCGTGTCTTAGTATAGTGCTGGTAAACTGTTACACACCCCCCTAGATTTAACGGTGTAGTTAAAGCTGTAGAAAATAAAACGAAGATAGAGGCTATACCAAAATAGGAAATTTAGATACAACTTTAGGAGTAGTATAAGGTAATACTTAAGAGTCTTTGTTAGTTGTAGCAGTGATCTGATATCAAATGTCCACTAAATTTAATTGCTTTATCTATGCCTCGTGCCTTTAACGGGGTAGGATCTTAGTAAGACCGTCGGCAGGCATCTTGTCTATAGGGACCCATTGTATGTTAATCTTTTTGTCTTGGACTTCCTGTCTAAGCTAGTGCTGATGGACGTCGATATGTCGTAGCTTGGTGTCAAGCTTTGGTGTATCCTGTCTTAGGAGTCGTATAGTCTGTATATTGTCGCATAGTAGGGTAAAATCGCGTTCTAAATTGAGACCGATTGCCTTAAAGAAACGCTGCTACTAGATGATTTTAACAGCAGCCGTAGATAGGGAGAGAAGCTCCGCTTCGGTAGTTAAGCGAGTTACTGATTATTGTAGGGTTGCCTTCCAATTAATTAGTCCTCCGAATAGCATAAAAAGGTATCCTTAAGAGCTCCGTCTAGTCTCTTTATGGTCTGCAAATGCTGCGTCGGATGCTCCGTAAAAGGTGACGTCTTCTCCTTTGGGGTTTCTGAAGTAGACGTGTGCTCCGAATACTTCGCCAGAGTATTTAATAGCTGTAGATTTTGTTCCAAGGCAATAGGTAATGGCTTGGTTTGATGCATCAAGGTGCTTTTAATTTAGATTAGTGAGAAATTCGGCCAGCTTAGAATGCGTCTTCGTAATATTAGGTCTTCTAAATACGGCGAGGTGCGTAAGAGAACCGACTCGTTGCTGATAGGCTAGTGTTCTTTAAGGGTTCGTCTGCTGGTTGGACGGAATCAGTTCGTTAGGTAGTGGTGTTTTAGGGAACCTTTCTGGTTCGATCTTGAACCGACTGGCTATCTTTTCAATATAGGAATCTTGGCAGAGCCAGAGCTTTCTACTTGCACAATCTCGTTCAATTTAAATTCCTAGGAACTATTATAGGTCTTCTAGTGCACGGATCTTGTATTAATGTAGAAGTTTAGCTTTAAATTCTTCTAATCTTTAAAGGTCCTTTTTGGCAAATAGAACGGCAATATTGTCTACGTAAAAGAAGACAATAAGTCATCTATTGGTGTAAAGGCAGTTCGTACCTGGGACAGGCTTTAATCCAAATTTGGCCAGTGTACTGGTAAGCTCTTTGTACCAAAGTAGTGGTGAGACTTTTAATCCGTATAGCGCCATGAGTAGCTTTAGGATATATCCGTTTTGATTAAAGCCTTTTGGGCAATAGTAGTAGACTAGCTTGACTAGTCTTGCGTTCGTAAATGCGTTTATAGTGTCATACTGTTGAATCTCTAAATTAAATGCAGCTGCTATAGCCATGAGGGCATGGAATATTCGAGCAGCTAGGGTTGCTGCATAGGTCTCTTCTTTGGTAATCTGCAGGTCTCCACGGACACATAGTTAAGCCTTTAGCTTTTGAAGGTAACCGTTGCTGTTAAACTTGTATTTAAAGACCTATTTTAGTGGAAGGATCTGCTCGTTATATGCTTCTTTTTTTTGTACAGTCTTAAATGTCCCTTAGCGTTTTAGGTTATTGTATTCTTTTTCTATGGCCTTTTAAAAGCCGGCAGTTAAAGGGTACTTTTTTAGCTCTTTAAGGTTTCTTGGTTTAGGTGGAAGATTATCTTAATATAGGGAGGATCTAGTTTGGTTAATGTCCTTTACTAGTCCTATGGTAAAGCTAGCGTAGTAACTAAATAGGGTAGGTATATTGGCTAGTGCTACTGCGTATGCTTGACGTCGAATTCGTTTGGAACCTTCTGGTAGGACAAGGTTGGTAGAAGGATCGGCCGAGACCTCATTAGCTCGTGGAGCTGTATTTAATGGTTCTGGCGAACCTGGCTGGGTAGGAATTGCTTTAATTGTATCCAGGATATCGTCTTGAAGTCCTCCCAGTGTGGTGTTTGTTTCTGGCAGATCCGGAGATACCGTTCTACTAGATATTGGTAGCTGTTTAATGTCCTTTATAGAAAGCTCTACTGAGTTATTCGATGTAGTCGTTTAATCTGTATTTAAGGTAGGTCTATATAAGATAGATTTATCCTTAGATTTGTCCTTATGGAGAGGTTCTAGTAGACTAATTGCCTAGATGGTGTCTTCTAATGCTTCCCTAAGTAGGTAATCAATGTTTTAACCCTTAGGGTTATAGAACAAGGTCTTGTTAAATATAACGTCTCTGGTTTAAATAACTTTATAAAGACTTAGAATCTAGATTTAATAGATATTTGTTAAATTATAGCCGACTAGGTATCTAATTAATGTATAAGGAGCTAGCTTGTCTCCCTTTCTAACTTATTTATTTAGCGTATAGGTCTTGCAACCATATTCGTGTATATAGGTAAGTAATAGTAGCTTGCCGTAGGCGACCTTGTACGGAGTTTTCCACCCTAGTTGTTTATTTGGTGTTTAACTAAGTGCATAGCTAGTAGTAAGGAAGGCTTCTGGTCCTAGAGATGGAGGTAAGGATGCTTTTAGCTGCATAGACCTTAATCGTTCTATAAGGGTTTATCCAGATTATTCTACTCCACTATTTTGTTCTTTGGTGTATGGTGCTCGGCATTTAAAGGTAATGCCTTTGTCTGTATACTATGTATCTAGGGTGTCTTCCGTTTATCTAAATACTTGTTTGTTATTACTCTAGAAGAAGACGACGTCTTAGTAGAATTGTATCTTAATTAAGCGGTAAGTTTTACAAATAGTAGGTAGGACGGTAGCTTTGTCCCTATTCTTGGCGGTATACACAAAGTTAAATTTAGAATACGTATAATAAAAATGTATAATATATCTATTACCGTTGTACCCTAATACTCCAAGGTGGATAATATTAAATGCTAGCCGTTTAAATGGTTAAGTAGCTGGAAATTTGTGTTCTTATCTTTAAGAGATCTGCTGCGTGTACTTTGCTAGTAAGCAAACTTTATATTTAATTTTAAGTGGTGCTCGTTCGTTGGTTTTAAATTCGGTCAGCTCTGCGCCAATGACGTGCTTAGGAAGCTATGCAATAGCATTAGGTCCTGTATGGCCGAGAATTTTGTGCTATCTTGTAGCTGTGGCTCCGATTGGTTTGCAGGCCATGCGGCTTAGCTAGTACCTCTTAGAGGTTAAGAATGTTAATTGAGTTGAATCTAGGGTACTTGTAGGCTCTCTGTGCATTAGTGCCTAGTGGCCCCCTAGTTGTTTCGCATAGCAGACTGTTTCGCCAGTTGCTAGATGGTATAGCACATTTTGTCCTAAGTTGAAATGGATATTATTATTAGTAGCTCTTAAGAGTGCTACAATATTTATGAAAAAGGTAGGTGCTAGTGCTATATGGGATAGCTTTATTTTTAACTTCCTAGTAGGTGTATTGATAGTAATGGTTACTGTTCCGTAAGCTTGAATTTTTATAAAATTTCCGCCAGTAATTAGGTAGTTGTCTTCTGCTGCTAGGTATAAGAAGGTAAAGTCTTCTTTATTGTTGTAGACGTGGGTATCTATACTAGGGTTAAGTATCCAGGTGTTCTAGAGTTTAAAAGGAATTTAACCAGTACTAAATACTTAGTGGTCTTAGTAATGAATGCATGCATATTTATGCCAAATATTCATTTAATTCATAAGCGCGCCAAAAATATTCATGATTTGAATGCATATAATGAATATAGCTTAGGTAAGCTCTATCGCCAGTCTTGGCATAGTGTTATAATTAATCATCGCCATCGCCGTTGCCGACGCCTTCCTGCATCCCTCCCTAATCTTTAGCTATAATATTTATACCTAATATAAACTCCTTCCTCCATCCTGCCACAAGCCCTGTTCTTATCCATGACTTTAAGCACTCTGTTTTCTTAATATTCCCTAGTCCAAGCCTCATTCGTTGCTAGGATATCGTCCGCTAAGCTCCTAAGAAAATACGTTCTGGTTCAGCCGATATAGGGGGTATAGAAAGAATATCAATTGCTATACGGTAGAGGCATGGGTAGCTAGCGCAATTGCTTAGAGTAAGCCATTAATTAAGAGCAGTCATGCCTAGAGGAAGGCTCGTAGGGGAGGCGTTAATAAAGTAATTGAATTTGTCGTCAATTGTGTTAAGGACTAATTATTTCTTATTCCAAATATTATACGCGTTGGGTTTTTGAACGTGTTTAGAAGCTTTCTATATAGCTACCTCACCCTTATATATATCCTTGTATTAAGTTACCCAGAGCTTTTAAGCTGCATTAATTACTGGCTTCCTCTAGGAGGCCTTCCAATTGCGAGTAATATAGTTCTTCTGCCGGTGAGGTGCCAGTAGTAGAGCTGCGCCGTAGGCGGTAACTTCGTCCGTCTTTAGGTAGTATTTATTAAAGGCATGCCAACTAGTACGTATATAGTCGCAGAGCTTTGGATTTGTGGCGTACTTTTTAAGAGACGTCTTAAAATGTTCCACTATAAAGTCCATTGTATACAAGACCTTATTAAGCGTTGCATAATTACCTTCCGTCTCCTTTGTAACGCGCTTAAAGGGCTATAGAAAGTCTCTAATACTTTCTAAAGCCTTCCAGTCGGTAGCGTTAAGAATATCTTCCTTATCGAACTCGTTGATATACTCTTCCTGATATTTACCAATTGCCGCCCTTAATTCTAGAGCTACTAGTATTATCTTATACCACGAGTTCCAACGCGTCTCATTATCCATAGGGACTGCTCGTAGGGCAATAGCGATAAAGTGGTTATAGTGGGCGTTAGAGCTTCGAATATGCGTAATAACATTATACACCTTTCCTGGAGGGCTAATTGTTCGATAAGTATACTTACTAGCTTTCCCTTTCTTAAATCTTTGAGCTAGAAGTTCCTTAATTTGATCCTTATTAAGATCTAAATCTTGTTTAAGCTTTACGCGAGCCTCTTAGAAGGCAATATTAACGGCTTTCTTATCCTTAGAGAAGAAGAAGGCTTGCGCGGCAATATTAAGTACATAGCCATGGCAGCGAATGCGGTATTGCTTGGCGTTAAATCGAGCTTCTATTTCCGCATCTTTAAGCCGTGTAGAGAGTCGTTTAAGAAGCTTATTATTGCTTCCGTGATTATTGCCGACACAATACCCAATCTTATTAAGTATTTGGTAGTCTTGGAGGACTTGCCAAAGAACCTCTACCTGCTCATCACCTCCGTGCCTACCAGGTAGAAAAGGGAGAGCAAGTAAGGCTTTGTGTAGTACGCCAGTACTATTAACAAAGTGGGCGCAGATTGCGATAAAAGTCTTCTAATTTGGTGAGCTCCATGCGTCAAGCAAGAGGTGTATAGGGGTAAGAGAGGTATAGAGCTTTTGTTTCAGGATAGCTTTATCTAGTAGGAACAACTCCTTAATTAGCTTTAGTATAGTTGCGCTAGAGTCAACCAGAACTTTATTACAGGTATAGTTTACTGCTAGAAGAAGCGCTTAAAGCTCTGGCCAAGTTACTGCCTCATACGGTAGATTTCGAACGACGATTAACTGCGCTAAAGCCTCCCGAACAACTGGTTAATTAATAGACTCCCTTAGTATACGTTCCTTCTCCTCCTTAACCTTTTAAACTTGGGCTTCACCTTGCTTTTGATATAGGCCCTCAAGTCTCTGCTTTATAACTTTCTTAATTACCAAGTCCTCCTCCTTAACGGTAATACCGTGCTTCTTATATAGATGCGTGCGAATATTGGTAGTAATTACCTCTCGCCAGAATATACACTTAGTATAGTACTAGTATCGCCTGCCGTTCTTATTCTTAACTGGCTCGCCCTTGCGAGGCTCCTGTGCATAGGACTAAGTATTTGTTACGCGAATCTTTCATTTCTTTGAGCTAGGTGGGAGAGAACTGGAGGATTGGTTAAAGGATGACGTGTTATAATCTTCGTCGGTATCAGGGTTATCAAATTGGTTGCTATTAAGCTCAGATAGTTCAGATCAAGTACTAGAACTACTGCCATGACTATATATAATGGACTCTGACTGTAATAGAGCCATAGTATTGCGATACTAGTGGTGTTGGGGGGGGGTAAGTAGAACTTAAAAAATAATAAAGGTATCTGCGCAGGAAACCAAAATATTGAGTTCCTATGTATTTTTAGGAACGACCGGCGTAGTATTAATACTATATAATCTACCTCAATATTTATAAAATTAAAAATCTATATATATATTCATAAGCTTATGAATAATTCAATTCATAAGGAAAAAAAAATATTTAATGCATATCATTTATTATAAATGAATATATTCATAAAAATGAATGAATAAAAATATTCTTAAGACCACTGCTAAATACGGCAGCATGGCTAGTTGGTTTAGTAGAAGGTAGGGTTTTAGAATTAAAATTAATTATGGATTCTATATTCTAATTGTTCTCCTTTGCTTTCTGTTCTCTTTTTTAGATTTAGTTAATAATGCGTTTAATCTAAGGTATAGATAAGATAGCTTTATCTACTTTCTTCTGGATATCTGCCCTTGGTCTCCATCCTTAAGGGCGCTTATACTTAGTAATATAATAGTAGTCATTAAACCAATGTATAATGCTGTATATGCATTCCTTATTCTATCTTGAATTTAAATTTAAATTGCTGTTAGAATTGGAATTGCCATTAGAGTTTAAATTGGAATTATTTTAAAGGGTTGCAAATGCAGAGTTATTGGCAGTTGAGGTAGACGATGCTTGCTGTATGCAGTAGTGCTCCTTGAATTCCTTAATAAGGTCGATAATAGATAGGGCTTTTTTATCTTTTTGTTCTTTCCTGATTAGGTCTACTTTTAGTGCTCCTGTGAAACTAGAAGAGATGGCTTTAATGGCTTGTACAAAATTATAGTGGGGCCTAAATCCCTGTACGTCTGGAAGCTCTAATTCCTCTGCTAGCTTATAGACGCTCCTCTAGTTGTTTAACCATTTTTTAATACTCTGCTTTTTGTTATAGGCTTTAAAAGCCGTGTATTAATTTAGGATGTTGTGCTTTTAACCTAAGGTGGTAGGGGCGAGTACAGTCTTTAACTCTTAAAGGCGTTCGTATACTGTTCCGAGGTCTTTAATAAGAGGGAGGTAGGCTACTGACGTCGTGCGGATGATATAATTGCTGATATCGTTTATGGCTTGCTTTTGCTTTTGGTGCACGCGGAGGTCGTCCTTATATTCCGCGTATAGTTAATTATAGGCAATGAGTTGGTTTGGATCTAGCTTGGCTATTAATGTAGCAGTAAGAAGCACATCTTTTGGTGTAGGCCGATTTGGAGGTTCCAGCTTTGGAAGCTTGTCTTTCTTCTTTAATGGGTCGATATATTGCTATACGTTGTTTGTTTTAGCAGTATCTTAAATAATAAAGAACTATTGCATCCAATTAGATGGCTTTTTAAGGATAAGGTTGAATTTTGAATAAGGTCCGTCTGTATTAGTTGTTATTTTTAGAATTTGACAGGTCAAGCAGGGTCCTAGGTTAGCGTCTTGGCGAAACCTTATTTTAACGTTTTTTGATTCGTCAGTTTGTTTGTCTGTTGGGTACGTTCGTCGGTTAGGTGCGACCGTCCGTTCATTTGGTAGGTGAAGAAGCTTAAGACACTTGCAAAGGTGGTAGAAGTAGTGACTTCGTAAATAAGGTAGTAGATTAATTGGTTTAGCAGGTAGTGCAATCCGGACTTATAACTGTAACAGTGCAAGTGTGGGAGAATTGAGTGAGCGACTTAATTCTAAATCTATGGAAATTAAGTGAACTAAATACATGAAAGTAGACCCGGAACTCCGTAGTCTATGACTCAATATTTGACCGTATCCGAGACATACGAGGGTGGCGTCGATTGTGTCTCGGAGCCTCTTAGGCGACGGTCTCGTGTCTCAGCATAGTGCTGGTGAACTGTTACAGTAATAGTTGTCTAGCTCTAGAACAGTTATCTAGTTCTGGTAACGGTCGTCTAGTTCTAGTAACAGTCGTCTAGTTTTAGCAATAGTTCTCTACTGGCTACCGTTCTAGTGCCTCCTAAGGTAGGGAGGATATAAGGAAGGGTAAAAAATAAGGTGGCTATAAAGGGGGTAGCTTGGCAGAGGCATGTGTAGGGCTATTAGGAATATAGCGGGGACTTGATAGTAATGTGTGTTATACAGAGCTTTGTGTAGAGCCTCCGTAGCAAAGCTTCGCGTAGAGCCTTATACAGAGCCTTATGCAGAGCCTTGTGCAGAGCCTTTGTACGTAGAGCTTTGTATAGAGCTTTATATAGAGTCTTATGCAAAGCTTTATGTAGAGCTTCGTGCAGAGCTTTGTGTAGAGTTTCGTGTAGAGCTTTGTGCAGGGCTTTGTGTAGAGCTTTGTGCGGAGCTTTGTGTATGTAGAGTCTCGTACAGAGCTTTGTGCAGAGCTTTATGTAGAGCTTTGTATAGAGCTTTATACAAAGCCCCGTGTAGAGCTTTATGCAAAGCTTTGTGTAAGCTTTATATAGAGCTTTGTATAGAGCTTTGTGCAGAGCTTTATACAGAGCTTTGTGTAGAGCTTTGTGTAGAGCTTGGTGTATATAGAGCCTCGTGTAGAGCCCTAGTAGTATTGCTTAAGGGGTGCGTATAGGGTGTTGTTTTAGGGGGGTATCCTACCAGGAACCTAATACGATAATTAGAAAATACAAGTTTCCTATTAGGAGCCTATTAAGATAATTAGGAAATATTAATTTCCTATTAAAAGCGCATTAGGATGGTAAGGTCCTATTAAAAGCGTATTAGGATAGTAGGGTCCTATTAAGAGCCTATTAGGACAACTAGGACGATTAGAATGTTTAGGATGTTTAGGACATTAGGACATTCAGGACGTTTAGGACGTTTAAGATAATTAGGAAAATTAAAATCCTACTAGGAGCCTGTTAGGACAATTAAGACCTTTAGGAAAATCAAAATCCTATTAGGAGGCCTCTAGGGTCTTGGCACCCTAATAAAATGCTAATATAGGGATATAGATCCAAAGTCTATCTAAATTTATAGCTAGTAATTAGATGGAGCTTATAAGGAAGCTTAGGACAGAATACTAAAAAAGTAACTACTAGCGATAAATAGAAACGGTAGAATTCTTAGAAGCCTATATGCTGTAGTATAGGGACGATCCGCCAAGTAGTATACGTGAGTACCGTAGATAGTTTGCATTAATCTCCTAAAAGGTTACGGACGCTAGTAATTTGGACAATTGTAAATAAGGATACTGGTTTATAAAAGGACTTCTGCTTAAATATTAAAAATATACTATAGCCAAAACGGGAGCTAATTTAGATAGATAAAAGTCTTTTAACTTCTACTAGCTATAGAGAGCCGTAGAAGATAGACTTAGTTTATATAAGGGCGCAGATTATTTATTAAAAATGGACTGTAAGGAGCAGAGCCTTTATTAGCTAGTTAAATAGTTCTGTAATTAGCAGCTAGTTATAAGCAAAGATACTACCCTTCAACTACCTAAGATAGCTAACATCTATTAAGCTAATTAGGAAACGGGCCTAGAATAGAATAAGCTTAGCCGTAGGAAAGAAGGGGTGGCGGTTTATATAAGGACTCCCTATTAAATACCGTAGGTACGTAATGGAATAGATAGGAACCGTAGCAGATAAGTCTAGCACCATTATATTTAAAAGACTAAAGGAGGCTATAGAGTTAAGAATAATGGCTGCGGAGGACGCTAAAAAGAAGAAGTCCTAAATATCTAGCTTATGTAAGAGCTATAATAGTAAAGGAATAAGCTTGACCACTGGGGGGGGGATTTCTTAACCTGGTTGGATTGGGTATATAGGAAAGAGCCTAGGTACTGCCTGTGTTTATAGACTAGGAAATAAGCCAGGAAATAGATAAGATGATAAACTAGCTAAAAAGTCTAAGGCTAAGTAAGACGGAGCTTGCGGCAGCTATATAGTTAATACTATTCTTTAACCGCATCTAAAAAAACTCTAAAAGGTTTATAAAGCTATTAAATTAAGCTGTAGTTTAAAGCCTAGTATAAGGATAGAGCTTAGTACTAGGATATAAAGACTGGCAGAATAGCACCTAAGCTCCCTTTGTCCTAAAAGACTATTAATTTCTATAAAACTATTGACCTCTATAAGACTCACAATATCTATAAGATCCCTAATATCTGCAAGATTTTACTGCCTTTAAATAGCCGCAGCAGGACGTATAGGGTTAGTAAGGTATGTAAGGACAAGGCTGATGGACCTATTTTAGATATAGAGGGAGTTATTATTTTACTAAGCATAAGTATTAAGGCTTAAAGGATCTTATTTAGTAAGGATTTATATATCTATCTAATTAAGAAAGACTAGCAGCTAGGATATATAATTGACCTAGACCTATACTTCTGTGGCTTGGCAATAAAGGACAACTAAAGGGTATTAAGGACTGGCTCTATATATACTAAGGAAGAGGCCTAGATAGACTGGTAAATAAGGAAGAATAGATATAGTAATAGGCCCCTATAGAACAAACGGATTTTACTACTTTCTATAATAGAGTAGTACTAAAGAATAGTAATAAGAAACGTATGAACTAGGAGGACTACTGTTAAGTACGACCTACGGACTTAGTAACGCCTAGCCAGTAACGTCTGTAGACTTGCCTAACCCTTAGAGACAGCCGTATAACTAGGACAACCATTAAGTAGTAGGTACTGCTATAGGAGAAGAATGCACGACTAGGAGATTATATCTAGATTAGGTTACGGCCTGTAGATAAAATAGCTAAAGCTAGGAAGATAAATGCATTATCTAATCCTTGGAGATGGTTTTAGAGATAAACGCTTAACTAGGTTAGCTATTAACCCGTAGGCTCTGTAGTAGGCTCCGCTATAGGTATAGAATGTTTAACTAAAGGACAATTAGGTTCTGAGGTAGGGGAGGGGATATAGGTAACGTATAAAATATTTCTATTTATCTGCTTAATTACTATATTTCCTAAAGCTTCTTTCTTGTTTACTTTCTTAATCGCAACACGTTACAACAACTAACTGTAAAAGATATTAGTTTAGCTTACTGCCTATTACTAAGCTAATAGCAATTTTCTATCCCTAGGATAGACAGACTGGTTTTAGATAATGCGAATAAGCAAGTATAAAATATCGTAATTAATAAGGATAAAGTGGCCTGTGTAGAGCTTTTCTACCCTAACCAGGCAGAATTTGGCAGATATTGTAGATATTGCGGATATTACAGTAGGAACATATAGGCTATCTA
>Ga0307507_10011092_pt1 | contig 11453 bp, 12 predicted proteins | sample 7_EM_MG_FD_207223 | JGI IMG/M metagenome (GOLD analysis project Ga0307507, IMG submission 207223) | Populus trichocarpa ectomycorrhiza microbial communities from riparian zone in the Pacific Northwest, United States - 7_EM | ecosystem: Host-associated > Plants > Roots > Unclassified | place...
TCGCTTGGCTTGGGTCTCAGCTGCTGGAACTCATACTTTTCCTACCATTACACCATGGCCCAGTAGGGTACGCTTGGCATATCCTTCAGGGGTCCGGTCTGACTGCTGGATCCCTCTATTAGATGAGAGGAGAAGGAGTGCGGTGGGTGTTATCGCAGGGGAAGCGAGGATCAGAAAGGAAGAAGGTGGAAGTTTTCTAATTTATGTACCGGTACCTTATTTAAGGATGCCCATTCCCCCATAAGCGAGGCGATAGAACTGAGATTAAGTTATCCTCCTCCGAGGCAAGAGCTTCCAAGAGCGCGTAATGACTGCAGACCGCTTTAATCAATAAAACAGTTTTGAAATGCACCCCGCATGAGGGGATAGTAAAGATGCTTTTGGAACGGGGGGACGTCAATCCCAACCAGCCAGACACCAAATACAGTACTCGAGTATGGCCGGACACCCCTCTCGTGGGCGGCTGAAAACGGGCATGAGGAGGTACCGGTACGGTAGTACAGTATGTAGGAGCTGACAGGGGACACACTAGTAAGCTCGCTACAGCTCATCTACCGACATCTTAAAGCCTAGGCATAGCCTGATTTCCCCCCGCGGAGGGTGGTCCAGGGAACAAGCATTTCTCGGAGGGGAAGGAGAGGGCAATGATGGATGGAGCAGGGTAGGGGATGGATATGGTAGAACTGATAGGGATCCAAGCAGAAAGAGAAAGCGCGAGTCGGCGAGGCCAGCCTCATCTGGATGTGATTAGCATTGGCCGCTGCAGGAAAATTAGCCTTATCATGTATCATACCAGCAGTTACTCGAGTACCGGTACAGTACTAGGGTAAAAAGATTCGTCCGATGCCCTTTTTACACCAAAAGTGCCCATCTTCACCACCCTCTCATTGCGTAATGTCTATGAGAATCGGCGAAAATTTGTCCTTGTATTAGCAAACTTGTAGATAACATGAAGAAAGTTACAGAATCCTTGAATATTACCAAATGATAGAGAAAAGGTTTAAGTATCTAGTATCGGTTGCCATGTGCTTTTTTGTATGGAGCCCCATATAAAAATTTAAGTCACTTTTACACTAACTGACACAATCATGATCACTGAAGACAGCTTTGATTCCTTACACTTCTACTTGTAGAGGTTTGAATAGATAGTCATTCCCTAGCTGATGGGAAGATTTCAAGTGTTTTTATATAAGCAGTGTTGAGAATTGTTTGCTTAAAAATGTCCATTTTTGTGTAAAAAGGGCATCGGACGAATCTTTTTGCACCCGTACGAGTACTTTTACGAGTACAGCTGTTCCGCAGAAGTCTTTGTGAGACATATCTCTCATTCGTCATATTCGTGCACCTAGCCAAAGGGAAATGATTGGACAGTGATTGTGCCACAACAAGCCACATCACCCCGCTTTCTTCAACTCTGATCGCGGAATGTTCATGAACTCCCTAGTACCCCTAAAAATCGCTGCACCGTTTCTACACTCAACCAACATTCCGGGTAGAATATCATGGCCCAAATTTCACATATGCAATCAGTCAGCTTCGGGGACGACAACGCTAACTGCGGTAATATAAACAATATTTCTAACACCTATATGTCCGACGAGGATGCACAAATCATGCGCTGGCTCTCTCCACTGGAGCCAAATAACAGACATCAGAGCGTGCGCACTGAGCGATTCGATGGCGTCGGGGATTGGCTTTTGGAAACAAGCGAGTTTCGGGAGTGGAGATGTAATGAGGGTGGAGCCGATAAGGCTGTCTTGTTTTGCTCCGGGAATCCGGGAGTGGGGAAGACATATCTGAGGTGAGTGGCAAGGTTCTTTCAAGGAATCTAACACTGCTGACGGCCGGAAATATTAGTTCCCTAGTGATCGACAGCCTGTGCGATCAGGCCCAGGAGGAAAATATCGCAGTTGCAGGGTTGTACTGCGACTTCCTTGCTCAACAAGAGCAGACAACCACAAACATTATGGGAGCCATTCTGAAGCAGCTAGTAAGTAGAGGGGGCATCCCGAATCACGTACGAGTGGCGTATCAAAAGGGGAAAATGGAGTTTGGTGGTAGAGGGCCACGGCTGGTGGATTTGATGGGAATGTTGAAAATCACGATTGCTTCGATACCCCAAGTTTTCATCTGTCTTGACGCCTTGGACGAATGTTTACCGAAGCACATTCCAGAGCTTCTCGAGTCGCTGAGAGATATTGTTCGGGAGTCACTCAGGATAAGAATATTCCTCACTGGGAGGCCCCATGTCAAGGGAGATGCTCAAAGATATTTTTCCAAGGTGGTCGTTATACCCATCAGCCCTAATCTGGATGATATCCAGAATTATGTGGAGACGAGGTTAGATAGGGATCTTGAGCCAGAGGCGATGAGCAATGACTTGCGAGTGGATATTGTGAGAGTCATATTGGAAAAGATATCTGATATGTGAGTATGAGCATTCGGCACCCCCACCCCATCAGTGATGTATACTTATCAACGGTGTGTAGATTCCTCCTTGTTTCGCTCAACATCGATGCTATTCTAGCAGAGGTGACAATTCGTCGGAGAAGAAAGAAACTTGAAGAGATGACGAAAGGCAATGGACTGAGCGAGGCCTATACAGCAACTCTAATGCGACTGAAAACGCAGAAGGGGTATAAATCAGTACTCGGACTGAAGGCCCTGATGTGGGTGTTGCATTCAGAAAGGCCATTACAGGCCGAGGAGCTCTGTGATGCCTTAGGAGTGGAGATAGGATCCGCCGATCTAGATCCGGAAAACGTTCCTGCGCTGCGGACACTCGTAGCATCTTGTCTGGGTCTTATCATGATCGAGGCGTCTTCGTCCACTGTCCGACTCGTGCACTTTACTCTTCAGGAGTTCTTGCGTGATGCGGCGCTATTCTATAGTCCTCACTCAGAAATTGCAGAGGTCTGCCTGACATACCTCAATTTCGGATTTGTCCGGGGTCTTTCGCCAACTCTTCGCCGTACCCCCTCAGCAACACCGCTTCTAGAATATGCTTCTGTTTACTGGGGGAGACATACGAGAAGGGGGATGACGGAGAATATCAAAATACTTGCACTGATACTTCTGGATAGATTTGATGAGCATATATTTGCTCGACTGCTCTTCCGCTGTGATCAGAATTTATTCTCGTACTTGTGGTTGGATAGTGGGGAGGGACCTACAGGATTTACAGGACTCCACGTGGTAGCATTCCTGGGGATCGCGGAGATAGTTGCAGCGGTATTGGATATGAAAGAATGGGACGTTAATGCAACCGATGGTACAGGGAATACGGCTCTCACATGGGCAGCTGCGAGAGGGCATGGCGGGGTGGTAAAAATCCTTTTAGAACGAAAGGGCGTCAACCCTGACGAGCCAGACACCAAATATGGCCGGACGCCACTCTGGCGAGCAGCAGAGAAGAGGCATTCGGGGGTAGTAAAGATGCTTTTGGAACGAAAGGACGTTAATCCGAACAAGCCAGACACCTTTTACGGCAAGACACCGCTCTCGTGGGCGGCTCGATACGGGCATGAGGGGATAGTTAAGATCCTTTTAGAACGAAAGGACGCCAATCCTAACCAGCCAGACACCGAATCTGGCCGGACACCACTCTCGTGGGCGGTTATGAATGGGCATTCGGGGGTAGTAAAGATGCTTTTAGAACGAAAGGACATCAATCCTGACCAGCCGGACACCCAATATGGCCAAACGCCGGTCTCGTGGGCAGCTGAGGGAGGACATGCGAGGGTAGTAAAGATGCTTTTGGAACGAGAGGACGTGAATCCTGACCAGCCACACATCTATTGTGGCCAGACACCACTCTCGTGGGCGGCTATGAACGGGCATGAGGGGGTAGTAAAGATGCTTTTAGAACGAAAGGACGTCAATCCTGACCGGCCAGACACCAAATATGGCCAGACGCCACTCTCGTGGGCGGTTATGAATGGGCATGAGGGGGTAGTGAAGATGCTTTTGGAACGAAAGGACGTTAATCCCAACCAGGGAGTGATATATGGCCAAACGCTACTCTCATGGGCGGCTAAGACAAGGTATTAAGCAATATTAAAGATGCTTTTGGAACGAGAGGACGTTAATCCCAATCAGACAATCACCGAATATGGCCAAACGCCACTCTCGTGGGCGACTAGGAACGGGTATGAGGAGATCGTAAAGATTCTTTTGGAGCGGGGGGGCGTCAATCCTGACCAACCAGACACTTTATATGGTCGAACACCACTCTCGTGGGCAGCGGAGAGCGGAAATCAGGAGATAGTAAAGATTCTTTTAGAACGGGAGGACATCAATCCTGATCATTCAGACGCCTTGTATGGCCGGACACCACTCTCGTGGGCGGCTGCGAAAGGGAATCAGGTGGTCGTAGCGACGCTTTTGGAGCGGGAGGACATCAACCCCGACCAACCAGACACCAAATATGGCCAGACGCCACTCTCATGGGCGGCTGAGAACGGGCATGAGGGCGTAGTAAAGATGCTTTTGGAACGGGGGGGCGTCAATCCCGAGCGAGTAGACACCTTTTGTGGTCAAGCGCCGCTCTCCTGGGCGGCGGAGCATGGACATGAGGGGGTAGTAAAAATGCTTTTGGAACGAGAGGACGTCAATCCTGACCACCCAGATACCAGATGTGGCCGGACACCACTCTCGTGGGCGGCTGGGAGCGGACATGAAGGGGTAGTAAAGATGCTTTTGGAACGAAAAGATGTCAATTTTGACCAGGCAGATATCCAACATAGCCGTACACCACTCTCGTGGGCAGCCGATCGCGGGCATGAGAGGATAGTAAAGTTGCTTATGGAACGGAAATATGACCGCACCGCTATGCCAGATAGCGTGAACCAACCCCCACAGCCGGCGGCTCCTCTAGGGGCATGATGGAGTTGTGGGGATCTCACTGGAGCGATGAGATTCAGATCTCATGATCCTAATACTTACATAACAGACTCTAGTGGTCAACTCGGCCTCCTATCGGCAGCCCACAGTGAGCGGCCGAGATTATTGGACCACGGTCATTCCGTCCCCAAGCCCGCAGATAGCGGCCTCTCAACCCAAATACCCTGGTAGTCTCAACCTCTTTCCATATAGCCCTGAAACATCCGCCACCACCAGATGAAGACTAGGACCCGTCTTGGCAACACTTAACCCATCCTTTTATTTCCCGTCGACCGGTGTTTTATCATTCCCTCTCCTATTCTTCTTTTCGCTTTCCTCCTCATACCGTTCCCTCCTCATTACTAGGTATATTATTATTCTATAGAGGCTTTCCGAGTGGGGAGTTAGTGTAGGCAAGATTCCGATATAAATAGGCTTTGATAGTGATGTTTTCTCATTTCTCCTGCTATTTTCTATTAATTTTAATTTTACCAACTTCTCCACTTTCCCCCCTTTACCCTTTTCCCTTCACTAGAGCCCTGATTAGACTTGGTCATATTGCGCTACTCTTGTTCTTCATTCCGGTTATTTGTGAAGTCAGTATTTGTCTCGTGTTTTGGGGGCAGTCGTGTATAGCAATAGACAATACGGCCAGTGAGGAGCAACTGGGTGGGAATAGATGGTAAACTTGAAGAAGCCCGCCCTATGTTCGTAAGCAGCCGGTTAATCTCCTCCCCGTAACTCATTGTTCTAATACTAGCTCTATTTTAAGCCATCGGGGGAAGTTCCAAATAATTCAACTACAAACCTAACCCTAACTTCCTGGATATCCTTTAAATCCAGGCGAATAGTCTGGTGGTATAAACAAGATGGCGGGGTTCTTGCGGTGTGGGCTAGTTCAGCCAGATTCGGTAAATGTCTGAGGTTGTGGAGCTGGCTTCCGGGAATGGGAATATTTGGACTACGATAATAGACGTAGCCCGAAGACAACATGCGAATATTACAAAAACACAAAAACCAGAACAAAATCTAGAAGTTTTTCATTGATAAGTGGTCCTAGATTTCTCTTGGTTTGCTGATGCTATCTTGCAGGAGGAGACTATATGTAGCAAGGAACAAACGGTCAAAGTCATGTATGCTTTGGATTTGCCATATGATACCAAATCAATTAACTTCTGGTACTGAATGGCAATGGGTGTGGATAGCTCTCAACTTCGTTTTCAGATTGTCATCTTCTATAAACTAGCCGCTAAGACCTGAGTACATATGAAGCATAAAATCATGTTTATCCTTCCATCAATCACTACACATATCCAATTTCCTTTACACGTCCCCAATCTCCTGGCTTACTCCTAAGATAACGAGTGAAGAAAAAACCTCTCTGGAATCCGGGGATAGGAGATATGTGTGGCGAAGACTCGGCTTTCCATACAGCCCATTTAACTCTCGGCGTTCAGCACTGTGGACTCCGGCATTCGACCGATCCACCAATAGAGGCATCCCCGAAGCTTTAAACTTCTCCGAGACAATGATAGTGTAACGAAGGCATGCTTAGTAGCATCAATTGATATCCGATAACATCTATGACTGAAGGGCTACATATCCGGGCGGAGATTCAGAGGCAAGTGCGCCGGCAATGGGAGTGTCCGCAATCCTAGGCAGAGATAATGCTAAGAACTTTGTCAGTGATAGGCTAATAAAGATACAACTCTCGGAGGGATGGACAGTAGCTGGGAGAGCAAGATTTGAGACAGCTTTTTATTGCGAATCACCGGCGCTAAGCGATGTGATTGATAGAATGACCTTGGCACATCGAGAACAACGATCACATATCTAGAATTCATTATCTCTCGCATAAAGGACAAATAAGAATAATCTGAAAGTCAGAGAAGGAAGTGGGATTCGGGAGAGAAGGAAAGAAGTTGGGGTAGAAAAAGGGAAGAAAAGAGAAAGGAAGAAAAGCAAAGATAAGCGAAGAGAGAGGAAGCGAAGATAACGGAAGAGAAGAGACTAGGTGAGGTTAAATGGGAGAAGAAGCGCGGTAGATGTTACGGTGAGGGAAGTGAGGATGAGAAAGAATGAAGGAAGGCGGAAGTTTTCTGATTTATGTATTTAAGGATGGCCATTTCCCCGTGAGTGCGACGATAGAATTAAGATCAAGTTATCCTCCCTCGGAATAAGAGCTTCCAAGTGTGCGTAAAGACAGCAGACCGCTTCGATCAATAAAACATTTTTGAAAGGGGCCCCGAAATGTATCGAGGAGCAAGAGGGAGCACACTAGCAAACTCACTACACCTCATCTGCCGACATCTTAAAGTCCAGGTATTGCCTGACATCCCTCCATGGCAGATGGGGAGGCAATACAGGGAGAAAGAAGCATTCCTCGCAGGGGAAGGAGGCTTAAGGTAATGACGAGTGAAGGAAGGTTAGGGGATTGATATGGTGGGACTGATGGGAATCCAACAGAAAAGAGAAAGCAGGAGTCGGCAGGGCCAGGCTCATGTGGATGTGATTAGCATTAGCACCGGCAGTCGGGATACAGCCTTCCGGCACAAGCCTTTGTGAGACATACTGGTATCTCCTATTCGTCCTACCTACACCCTGGCCAAAGGGAAATGATTGGATCCCGATTGTGCCACAACATGCCCCATCACCTCCTCTTTCTTCAGCTCTGGCTAGAGAATATTCCTAAACTCCCGGAGTACCCTGATAAATTGATAAATTGCCCCACTGTTTCTACACTTAACCAACATTTTGAATAGAATATCATGGCCCAAACTTCACAAATGCAAGCAATCAACGTCGGCGACGGCAATGCCAACTGCGGTAACATAAATAGTATTTCCAATACCTTCTATACGTCCGACGAAGATGCACAGATCATGCGTTGGCTCTCTCCACTGGAGCCAAATAACAGACATCAGGGCGTGCGCTCTGAGCGATTCGAGGGTGTGGGAGATTGGCTTTTGGAAACAAGCGAGTTTCGGGAGTGGAGATGGAATGAGGGTGAAGCCGATAAGGCCGTCTTATTTTGCTTCGGGAATCCGGGAGTGGGCAAGACCTATCTGAGGCAAGTAGCGGGGTCCTTTGGAGGAAGCGAATACCGCTGACGGCGGGAAATATTAGTTCCCTAGTGATCGACAGCCTATGCGATCGGGCGCAGGAGGAAAATATCGCAGTTGCAGGGTTGTACTGTGACTTCCTTTCACAGCAAGAGCAGATAACCACCAACATTATGGGGGCCATTTTGAAGCAGCTAGTAAGCAGAGGGGGCATCCCGAATCATGTACTAAAGGCGTTTCAAAAAGCCAAAATGGAGTTTGGTGGTAGAGGGCCGCAACTGAGGGATTTGATGGGAATGTTGAAGATTGTTGTCACTTCACTACCCCGAGTTTTCATTTGTATCGATGCGCTGGATGAATGTTTACCGAAATACATTCCAGAGCTTCTCGAGTCGCTGAAAGATATTGTTCATGAGTCCCCCAAGACAAGAATATTCCTCACCGGGAGGCCCCATGTCACGGGAGATGCTCAAAGATATTTTTGCAAGCTTGTTGTGATACCCATCAGCCCAGACCCGGCCGATATCCGGAATTATGTGGAGATGAGGTTAGACAAGGATGCCGATCCAGAGGCGATGAGCGATGAGCTGCGGGCGGATATTGTGAGAGTTATCGCGGAAAAGATGTCTGATATGTGCGTAGGATCAATTAGCATTTCCACTATATCAATGATGCGTACTTACAAAGGAGTATATGTAGATTCCTCCTTGTTTCGCTCAACATGGACGCTATTCTAGGAGAGGTCACAATTCGTCAGAGAAGAAAGAAACTTGAGGCGATGACACAAGGAAATGGACTGAGCGAGGCCTACACAGCAACTCTAACGCGACTGAAAGCCCAGAAGGGATATAAATCAGTACTCGGACTGAAGGCCCTAATGTGGGTGCTGTATTCGGAAAGGCCGTTACGGGCCGAGGAGCTCTGTCATGCCTTGGGAGTGGAGATAGGATTTACGGATCTTGATCTGGAAAATGTTCCTGCATTACGGACACTTGTAGCATCTTGTCTAGGTCTTATCACGGTCGAGGCGTCTTCGTCTACTGTCCGGCTGGTACACTTTACTCTTCAAGAGTATCTCTCGAGTGATCCGACCCTATTCCATAGTCCTCACTCAGAAATTGCAGAGGTTTGCCTGACATACCTCAATTTCAGATTTGTCCGGGATCTTTCGCCAACTCTTCGCTGTGCCCCCTCAACAACACCGCTTCTAGAATATGCTTCTGTTTATTGGGGTAGGCATATGAGGAAGGCGATGACGGAGAAGATCAAAATACTTGCACTGAGGCTTCTTGATAGATTTAATGAGCATATATCTGCTCAACTACTGCTGCGCTGTGATCGGGATATCTTCTCGTGCTGGTGGTATTGTGGTGCGGAGCGATACACCGGATTTACGGGACTCCACGGGGTAGCATCCTTCGGGATCACGGAGATAGCTACAGCAGTATTGGATATGAAAGAATGGGACGTTAATGCAGCCGATTTTGCGGGGAATACTGCTCTCACATGGGCAGCTAAGAGAGGGCATGACGGGGTAGCAAAGATGCTTTTGGAGCGAAAGGACGTCAATCCCAACCAGCCAGACACCGAATATGGCCAAACGCCAGTCTCATGGGCGGCGCAGCAGGGGCATTTTAGGGTAGTAGAGATGCTTTTGGAACGGGGAGACGTCGACCCTAACTAGACAATCACATCGGGTGGCAAAACGCCACTCTTGTGGGCGGCTGAGCGCGGGTATGAGGGGGTAATAAAGATACTTGTGGAACGAAAGGATGTCAATCCTAATCAGCCAGACACCCAATACGGCTGGACACCACTCTCGTATGCGGCTAGGAACGGGCATGAAAGGGTAGTTAAGATGCTTTTGGAACGAGGGGACGTCAACACCACCCAGTCAGACAGCTTTTATGGCCGGACGCCACTCTCGTGGGCTGCTGGGAACGGGCTTGAGGGGGTAGTGAATGTGCTTTTAGAACGAAAGGACATCAATCCTGACCACGCAGACACCCTGTCTGGCCAGACGCCACTCTCGCAGGCGGCTCAGGGCGGGCATGAGGGGGTAGTAAAGATGCTTTTAGAACGAAAGGATGTCAATCCTGACCACACAGACACTCATTATGGCCAAACGCCACTCTCGTGGGCGGCTCATTACGGGCATGGGGGAGTAGTAAAGATGCTTTTGAAGCGAAAGGACGTCAATCCCAACCAGATGGTGAAATATGACCAAACGCCGCTCTTGTGGGCGACTGAGAGCGGGCATGAGGGGGTAGTAAAGACACTTTTAGAACGGGAAGACGTCAATCCCAATCAGCGAGGCAATCATGGCCGGACACCACTCTGGTGGGCGGCTGGGAGCGGGTATGAGGGGATAGTAAAGATGCTTTTAGAACGAAAGGACGTCAATCCCGACCAGCCGGACACCTACGGCCGGACACCACCCTCGTGGGCGGCCGATCGCGGGCATGAGGGGATAGTAAAGTTGCTTACGGAACGGAAAGATGACCACACCGTTATGCCAGATAACGTGAACTAAACCCCACAGCCGGTGGCTCTTTTCAAGGGCATGATGGAGTTGCGAGGATCTCACCGGACCGGGGCAATGCCAATTACACAGCAGCAGATCGTAGGAGCCTGACGTCCCTCCCACACTCTGTTATGCATCTTGAACAATCTGTGATGGAGATGGGATTAGGATCTCATAATCATAATACCACAAAACAGACTCTAGTGGTTAACTCGGTCTCCTATCGGCAGCCCACCATGAGCGACTGAGGTTACGAACCATGGTCTCAACATCTTTCCCTCTGGTTCCGAAAACCCCACTACCGTCGGCTGAAGACTAAGACCCATCCTGGCAACACCTAACTCATCCTCTTCTCTGCAGTCAACCAGTGTTTTACCGTCTCCCCTCTTATTAGTCTTTTCGCTTTTCTCCTCCACATCCTTCCCTCCTCTTCACTAGATCTATTGTTATTCTATAAAGGCTTGTCAAGTGGGAGGTTAGTGTAAGCAAGATTTCGATATAAATTGGCTTTGGTAATGGCGTTTTTTTTTCTAGTTTCCGCTAGCTATTTACTGTTTATCAGCTTTTCTGTTTTCTCCCTTCCTTGCCTTTTCGCTTCATTGGAGTTCTGGTTGGATTTGGTCATATCGCTACTCTTGTTCTTCATTCCTATTATTTGTGAGGCTAGTATTTGTCTTGCGTTTCATGGACAGCAGTATGATATATAGTAAAGTGCATTACGGCCCGTTAGAAGTAATTGGGTAGGAATAGATAGTAGGCTTAAAGAAGACCACCCTATATTCGTAAGCAGGTATTTCACCTCCTTGCTGTAATCCCTCTCGCTGCCGCCAAGCCGTCACCAGTGATGGAGGACGGGCTCTGCGCAATGGAAGCTGCCGATACAAGCACTGCTGGGACGCTGCCGTGAGGCTAACGTCGAGTGAAGAAACCGAGACTGGAGGTGAAAAGGAAAATGTAGTGTTCGTATTCGAACTAGCTAATGATGA
>Ga0307507_10011093_pt1 | contig 11452 bp, 5 predicted proteins | sample 7_EM_MG_FD_207223 | JGI IMG/M metagenome (GOLD analysis project Ga0307507, IMG submission 207223) | Populus trichocarpa ectomycorrhiza microbial communities from riparian zone in the Pacific Northwest, United States - 7_EM | ecosystem: Host-associated > Plants > Roots > Unclassified | place...
AGAAATATATAGTTACCTTTTAAAGTTGCTAAGTAGGTTAATTGCGTGTTAAGAAATATATAGTTAGCTTTTAAAGTTGTTAAGTTAGTTAATTACATGTTAAGTTAGTTAAATTGCGTGTTAAGTTGGTTAATTGCATATTAAGTTAGTTAAATTGCGTGTTAAGTTAGTTAATTGCATGTTAAGTTAGTTAAATTGCGTATTAAGTTAGTTAATTGTGTGTTAAGTTAGTTAAATTACGTGTTAAGTTAGTTAATTATATATTAAGTTAGTTAAATTGCGTGTTAAGTTAGTCAATTGTGTGTTAAGTTAGTTAATTGCGTGTCGAGTTAGTTAAATTGCATGTTAATTACGCGAAACGCGAAAATCAAAGTCTACTTAAATCTCATCCTGCGAATATTTTCCCGATGAAGGAGGACCCTAATTTGGAAATAGAAGAAGGACTACTTCTATACTAAAAACGGCTTATAGTTCTAGATATTAACAACCTACAGATAAAGTTAATCCGCGAAGCCTACTATTAAGTCTCTATGGTATACCCTAGTTGTAACAAGACCCACCGACTACTAGCGCCCTATTACTACTGGCAAGGACTTCTATCTAATATAGATTAATTTGTTAGAAACTACCACGCCTATAGACGCATAAATGCCCCTAGGGATTAAACTCCTGGGTAGCTATAACCGCTGCTAGTTCTAAAACGCCCTTAGCAATATATTACTATAAACTTCAAGTCATTTCCAAAGGACGCCTACAGCCACAATATAGCCTTTGTAGTAGTTAACTAACTATACAAGCAATCCATCTCCCTCCCTTATTTTAAGACCACGACTGCAAAGGATATGGCCCGCCTCTATGTTAACAACATCTATCAATTCTACGGCGCCCCTAAATTAATTATCTCTAACTGTGGCCCCCAGTTTATATTAGATTTCTGGAATAAACTCTACCGTATCCTTAGGATTAAGATTAAGCTCTCTACTGCATTCTACCCTTAAACTAACGGCTAAACCGAGATTATAAACCAGTACCTTAACCAGCGACTACGGCCCTTTGTAGACTACTATTAGGACAACTGGTTAGAATTACTGCCTATAATAGACTACGCGCAGCTTACACTCCCCTATAACAGTATAGGGATGTCCCCATTTAAACTGCTCTACGGGTATACACCATAAATATCTTTTAATTAGGATAGGCCTACTAAACCCGCTACGGCCCGCAAACGCCTCAGCTATAAGGAGGCCCGGGCATTTACTAAGAGATTGCATAGAGCCTAGGAGACTGCTTAAACAATTATAAGAAAGGCGTAAGAAAAAAAGGAGTCTAATATAAACTAATATTGTCGCAAGGAAGACTTCCAAGTAGGAAATAAGGTATGGGTGTTAACAAAGAACTGGAAAACCTAGAGGCTAAGCCGTAAGTTAGACCACCAAATGGCTAGCCTATATAAGACTCTTTAAAAGGTAGGACACTCTTTTAAGGTTAAGCTACTAGAGTTAATAAGGTTCTACCCTATCTTCTCTCTAGACCAGCTATAAAAGGCTGCGGATAATCCACTACCTGGATAGTACAACAACCCCCCACCGCCAATCCAGATTGCTAAGGATGAAGAATAGGAAGTTAAAGAAATCCTAGCAGTAAAAAAGGTCTATAATGTCTTAAAATACTGTATAAGCTAGGTAGGCCATGACGATGACCTAGAGTAGTACCCCGTATCTAATTTTAAGTACTCCCCCTATAAGCTATAGGACTTCCACCTAGCCCACCCTAACCTCCCTAGACCACCACGTAAATTAGACAACTGGATTAAATGCTAGGAAGAAGGGTTAGATAATTACAACAATTTAGATAACAATAGGGAGCTTGGACAACGCCTAAGGGCAGGCTTTTTTAGGAGGGGGGGGTGATATGACGGTGCTAGAGCGCGTCACCTGCCAAATTCTGCCATGCTGCTGCCATATTCTGCCAACCTACGATTGGCTCGCTTACCGCTAGCGCCTTGGCGGCTGCCCCTTTATATATGTTTACTATGGTCCTAGCAACCCCCTTCTTTTCTTCTCCTTAGCTTAGTATCTTTATTAGATAGCAATCCACAAGCTTCGGTTCAGAGGCATTTGTGCAAGCCATTACAATTGGTGTAAAGACAGTTAGTACCTAAGATAGGCTTTAATTCAAATTTTGCTAGTGTACTGATAAGCTCTTTATACCAAAGTAGTGGTAAGACTTTTAATCTATATAGCGCCATAAGTAGCTTTAGGATATATCCGTTTTAATTAAAGCCTTCTGGGCAGTAATAGTAGACTAGCTTATCTAGTCTTGCATTTATAAATATGTTTGTACTATTATACTATTAAATCTCCAAATTAAATGCGGCTGCTATAGCCATAAGGGCACGGAATATTTAAGCAGCTAGGGTTGCTGCATAGGTCTCTTCCTTAGTAATCTATAGGTCTCCATAGATACATAGTTAAGCTTTTAGCTTTTATAGGTAGCCGTCGCTATTAAACTTGTATTTAAAGACCTATTTTAGCGAAAGGATCTGGTTGTTAGTTGCTTCTTCCTTTAGGACAGTCTTGAATGTCCCTTGGCGTTTTAGGTCGTTGTATTCTTTTTCTATAGCCTTTTAAAAGCCAGTAGTTAAAGGGTGCTTTCTTAGCTCTTTTAGATTCTTTAGTTTTAGTGGAAGATTGTCTTAATATAGGGAGGATCTAGTTTAGTTAATATCCTTTACTAGTCCTATGGTAAAGCCAGTATAGTAACTAAATAGGGTAGGTATATTAGCTAGTACTACTATGTATGCTTGACGTCGAATTTGTTTAGAACCTTCTGGTAGGATAAGGTTAGTAGAAGGATCAGCTAAGACCTTATTAGCTTGTGGAGCTGTATTTGACAGTTCTAGCAAACCTAGCTAGGTAGGAATTGCTTTAATTATATCTAGGATATCGTCTTAAAGTCCTCCTAGTATAGTGTTTACTTCTGGTAAATCTAGAGATACTATTCTGCTAGGAGTTGGTAGCTGTTTAATATCCTTTATAGGAAGCTCTGCTGAGTCGCTTGATGTAGTTATTTAATCTATATTTAAGGTAGGTCTATATAAGATAGATTTGTCCTTAGATTTGTCCTTATAGAGAGGCTCTAGTAGACTAATTGTCTGGATGGTGTCTTCTAATGCTTCCCTTAAGAGGTAGTTAATGTTTTAACCCTTAGGGTTATAGAATAAGGTCTTATTAAATATAATGTCTCTAGTTTAAATAACTTTGTAAAGGCTTAGAATCTAGATTTAATAGATATTAATTAAATTATAGCTAACTAGGTGTCTAATTAATGCATAAAAAGCTAGCTTGTCTCCTTTTTTAACTTATTTGTTTAGCATATAGGTCTTATAACCATATTTATATATATAGGTAAGTAATGGCAGCTTGCCGTAGGCGACCTTGTATGGAGTTTTCTACCTTAGCTACTTATTTGGTGTTTAATTAAGTGTATAGCTAGCAGTAAGGAAAGCTTTTGGTCCTAAAAATGGGGGTAAGGATGCTTCTGGCTGTATAGACCTTAATTATTTTATAAGGGTTCTTCCAGATTGTTTAGCTCCGCTATTTTGTTCCTTAGTATATAGTGCTTAGCATTTAAAGGTAATGCCCTTATCTGTACACTATACTTATAGGGTGTCTTCTGTTTATTTAAATACTTATTTATTATCGCTCTAGAAGAAGATAATGTCTTAGTAGAATTATGTCTTAATTAAGTGGTAAGTTTTATAAATAGTAGGTAGGATAGTAGCTTTGTCCTTATTCTTAGAGGTAAATATAAAGTTAAATTTAGAATATGTACAATAGAAGTACATGGTATATCTATTGCCGTTATACCCTAGTACTCTAAGGTAGATAATATTAAATACTAGCCGTTTAAATGGTTAAGTGGCTAGAAATTTATATTCTCGTCTTTAAGAGATCTGCTGCGTGTGCTTTACTAGTAAGCAAACTTTATATTTAATTTTAAGCGGTGCTTATTTATTAGTTTTAAATTTGGTTAGCTTTGCGCTAATAACGTGCTTTAGAAGCTGTGTAATAGCATTAGGTCCTATATAGCTAAGTATTTTATACTATCTTGTAGCTGTGGCTCTGATTGGTTTTTAGGCCATTTAGCTTAGCTAAAATCTTCCTATTAAGAAGGTCAATTAAGTTATTAAGTCTAAGGTATTTTTAGGCTCTCTATGCATTAGTGCCTAGTGGCCCCCTAGTTGTTTTGTATAGTATACTGTTTTGCTAGTTACTAGATAGTATAGTAAGTTTTGTCCTAAGTTGAAATGGATATTATTATTAGTAGCTCTTAAGAGTGCTACAATATTTATAAATATAGTGGGTACTAGTACTATATGGGATAGCTTTATTTTTGACTTCTTAGTAGGTGTATTAATAGTAATAGTAATTGTTCTATAAGCTTAAATCTTTTTAAAATTTCCGCTAGCAATTAGGTAGTTGTCTTCTATAGCTAGGTAGGAGAAGGTAAAGTCTTCTTTATTATTATAGATGTGGGTATCTATACTAGGGTTAAGTATCTAGGTGTTCTAGAGTTTAAAAGGAATTTGACTAGTACTAAACGCGATAGTATATGTTACGGCACTAACCTCTTATGTACTGTTTCCTACTGTTGGCTGGCCCACCACTAGCGCCTTGGCGCCTGGCCCTACTGATTATATATAATACCCCTTTTCGCCTCTTCTCCTCTTTATACCATAACGTAGTTATTTAGCTTACTTGCACAATGGCACTGTGACAGTTTATGGTATCTCTTTTTACGCCCTGTCGCGATCTCTACCTCCTAGTCTATAGTCTCTGTTTTCCCAGTATAATCGCGACCTGGCGCGACCGATAATACTATACTATAGCCTTAGACAATCTTAGTGTAGTCCTAGACAATCTTAGTATTACAGCCAGCCTTATAGACTTTAATTGTATTACCCAGATCCCTTAAAATAGGCGACTATAATATGGACAATACCCCATTGGCGAATATATGCGAAGCGCTTGCCTGCCTCTTTGATACCTTCTACCCTAATATTGCCTAGGTAATTAGGAGTGGTCTAGAGTACCCTAAGGACCTTAAGGTAGCAGGAACCTTCTAGCACCTCTCTATATATACACCCTTCTTAACTAGCGTTAAGAGCGGTCTCTAAACCGTCTACAATAAAGGCCAAACTGCAAAGCTCTAATATGAAGAAGCTTAGCATAGAATTAACTCCCTTAAGACACTCGAACTATGTATAAAATAATATAAACAATAAGCTTTAATATATACTGAGACTATATAAAACCTAAGCTCTTAGATTACTACACTTACCCAGACTATTGCTAATAAGAATACCGCTACTAGCTACCCTCTTCTAACTAAACCCTATAGAAGAAAGTGTGAAGCAAAAGACCTAACCCCGTTTAATGGCAAGGGATTACTAACTAAAAAGTAAGAAATTTTTAAAATATGGGAAATAAAGATCTAAGGCGTCTTCTAGAGAGATGTAAAGTGTTTTAAAACCCTAATAGATGAAGTCCTCTATATGTTAGACATGCTGACTAATAAGGCTTACAACTATGTTAAGTATGGCCTTAATATACTACGCATATACCTAAATAACTTAAGCAAATAGACCTTCTCCGACCGAGAGTTTATATTTATATATATAAGGAAGCACTATAAGACCATAGACATAACCTAAGCAGCTAAAAATAAGTTGGATACCCTATACTAGGGCGAGTGTAACTACTAGTCCTGGAAAGCAGAGCTTAATAAATTAATAATTAAAGTAAATAAGACTAAGAAATAAAAAGTGGATTTGCTTAAGAAAAATATCTCCCTTAAGATAAAGGACCTAGCCCTTACCCTTAGCCGTAAAATCGGCGATGCTGATTATAAGGGCTGGAGTGAGTAGATAGATATATTCGCCTATAACCTATAGAACCACGCCTACTAAATAAAGCTAAATACTACCAAGCCAAGTACTGCTAGCAGCTATTAACCTATACTACCTAATAATACCCTAGTACTAGCACTATAGAATGACCTAATGGACCTTAACGCTGTTAAATTTGGCAGTAGTAATAGTAGCCTCCCTAATAATGTCTAAAGACATTATATAGATAATAGACTCTATATAGCATATGGTCAACCTAGCCACTAGAAAGATGCTTATAACCCTAGGAAGAACCTAAATCCCCTTCTAATGCTACTACGCTAACCCCTTTCTAGCCATGGTAAATTTTTTAGTAGAGGAGATAGTAACCAAGGCAGTAATTATGGATGTGGATGTGGACTTGGACATAGAGACTTGCCCCTATAATTCCCTTCCCTAGTATAACCCTAGCTAATAGTTTTGTATACAAACTATAGATTAGTCCTTTGTACTACTACTAACTATAAGACCGGCTATATCCTTAGTAAAGTACCCCTTAGTATATATACACCGTTAGAGACCAATATATTAGGATACGCTAGCTAAGACCACAGCCACTAACTAAGTCCTATAATTTAGTTATTAAAAGGCCAACCTTTAGACTAAGTCGCCTTTAAGGGTCAGAACTATACAGGGGGGAAGATAAAAGGATTAGATCTATGCTATTAGATTAGTTAGACCTTGTTTTAAGCCAGCTGCCATTTAATCTTAGAATAGTAAATAATAATAGAAATGCTATCCTTATTTAGACCTACCTTTCCTTATTACATAACCTACTCCTAGAAGCTTTTATTAAAACAGTAAGTCTTATTAATAGTAGTAGTATAGCACCAGCGTTTATAGACGAAGACTTGCTTATAAAAAAGCATAATGTTATAATAAAAAGACTCCTAGTTCTAAAACCGCTCTACTTTACTAATAGACTCCCATCCAGCTTTATTACCTATTACTTTATAGTAAAAATAACAATCGGCCACTATATAGAATTTATGCTCTTTTATGTTATAAAGTTATTACCCTTAATATTAGTAATTTTTGGAATGCCCTAGCTTAAAATATATAACCTAAGAATAGACTTCCCTATCCTAGAGCTTAAGTTTAACTCTAATTACTGCGCCTATAACTGTCTCCTATAGTATATCCCTAACTGTAACTAAGTAGTACTATATGGACGTATTATATGGCCAATCCTTAGATACCGTTAGCTAATAGTAAAAGAGGTACCTAATACTAGTAAGCTAATATACGCAGTAAACAAAATAGAGATTCTAGAAGACTGGACTATTGCCCTGTCCCTAAAAAAATAAATACCACTAGAACTATAAGTCCCCTATATACACCCGCTTAACCTAGGTTAGCCAATAAGATACCTAACTTTAAGATATTTACTATACGTATATGCAATCATATGTATAATAGCTAAGGGCGTTACAGCTAAGGCTGAAACTAGAGCAGTTAAGACCTCCCCCCTATAACACCTAACCTTATACCTATCTCCCGCGCGTACTATGCAGGGCCACCGCCTTGTTTCTACCCCCCTAGGCTAACTAAGCCGTGCTAGCCTAGCCGTAGCACTAGAGGACTAGACACGCCCTAACCTAGACAATATTAAATGCACTTATGCCATTAATTTTACCTAGTTCTATAAATAAAAAGGCGTAAAGGTGATAAGGATCTATATGGCGGAGTTGGTAGAACTAGTTAAATAAGAAGAACACTAATAGCTGCTTAAGGAGCTACCTATAGGCCTAATAGAAGTACTAAACCTGTTAGAAAGGTCTTTCTACTGGCTGGTAGAAGGCAACTATATAATAAAGGAAGCCCGTAAAGCGCTACCCCCTTATTTCTATAACTTCCTTAGGATAAACCTAAAAACTAAGTCCGAGTTTCTACGCCAGAAGATAGTTAATACTGATATTAAGAAATTCCTAAAAAGTAAACTAGGATTAACCTGTAAAGATATTTTATAATGCTTACTAAAGGAGTTTCGTAAATATATTAAATACTTCCTCCCTAAAAATGTAGATAAGCTGCCCCCTTACTAACCATAGGACCATAAAATTAAAATTATGCCTGGAAAGTAGGCCCTATATTATAAGAATAGACCACTCTTACCTACTAAACTTAGTTGTATAAAGAAGTGGATTAATAAGATGCTGGATAAGGGCTTTATCCGCAAATTAACCTTACTAGCTACCGTATCACTCCTCCTTGCTATAAAACCTGGCGGTAGTATATAAATCTACTATAACTACTAAGGCCTAAACATGGTTACTATTAAGAATTGGTACCTACTGCCACTGGTCTGTAAGATACTTAACGCACTCTATAGCGCTAAGTACTTTACTAAACTTAATATAATTGCTGCGTTTAACTAGATCCAGATTACGGAAGGCTATAAGTAGCTTATAGCATTTATTACCCGGTTTGGACTCTATAAGATATTAGTCATACTATTTGGTCTCTATAACGCGCCTACTATATTCCAAAACTATATTAACCATATTTTATATAACGCCCTTAATAACTACTACACTGCGTATCTTAATAATATCCTTATTTTCTCTAAAATACGCGCCGAGTATATAAAATATATAAACGAAATTATCTAGAGACTTGGTAACGCTGGACTCTAGATTAATATTAACAAGTCTAAGTTCTATGCTACTAAAACAAAATACCTTGGCTTAATTATCTCGACTAATAGTATAATTATAGACCTTAAGAAGGTGCAGGCCTTATATAAATAGAAGGACCTGATGTTAGTTAAGGAACTATAGCAATTTCTTGGCTTCGCGAACTTCTATTAATGATTTATTTAAAACTACTCTAAGGTAGTTAAGCCTATAACTAGGCTACTAAAGAAAAGTACTAGCTAGTTATAGGGCCCGGATTAAGCATAGGCGCTTTAGACCCTAAAAATAGCATTTACCACAGCACTAGTCTTGGCATACTATAACTATATAAAGAAGACCATAGTAAAGATAGACGCCTTAAACTGGGCTTTAGGAGGAGTGCTTTACTAAGCTAGTAAAGATAGCAAACTTAAGCCAGTTGCATTCTTCTCTGCTAAGCACTTTGCCCCTAAATATAACTATAAAATATATAATAAGGAACTCCTAGTAATTGTAAAAGCACTAGAAAAATGGTGCCCTAAACTATAAGGAACTAAGTAACTGTTTAAGATTATTACAGACTATAAGAACCTCTGTAACAGTGCAAGTGTGGGAGAATTGAGTGAGCGACTTTATTGTAAATCTATGGAAATCAAGTGAACTAAATACATGAAAGTAGACCCCGAACTCCGAAGTCTATGACTCAATATTGACCATATCCGAGACATACAAGGGTAGCGTCGATCATGTCTCGGAGCCTCTTAGGCGACGATCTTGTGTCTCAGCGTAGTGCTGGTGAACTGTTACAACCTCTAGACCTTTATAATAATGAAATAACTAAACCAGTGCTAAGTCCGTTGGGTTGAGTTCCTTTCCTAGTTTAACTTTATTATTACCTATAGGCCTAGTATAAAAGCTATAATCCTAGACGCTCTTAGCCGCCTCCTAGGCGTAGCACCTTCTAACACTAGTGATAAATGTCTATAATACTGAGACTGCATTGTTTTACTGCCAAAAAAAGTTAACCTTACTATTCTAGATAAGCTACTAAGTAAATCCCAAGACTAGAGCATTAAAGACTTTATTGCAGTAATGAACCCAGAGCCTAAGAAAAAAACCCTTAAGGAACTTATTAAGAATGCCTATAAGGAGAATAAACTAGCTAGAGATATATTGGCCACGCTATAAGAACAGGAAGGCTGTAAGGTATGCCACCAGCCCAAGTAGATTAGGAAGTTGCTCCGCTGTAATAAATCTAAATGCTTAATTATTAACGGCCTAATCTACTATAGAAACCAAGTATTTATCCCTAATTTACCTAAACTCTAACTAGAAGTTATACACTGTATGTATAGTTTAGGTCCTATAGGCTATCTAGGTTACGTTAAGACCCTAAACCTCCTTTGTTAAATATATTAGTGGCTAGGTATTTTATAGTTTATGGCTACCTTTATAAAAGACTGCGCTCTTTACTTCTGTATAAAGACCCTATACTTAGCACCGCCTAGTTTCCTAGAACTACTAGAACTACTAGTCTGCCCATAAACTAATATCTCTATTAACCACGTTATTGACCTGCTTAAGTGCCTTTATAACGGCAAAACATATAGATATATCTTTGTTGTTGTTAACCGCCTAATAAAGATAAGACACTTTATTCCTATTACTAGCCTAGACACTAAGGAGCTTGTTAAGGTATTTACCTATACTGTCTATAAGTTATATAGTGCCCTAAGTACTATTGTTTCTAATAAAGGGTCTTTATTTGTCTCTAACTTCTAGTGTTGCCTAAACTAATACCTAAAGGTAACACTAAACCCTAGTTCTGTATAGCACCCTAAAATAGATGGTTAGACTAAGATTATTAACGCAGTAATAAACAAGTACCTATGCGCTTTTGTAAGCTTCACCTAAGATAACTGGGTAGATTAGCTCCCCCTTACTAAGTTTGCTATAAATAACCAAGTTAATGAGACTATGGGAATCTTACCGTTCTTTGCTAACTATGGCTATAACCTATATTTGGGCATTAAACTAGTGGGCCCCTAGCTATTAGCCCTGTCTATATATATAAAAAAAGAGTACCTGTAAGCTAATACTATTACTAACCGCTTTAAGCGTATCCTAACTTAGCTTAAAGCTCTAGCTTATATTTCCTAATAATGCTATAAAGATAATGCTAATATGAAACGGGATAAAGGTATAATATTTAAAAAGGATAATATAGTTATGGTTAGCCTTAAAAATATAAAGACTAACCGGCCTAAGAGGAAGTGGGATAATAACTGGGATAGACCCTGGCCTGCCTATAGAGGGGTAGTTATAGTAGACCTCCTAGACCATATTTGCGTTAATAAGTCTTTTTATATATTAAAAGTCTGCCTCTAGTTCCCTAAGGAGATCCCTAGCTAAGTATGTATTAACAAAGAGGAACGTTATAATATTGTAGGTAGGATAGCTAAAAGAGATAATAACGGCAATATTACGGATAAGTAGGAATTTAAAAAAATTCTTAACGTATATAATGAACAAAGGGACGAGTACGGCTTAATATACTATATTAAGTGGAAGTATTATAACTAAAAAACCTGGGAACCTAAGAAGTCTCTAAAAGGGTGTAAGCGCGTACTATTAAAGTTTTATAAACAATACCCTAAGAAGCCCGGACCCCCAGACTAGGTATAAGGTAGGAGAGACTTACTATATTAAGGCCATAGGCGACGACCATAATAATTTAGAAAAGTTAAGATCTTATAGAACTTTAGGGAACGTTCGGTTGCAAAACCGTCAGATTGAATATGAACTGAAAGTCCGGCAGAAAGAGCGCGTTCCTTCCCGATTTGACACGCGTCTGTGGCTCTACGGGTTGCACGGACGTGTGCAAATA
>Ga0307507_10011094_pt1 | contig 11451 bp, 10 predicted proteins | sample 7_EM_MG_FD_207223 | JGI IMG/M metagenome (GOLD analysis project Ga0307507, IMG submission 207223) | Populus trichocarpa ectomycorrhiza microbial communities from riparian zone in the Pacific Northwest, United States - 7_EM | ecosystem: Host-associated > Plants > Roots > Unclassified | place...
CAGTGTTAGAACACTGTTATCCACTCACGACTCAGTCCGCCAGCTTGAAGACCAGGTCGGTCACCCACTGCGTCGGGTCCGGCTGCTCGAGGGGGTTGGTCAGCAGGACCTCCAGCCGGCACGCCCATTCCTCGCCGTCGGCGGCTTCCCTGCTGTCCCACCGGACGCCCTCCGCAGCGCCCCACTCGAGCACCTCGGCGGTCGCCGCGGCCAGTCCGTCCGGTGCGCCGACGTAGGTGCTGGTCATGTACTTCCCGGCGGGCAGCTCGTCGACGAACATCGGCTCCGTCGCGGTGTAGTCGCCCGCGATCGGGATCCCGGCCTCGACGGTGAACCGCATCCCGGGGTGGATGACGCGGTAGCGGAAGAACGGCGCACCGGCCAGCGCGATGCCTTGGGCGGCAAGGGTTCCGATGATGTGCGGGAGCCGGTCGGCGATCTGGGGGAATTCGGGGATCGAGAGGGTGGCGCGCTCGGCGACGTACCGCTGGGCGGGGCGGTCCACGAGGGACGGCATGGTGCTCCTCAGTGCTCGGGGACGGCGAACATCGGGCGGACTTCGATGGTGCCGTAGGTGGCGGCGGGGTGCCGGGAGGCGATGTCGATGGCCTCGTCGAGGTCGGCGCACTCGATCACGCAGTAGCCGCCGATCTGTTCCTTGGTCTCGGCGAACGGCCCGTCGGTGAGCAGGACCTGCCCCTCGCGGACCCGGATGGTGGTGGCGTCCGAGGGCGGGTGCAGGCCACCGCCGCCGCGGATGATCCCCCGGCGTTCCATCTCCTCGCTCCAGCCGCCGCAGCCGTCGTTCCGGTGTTCGGCGGCGGACTCGTCGCCGCAGATGAGCAGCAGGTACTGCATCAGCTCTCCTCGAGGATTTCGTGCAGCCGGGCAGCGAATTCGGCCGGCCGGCTCATGAACCCGCCGTGGTCGCCGGGGAACTGCTCGGCAGGGTGGCCCAGGTCCGCGGCGAGGCCGAGGCCGCCGTCGTGGGCCGGAGTGCCGGCGGTCGTCTCGCCGACGCCGACGACCACCCGCGCGGGACTGGACTTGAGCGCGTCGATGTCGAGGGGGTATTCGCCGATGGCACGCATGAGGTGGCCGAAGAAGTACTCGAAGTTGCGCTGCCCTTCGGTGGGCGTCTCGGCGGCCATTTCCGGGCGCGGTTCGATGCCTGCCATCCGCAGGAACGCCCCGATCGCGGCGCCGATGCCCTGTTCGCGGTAGATCCCGGGGATGTCCGGGGCGCCGGCGAACACCGCGGGATCGAGGTAACGCGTCAGCGGCGGTTCGTGCAAGACGACCGTGCGCACCTGCTCCGGATACCGGGTCACGTGGTCGATCGCGGTGACGCAGCCGCCGCTGTTGGCGAACACGTTCGCCGGTCCGGTGGCGACCTCGGCGAGCAGGCGCCCGACGTCGTCGGCGTGCTCGCGGATCAGGCCTGCTTCCGGCGGTGGGCCGTCGAGTTCGCTGCGCCCCAGCCCGCGCGGGTCGAAAGTGAGCACGGTGTAGTGCTGCGCCAACACGGGCCGGATGGCGGTGAACACCCCGGAGTCGGCCGGTCCTCCGGGGATCAGCAGCAGCACGGGGCCGCTGCCGGTCACCTCGTAGTGGATCCGGGCGCCGGGCACCTGGAGTGTGGTCATGCTGGTCCTTCCCCTGGTTCTTCTCGATCGTCCACCCGACGAACGGGATTGGCGCGGACAGACACCTCGGCGATTCTTCGCTTCAAAAAGCTTCGCTCGGATTCGGTGGTGGCCAGGTCGAGCGCATCGGCGTAGGCGGCGGCGGCTTCTGCGTGACGTCCGAGGCGGCGCAGGAAGTCGGCGCGCGTGGCCGGGAGCAGGTGATAGCCGTCGAGCTGCCCACTGAGTGCTTCGACCTCGGCCAATCCAGCGGCCGGGCCCTCGGCCATACCGATCGCGACAGCCTGGTTGAGCGCCACGACCGGGCTCGGCACGAACCGCCGGAGTTCGCGGTAGAGCCCGGCGATCTGGGCCCAGTCGGTGTCCGAGGCCCGGGCGGCGGTGGCGTGACAGGCCGCGATCGCCGCCTGGACCTGGTACGGCCCGGGACGTCGCCGGCGCAGCACGGCCTCCAGGATGCCGGTTCCTTCGGCGATTTCGGCCGCGTCCCACCGGGTCCGGTCCTGTTCTTCAAGCGGGACGAGCTCGCCGGTCGCGGTGACGCGGGTGGCGCGGCGGGCGTGTTGGAGCAGCATGAGCGCGAGCAGGCCGAGGACCTCGGGTTCGTCCGGCATCAACTGGGCCAGCACGCGGGCCAGGCGAATCGCTTCGGCGGCGACATCGGGGCGAAGGAGGTCGGGCCCGGCGCTGGCGGAGTAGCCCTCGTTGAAGGTCAGGTACAGCACGCCGAGGACGGCGGCGGTGCGCTCGGGCAGCAGGTGCGCGGGCGGCACGCGGTAGGGGATGCCGGCGTTGCGGATCTTGCGTTTCACCCGGACCAGCCGCTGCGACATGGTCGCTTCCGGGACGAGGAACGCGCGCGCGATCTCGGCGGTGGTGAGCCCGGCCAGCGTGCGCAGCGCGAGCGCGACCTGGGCTTCGACGGCGAGGGCGGGGTGGCAGCAGGTGAAGATCAGCCGGAGGCGATCGTCCTCGACGCCGCTCTCGTCGAGTTCGCTCGCGTCGTCGGGGACGTGCATGAGTCTGGCCTCCCGGAGCTTCGTGGCGCCGAGCTTTTCGCGCCGGATCCGGTCGGTGGCGCGGTTGCGCGCGGCGGTGGTGAGCCAGGCGCCGGGGCGTGCCGGGATGCCGTCTCGTGGCCAGGTGCGCAGCGCGAGGGCGAAGGCCTCCTGAGCGCATTCCTCAGCGAGGTCCCAGTCCCCGGTCACGCGGATGAGGGTGGCCACGATCTGGCCCCACTCCTCGCGAAATGCCTCCGCCACCGCCGCGTCGACGTCCACCCCGGCTCCTTTCCGGTCCTGTCGAAGACCCGACGTGCGACGGACGGGGAAATCGACAGTCAGTGCCGGGCTTTTGCCGGGCGGCCCGCGGTGGCGACGGCGTGGCAGGCGCCGAACCCTTCGGCGCGCAGGACGATCCGGCCCGACTCGATCCGGACGGCGGTCTCGGTGGCGTCGCTGACGGCGCTCACTCCGGCGGCCGCGGCGATCCGGCCCGTCTCGTCGTGGACGAGCCGCAGCCGCGGCCACGCTTCCTGCGGGAACGCCTGTCGCAGCCGGCCCGCGACCTCGGCGACGGTGAGCCTGGCGAGCCGACCGAGCTCGGCGGGATCGCTGGTGACCAACACCGCCGTGACCTGGGCATCGGGCGACGCGCCGCGGACGGCTTCCTCCGCGGCGGAGAGCCGGTGGAGGCCGAGGACCGCGACGATCCCGTCTTCGCCAAGTCGCGTGGGCACGGCGCGGAGGGCGTCGACGGCGTCGGGTGGCGTCCAGGGTTCGTCGGCGGGGCGGGTTCGCGGGACGATCGGCGCGCCGGTCCAGTGGTCCTCGATGTCCAGTTCGAGGAGCTGTTCGCAGGCGGTGACGACGTTGAACGGCTCGACGAAGCCGGGCGCGGCGGCACCGAGCTGGGTCGCGCCGTGCAGCGTCGTCAGCGCCGCCTCGGCGACCCGGACCAGGCGGTGTGCCGGGCGAAAGCGTTCGAGGGCGAGGCCGAGCAGGACGGCGTTGAGCCGCATGAGCTGGGCGTAGGGCTGGCGGAGGTGTTCGTCGGCGAGGATCTCGGGGAGCAGGTCCATGCCGAGCCGGGCCGAGTCGTACTGCTGGTCGGTGGCCAGGGGGAGTCGGGTGACCCAGATCCGGGCGAACGCGGCGATGGCTTCGCGGGCGGTGGCGCCGGGCTGGGGGTGGCCCGGGAGGTGCTCGGCGAGGTCGGTCAGGACGGCGAAGTAGAGGGCTCGCTTGCCGGGGAAGTTGGAGTAGACCGCGCCGCGGGTGAGCTCGGCGCGTTCGGCGATGATGTCGATCTTGGCGTCGCGGAAGCCGCGCTCGGCGAACTCCCGCCGGGCGGCTTCGAGCACCTTCGCGCGGTTGCGCTCCTGGGTTTCCACCCTGCTGAGCCGAGCCATCGTCCTCCTTGCCCTGTCGTCGGACATCAAGATATCGTCATCATTCAAATGATGAGAACATCTGATGTCATCATCTGAGACTGGAGGGGCAATGACTGCTGTGCCCGAGATCGACCTGAGCGACCCCGCGGTGCTCGGCGACCCGGTGACCACCTACAACGACGTCCGCGAGCGGTGCCCGATGGCGAAGACCGCTGTTCCGGGCCTCGGCACGCTCTGGATCGTCACCCGCCACGAGGAGGCGCGGGCGATGCTGGGCGACCCGCGGTTCGAGGTGAACTCGGGGAGCTTCCTGCGTGCGCCGGGGATTCCCGAGGACTGCCGCCCCTACCTGCGGACAATGGCCGAGGTGGACGGCCCCAGCCACCTACGGCTGCGCCGGCTGATCGCGCCCGCGTTCGCCCCGCGCCGGGCCGCGCAGTTCCGGCCGCGGATCGACGCGATCATCGCCCGGCTGCTCGACGACCTGGCCGGGCCGGTGGACCTGCTGGCCGAGTTCGCCCGGCCGCTGCCGATGGAGGTGATCTGCGAGCTCGTCGGCATCCCGGAGGCGGACCGGCCGAGCTGGCGCGAATGGGGCAAGGCCATCACCGGCGGCGTCGGCCCGGCGTTCTTCGACGCGATCCCGCAGATCATCGAGGGCGCGAAGACCGCGGTTGCGCGCCGCCGCGCCGAACCGGCCGACGACCTGCTGTCCGACCTGGTGCGCGCGAGAGACGACGGGGACCGCCTCACCGACGTCGAGCTGGTGACGCTGGTTTGGCATCTGCTGCTGGCCGGGCAGACGCCGACGAACCTGATCGCGAACGCCGTGGAGGCGCTGCTGACCCATCCCGACCAGCTCGCGGCGCTGCGGGCCGATCCCGCGTTGCTGCCGGGTGCGGTCGAGGAGCTGATTCGTTGGTGCAGTCCGCAACTGCTGACCACGCCACGGTTCGCGCGGGAGAACGCGGAGATCGGCGGAGTCCCGATCGAGAAGGGCGAAGCGGTGACAGCGGCGATGGTGTCGGCCAACCGCGACCCACGGGCCTACGCGACCCCGGACCGTCTCGACGTCACGCGTGCCGGTGTGCCGCACCTCGGCTTTTCCCACGGCCCGCACTTCTGCGTGGGCGCGTCGATCGCCCGCGTCCAGACCGAAGCCGCCCTCGCCGCCCTGATCCGGCGCGACCTCACCCTCGCCGTACCCGCCACCGATCTGGAGCGCGCTCCCGACGGCGGCACATGGCGCCTGGCGAAGCTCCCCGTGACGCTCTGAGCCGGGGTCGTGAGTGGATAACAGTGTTAGAACACTGTTATCCACTCACGACCGGGTGCGGATGAGGGCTTCGATGCCGTCCAGCACACGGGCCAGACCGAAGCGGAAGTTGTAAGCCGGGTCGGCGGCCGCGCCGTGCGTCTCACCCGCGGTGGTGCCGACGCGGCTGCCCAGGGGATAGTTGGCCGGGTCGGCCGCAGGGATCCCGGCGAGCACCGGGGCACTGAGCTCCCACCACTGCACGTCGGTCATGCCGGAGGTGCGGACCAGCCGCGCCGCTTCGACCGAGCCGCGGGCGGTGCCCTGGACGAGCCCGCTGATCAGGCCCACGATCGCGTCCATCTCGAGGTCGTCGAGCCCGATGCCGTCGATCGCGCGCAGCTCCAGCTCGTACTTGGCGGTGGTCCCCGGGCCCAGCGGTGGCCGGCCGGTGGTGACCTGCAGCAGCCAGGGGTGCCGGTGGTACATCGCCCAGGCGTCCTCGGCGATCGCGGTGAGCGCGGCCCGCCAGCCGAGCCCGGCCTCCGGTGGGGTGAGCTCGCCGTAGACGTGGTCGATCATCAGGTCCAGCAGCTCTGCGCGGCCGGGCACGTAGGTGTAGAGCGACATGGGCGAGACGCCGAGGTGCTCGGCGACCCCGCGCATGGTGACGGCGGCGAGGCTGTCGGCGTCGGCCAGCGTGATCGCCGCGCGGACCACGTCGGCCACCGCGAGTTTGGGTTTCGGGCCGCGCCGCGGTGGCCCCAGGACGCCCCAGAGCAGCTCGATCGTCCGTCGCGGATCGCCACCGCCGGTGTACTCCGTGCTCACGTCGCCCATTCTGCCGACCACTTTCTCGTACGCCGTACAGTATTGTGCTACCCTTCTTCGTACAACGTACATAGTAATGGGGGCAGGGATGACGACGCAGATCCGCGCCGAGGGTGTCCGCAAGCGCTACGGCGACGCGTACGCACTCGACGGGTTCGATCTCCAGGTCCCGGCCGGCACGATCTGTGGCCTGCTGGGACCCAACGGCGCGGGCAAGACGACGGCGGTGCGGGTGTTGAGCACCCTGATCCGGCACGATTCCGGCGTCGCCGAGGTCGCCGGTTTCGACGTGGCCACCCAGCCGGAGCGGGTCCGGGCGGCGATCGGGCTGGTCGGGCAGCAGGCGGCGGTGGACGAACTGCTCTCGGGCCGGCAGAACCTCGTGCTGTTCGGCCGGCTGCACCACCTGGGCAAACGCGAGGCCGCCCGCCGCGCGGACGACCTCCTGGCCCGCTTCGATCTGGCGGACACGGGCAGCAAGCCGATCAGCGCCTACTCGGGCGGGATGCGACGGCGGCTCGACCTGGCCGTCTCTCTGCTCGCCGCGCCGCGGGTGCTGTTCCTCGACGAGCCGACGACGGGGCTGGATCCGCGCAGCCGGATCGAGGTCTGGAAGGCGGTGCGGTCACTGGTCTCCGACGGCACGACCGTCCTGCTCACGACTCAATACCTGGAGGAAGCAGACCGGCTCGCCGATCGGATCAGCCTGGTCGAGCACGGCCGCGTGATCGCCGAGGGCACCCCGGACGAACTCAAGGGCTCGCTCGGGGCGAACCGGATCGAGGTGGAGGTGACCGATCCGGGCGTAGTGGGCGACGCGGTGTCGGTGCTGAGCCGGGTGACCGGCGCGACCCCGGCCGTCGAAGAACTGCGGGTGAGCGCGCCCGCGCCGGACCGGGCCTCGGTCCTCACCGACGTCGTCCTCGCACTCGACGCGGCCGGGCTCGCGGTCGAGGACGTGGCCCTGCGGCGGCCGACGCTGGACGAGGTGTTCCTGCAGCTGACCGGGACCAAGGAGGCGGCGTGATCTGGACGGTTTCCGACGGGTGGACGCTGACCCAGCGCTACCTCGCGCACCTGGTGCGCAAGCCCGGACGGCTGGCCACGGTGATCGCGTTCCCGATCCTGATGGTGCTGATCTTCGCCTACCTGCTCGGCGGCGGGATGACCGTGCCGGGCGGCGGGAGCTACCGCGAGTTCCTGATGCCGGGGATGTTCGGCATGACCATGGCCTTCGGCTTGTCGGGCACGATGATCGCGGTGCTGGACGACGCCGCCAAGGGCGTCACCGACCGGTTCCGGTCGCTGCCGATGGCGCCTTCGGCGGTGTTGACCGGACGAGCGACGGCCGACCTGGTGAACGCGATGATCGCGCTCACCGTCCTGGTCGGCTGCGGGTTCGCGGTGGGCTGGCGGCCGCACGGCGGCCTCGGGGAGACGGTGCTGGCGTTGGCATTGCTGCTCCTGCTGCGGATGGCGCTGGTGTGGGTCGGCATCTACCTGGGCCTGCTCACCACCGATCCGGCGATGGTGACCCTGGCGCAGACACTGGAGTTCCCGTTCGGGTTCCTCTCCAGCGCGTTCGTCGCGACCGCCACCATGCCCGCCTGGCTGGGTACCGTGGCGGAATGGAACCCGCTGTCGTCGACGGTCACCGCGGCCCGGCGGCTGTTCGGCAACCCGGGCTGGGCGGGTGATTCCTGGGTGGTCACCCACTCGGTCGCGATGGCGATCGTGTGGCCACTGGTGATCCTCGCGGTGTTCGTGCCGCTTTCGGTCCGTCGCTATGGAAGGTTGGGCAACTGAACGTCGTCTTCGAACCGGCCGATCCGCCCCGTGCCGGACGGCTCATCCTGGGTACCCGGCGAGTGTCTCTTTCGGACGGTCTGCCTGCGCTGCTTGCCATGGGAGACAACGAGTTCTGGACTACGGCAGCGAAGGCCGCGCTCCGCTTGGTCGCGGCCGGGCGCGTGCTGCCCGGAGTGTCCGAGGCCGGCTACGACAGCTGGCGGGTCGGGCCGATCGAGCCCGCCGAGAGGGCCTGGCTGCGGCAGCTGGCCGAGGCGATGCCGCGGGAGGCCGGATACGCGCCGGATGTGCTGCTGCGAGCGTTCCTCGACGCTGTCGCCGACGTCCTCCCGCGCACTCCCGCGGCGGCGAAGGCGGCCGGGACCAAGCTGTTCGCGGCCATGCCCGCGCACGATGCCGGCGGATTGCGGGACTGGGCGGACGAGCTCGCCGCCGGGCTGGACTCCGGCGTCCGGGTCTCCCTGCGGGTGGAGGTGCCCGACGTCGAGGCCGGGCGTTACCGCCTGGTCGTCCAGGTGCACGGCGAGGGCGAGGTGGTGGACGCGGCGCAGCTGTGGGCCACCGGCCGGTTCGGGCCGCGGGCCCGGATCGACGTCGTGCTGGCGCTGCGCCGCGGCACCCAGGTCTGGCCCGCGCTCGGCCCGTTGCTGAGCGCGGCCGTGCCGGAGGAACTGCCGATGCGTGACGAGGAGCTGACCGAGCTGCTCGTGTCGGCGGCGCCTCGCCTGGCCGCGGCGGGCATCGACGTCCACTGGCCCGTGGACCTGACGCGGGAGCTGACCGCGCGGGCGGTGGTGTCGGCCGGGGACGTCCCGGGTGATCTGCCGTCGTTCTTCGGCGGCGGCAAAGCGCTGGCGTTCGACTGGCAGCTCGCGCTCGGCGGGACCGTGCTCACCGCGGCCGAGCTGGACGCACTCGCCGAGGCACGGCGTCCGGTCGTGCGGCTGCGCGACCGGTGGGTGCTGGTCGATCCGGTGCTGGCGGCCAAGGCCCGGGACCGGATGCTCAAACCGCTCACCCCGATCGACGCGCTTTCGGCGGTGCTGAGCGGAACCGCGGAGGTCGACGGCGAGCACGTCGAGGTCGTCACCGAGGGCTGGCTGGCGTCGCTGCGGGAACGGCTTTCGGCGCCGCCGGAGCCTCCCGAGCCGCCAGACGGGCTGGCCGCGTCGCTGCGGGACTACCAGCTGCGCGGGCTGCAGTGGCTGAGCACGGTGACCGAGCTCGGGCTCGGTGGCTGCCTGGCCGACGACATGGGGCTGGGCAAGACGATCACGCTGATCGCGCTGCACCTGCGCCGGGGCGGCGGGCCGACGCTGGTGGTCTGCCCGGCGTCACTGCTGGGCAACTGGGAGCGCGAGATCCGGCGGTTCGCGCCCGGCACCGCTGTCCGGCGTTTCCACGGGACCGATCGGTCGCTGGACGGGCTCGAGGGCGGGTTCGTGCTGACCACCTACGGGACGCTGCGGGCAGATCCGGCGCCGCTGGCCGCCCTGCGGTGGGATCTGCTGGTGGCCGACGAGGCCCAGCACGTCAAGAACCACCGCTCGAGTACGGCGAAGGCGTTGCGGCTGGTACCCGCGGCCGCGCGGGTGGCGCTGACCGGCACACCGGTGGAGAACACGCTCTCGGAGCTGTGGGCAATCCTGGACTGGACGACGCCGGGGCTGCTCGGCCCGCTCACCGAGTTCCGCGGCCGGTGGGCCAAGCGGATCGAGGGCGGGGACGCCGTGGTCGCGGACAGGCTGTCGAAGCTGTTGCGGCCGTTCCTGTTGCGGCGTCGCAAGTCCGACCCGGGGATCGCGCCTGAGCTGCCCGCGAAGACCGAGACGGACCGGCCTGTGACGCTGACTCCCGAGCAAGCGGCGCTTTACGAGGCCGTCGTTCGGGAGCTGATGGCCGAGATCGCGGACGCCGACGGGATGGCGCGGCGCGGCCGGATCGTCAAGCTGCTCACCGCGCTCAAGCAGATCTGCAACCACCCGGCGCAGTACCTGAAGGAAGCCGACGCGGTGCTGACGGGCCGGTCCGGGAAGCTCGAGCTGCTCGACGAGCTGCTGGACACGATCCTCGCCGAGGGCGGCGCGGTGCTGGTGTTCACCCAGTACGTCACGATGGCCCGGTTGCTGGAGCGGCATCTCGGCGCGCGCGGGATCGGGACGCAGTTGCTCCACGGCGGGACGCCGGTACCGCGCCGCGAGGAGCTGGTGGCGCGGTTCCAGGCTGGGGACGTCCCGGTGTTCCTGTTGTCGCTCAAGGCGGCGGGGACCGGGTTGAACCTGACGCGCGCCGATCATGTCGTGCATTTCGACCGCTGGTGGAATCCGGCGGTGGAGGACCAGGCGACCGACCGGGCGTACCGGATCGGGCAGACCCGCCCGGTGCAGGTCCACCGGCTGGTCGCCGAGGGCACGGTCGAGGACCGGATCGCGTCGATGCTGCGGGAGAAGCGGGCTCTGGCCGAGGCGGTACTGACCGGCGGCGAAGCGGCGCTGACCGAGTTGACCGATTCCGAGCTCGCGGAGCTGGTCGAGCTGAGGAGGCGGGGATGAACGAGCTGGTGCGCGGATTTCGGGCGTTCGGCAAGGCCGTGGCGAAGGGCCGGTTCGCGACGTCGTGGTGGGGCCGGGCATGGCTGCAGGCAATGGAGGACACCGCGCTGGACCTGAAGCAGCTCAAGGCAGGCCGTCGGTACGCCGCTGCGGGCCTGGTCGGGCCGATCACGGTGAGCCCGGGCCGGATCGCGGCGACGGTCGAGGACGTCGACGGCGGACCGTTCACCACCGAGCTGCGGCTGGCCGAGCTGTCCACTGTGGACTGGGAGCGATTTCTGGACCGCGTCGCGTCGCGGGCGGGACATCTGGCCGCGCTGCTGGATCGCGACATGCCGCACGACCTGGTCGAAGCGGCCGATGACGCCGGGGTGCACCTGCTGCCCGGCATTGGTGACCTCGATCCGGGCTGCGACTGTCCCGGCTGGGAGCTGCCGTGCCGGCACGCGGCGGCGTTGTCGTTCCAGGCTTCGTGGCTGCTCGACGCCGACCCGTTCGTGCTGCTGCTGATGCGCGGGATGAGCGAGGCCGACGTCCTGGCGGAGCTGCGCAGCCGCACGGCGCCGCGGTCGCCGGCCGAGGGTGTGTTCTCCGATGTGCCGGGTCCGCTGCCGGATCTCGCAGCGTTCACCCCGGCGGGCGCGCCGTCGATTCCCGCGGCGCCGGGGATTCCGGAGGAGACGTTCTCGCTGCTGGTCTCGGGCGCTGCGGAGCTGGCGGGCGCGATGCTCGCCGGGGCGTCTTGGCCCAGCCGGGGACACGACGCTGTCCGCCTCGCCGCGTTGGATCCGGCTGGGCGGCTGGAGCCTGATCCGCGTGCAGTCGCAGCGTGGACGTATGGCGGCCGCGCGGGCCTCGACGTCCTGGAGACGACCTGGTCACCACCAGTGCTGGTGGTGACCAGGGCTCGTGCGGCACTGGCCGAAGAGGTCACCTTCGAACGCAACCACTGCACGATCGGCGACG
>Ga0307507_10011096_pt1 | contig 11450 bp, 6 predicted proteins | sample 7_EM_MG_FD_207223 | JGI IMG/M metagenome (GOLD analysis project Ga0307507, IMG submission 207223) | Populus trichocarpa ectomycorrhiza microbial communities from riparian zone in the Pacific Northwest, United States - 7_EM | ecosystem: Host-associated > Plants > Roots > Unclassified | place...
GGCCGTCGGGGCTCAAGCCGCCGCCGCGGATCGGCGCGGTGTGGCCGAGCACGGTCTGGCCGAGCTGGTGGATGGAGTTCGGGTCGCGCACGTCGTAGAGCCGGATGCCCTTGTCGGCGCTGGCGGTCACCAGCGTCGCGCCGTCAGGCGTGAACTCGGCGAACTCGACATACCCCTGCGCGCCGATGATGGGGGATCCCAGCTTCTTCGGCTGGGCGGGATCGGTGATGTCCCACAGCTGCAACGACTTGTCGTCGTTGCCGGTGAGCAGTCTGGTCCCGTCCGGGCTGAACGCGACCCGCGCGATGAACCGGGTCTGCAACACCAGAGGAGACCCGATCGGCCGGGGGTTCGCGGGATCGCTGATGTCCCAGAGACGAACGGTCCGGTCCTCGCCGCCGGAGGCGAGCAGCCGCCCGTCGGGGCTGAGCGCGAGCTGCCAGACGCCCGCTTCGTGCGCGGCGATCGGCGGACCGATCGCGCGCGGGTTGGACCGGTCGTCGAGGTTCCACAGCCGGATGGTGCGGTCGTCGCTGGCGGTGATCAGCAGCTTCCCGTCGGGGCTGTAGGTCGGCGACGCGGTCTGCCCGCTCTGCCCGATCAGGACGGACGACGGCAGTGCCCACAGCCGCACGATCTGGTCCGCGCTGCCGGTGGCCAGGCTGCGGCCGTCCGGGCTGAACCCGACGGCGAACACCGTGCTGTTGCGGCCGGACAGGGGTTGGCCGAGCGCCTGCGGCTGCGCCGGGTCGGTGACGTTCCACAGCCGGGCGGTGCTGTCCGCGCTTCCCGTCGCGAGCAGCCGCCCGTCCGGGCTGAACGCCACGGACCACACGCTGCCCTTGTGGTCGGTGAGCGGGCGGCCGAGCAGTTGGGCGTTGGCCGGGTCGGTGACGTTCCAGAGCCGCACGGTCTTGTCGTCGCTGCCGGTGGCGAGCGTCTTGCCGTCGGGGGAGAAGGCGACCGAGTGGATGGTCGAGTCGTAGCCGCCCAGGGTGCCGAGCACCACCGGCGCGGTCCGGTCGGCGACGTTCCACAGCACGATCGTCTTGTCATCACCGCCGACCGCCAGCACGGTTCCGGTGGGGTTGAACGCGATCGAGCGCACGGCGGCGTCGTGCTGTCCCAGGGGAAGGCCGAGTCGCGTCGGGTGCCGTCGGTCGGTCACGTCCCACAGTAGCGAGGACTTGTTCTCGTTCGCGGTGGCGAGCGTCCGGCCGTCCGGGCTGAACGCGAGCAGGTAGATGGTGCCGTTGTGGCCGTCGAGCGGATCGCCCAGCGGGGTCGGATGGGCGATGTCCGTGACGTCCCACAGCCGGATCGTCTTGTCGTCGCCCGCCGTGGCGAGCGTCTTGCCGTCGGGGGAGAACACGGCGGAGCTGACCCAGCTCGTGTGCCCGACCAGCGGATTACCCAGCGGCTTCGGGTTCTTGCGGTCGCTCACGTCCCACAGCCGCACGGTGTTGTCGTAGCTCGCGGTGGCGAGCGTTCGGCCGTCCGGGCTGAACGTCGTCAGGTACACCGCGCCGGTGTGCCCGGTCAGCGGCGTGGCCAGCGGCGACGTCTCGGTGGACACGAGCCGCGTGTAGACGTCCTGGTCCTCGGGCCGCATCCGGTGCGAGACCAGGTCGAGCTGCGCCGACAGCGACGGATCGCTGGCCTGGAGCCGGTTCGCCTCCGCCACGACCCCGCGGAACACGGCCTCGTCGCGTTCCCGCACGGCGAGCACGGCGGCCGTGCCCGCGATCAGGGCGAGCACCACCACCACGGACACGGCGGCCCGGCGGGCCCACGTCGACCGTCTGCGCTGCTGGCTCGACACGGCGAGGAAATCGCTCGCGGTGGCGGTCAGCGACCCCGGCCCGGCGCCGTCGGCCCACTGCCGCGCGGTTTCCAGCCGGGCGCCGCGGTAGAGCAGTGACGAGTCCCGGTCCTGCGCTGCCCACGTGGCGGCGTCCTCTTCGAGGCGCTGCCGCAGCAGCGTGCCCTCGCGGTCCTGGTCCACCCATGTCCGCAGCCGCGGCCACGCCTGGAGCAGCGCCTCGTGGGTGATCTCCACCGAGCCCGCGTCCAGGGTGACCAGCCGCGCCCTGGCCAGCACTTCGAGGGCTTCCTCGGCGGCGGCCCGGTTGGGCGCCTGCTCCACCAGTTCGTGCCGGGTCGAGCGCCTGCGGGTGTCCTGCGTGTCGTCGCCGACGCGGACCAGCCGCAGCAGCAACGGCCGCGCGGCCCGCTGCGCGGCGGGGGCGAGGTCGGCCCACGCGCGTTCGGCGGTGGCCGCGACCGCGCCCTGGATGCCACCCGCGGCCCGGTAGCCGCTGATCGTGAGCTTCCCGCCCTGCCTGCGCTGCCACGTGGCGAGCAGCGCGTGCGACAGCAGCGGCAGCGCGCCCGCGTCGTACGCGCCCTGCCTGCCTTGCGGTCGCCCGCCGCGGACGCCGAGGTCGCGCAGCATCAGCTCGATCAGACCGGGCTCCAACTGGAGTCCCGCTGCCTTGGCGGGGCGTGACACCGCTTCGCGCAGCTCGGCCGACGTCATCGGCCCGAGCACCATCTGCCGGTCCTGCAACGCGTCGGCCAGCTCCGGGTAGGCCAGGCAGCGGCCGTAGAAGTCGGCCCGGACGCCGAGCACGACCAGCACCGGCGGCGTGCCGCCGGGGAACGCCGGGGTGCACGCGGCGTGCAGCGCCTGCACGAACACCTGGAGCCGGGCCTCGTCGCCGCCGAGCGTGAACGCCTCCTCGAACTGGTCGACGACCAGCACGAGCCGTTCGGCGCCGTGCTGCCGCGCGTGGGCCGCGAACGCCGCCCGGATCTGGGTGGCGAACCGCATGACCCCCATCAGGGTCTGGTTGATGAACGTGTCCAGCCCGGCGGTCGCGTCGTGGCTCATCCCGTCGTGGTCGAGCGCGAGGTCGAGCGTGTCCGCGAGTTCCGGCACCTGGTGCGCCAGCTCCTTGAGCGGGTCGCCGCCCGGAGTCATCAGCACCACGGGCCAGTCCGCGGAACCGTCGACGCCGAGGGCTCCGCGTGCGATCGCCGGAATCATTCCGGCCCGCACCAATGACGATTTACCGGCGCCGGAAGCGCCGACCAGCATGACGATTCCACTGGTGTCCGCCGCATTTCCCAAACGGCTCACCAAAGCCGCCGTGCTGCGTTCCCGGCCGAAGAACCACCCGGAATCCTCGGGGCGGAAAGCGGCCAATCCGCGATAAGGGCAAAGGCCCGATTCCCCGATCGGAGAATCCTCGTCCGGCGACTCGGCACCCACCGGACTCGCCTGGGCCTCCTCCCACAGCGCGCGCCACGCGGCCAGGTCGTAGAGGTCCGGCACCGCGGGTGTCGTCCGCAGTTTGCGGGCTTCACCGATCAAGATCTCCAGGACGACCGACAGGGCCGCGAAGCGGGCAGGCACGTTGCGACCACGGCGCCAGTCGCTGACCCGCTGCGCGGTGGCGCGCACGGGGCGGTCCTTCTCGTCGGTGCGACGGGCTCTCGCGACCGACTCGGTCACCTTCTTCAGGGGCGGGTCGCCCGCCTCGGCGTAGAGCAGGGCGAACCTCTCGGCGAACACCCCGCGCGGTCCCATCCCCGGACCGGAACTGCTCATCCGCTGGCCTGCCATCCGTTGTGGATCCGGACCGGAAAACCCGACGAGTACATGTGATCAGGTCTTTTGTCGGCCGTGGAAACTCTGGGTGGTCCAGCCTATCGACTTCGGCTGCCAAGCTGCTCCTGACGTTCCGCTCATCCGTCGGCAGCATGAAGGAGACCTGGTACCAGTGGTTTCGAAGATGGCCGTCGAATGCCGTGGCGCGTTCTCCGCTGAGGAGTCCTGGGGGTCTCCTCAGCGGCCGCGGGTCGAACGACCCGTTCGCTGGCACGGTGCGGCTACCTGAGTTGAATGGTCGCTGCTCCGCAGACTCCGGCTCGGCCGCCTGGAGTCGGCACGTCGGCCCCGATTTTTTCGACGTCGGGGGACTTCGTCGCCCGACGTCGAAAAAATGGGAACCGACCTACCGACGCGGCCTCGCGTGGGCTCGTCCGGGTTGAAAGGTTCTACTCGGTCCTTCGGCCCCGGCTCTCCCGGACTTCGTCTATCTGAAACCTCGCGGCTTCCCGCCCACCCCGCGAGGCCGCGTCGGTAGGTCGGGTCACCATTTTTTCGAGCAGGGGCGGTGACGAAGTCTCTGCCCCTGCTCGAAAAAATCGGGGCTCGACCTACCGACTCCAGGCGGCCGAGCCGGAGTCTGCGGAGCAGCGACCAATAACACAGACTGGGCGACATGCACACCGACCGCGAGCGTTGCGTCCGCGCCGTCCAGTCCAAGGACGAGCGGTTCGACGGCTGGTTCTTCACGGCCGTGCTGACCACCGGGATCTACTGCCGGCCAAGCTGTCCGGTAGTGCCGCCGAAGGTCGAGAACATGGTGTTCCACCCGAGTGCGGCGTCGGCGCAGCAGGCGGGGTTCCGGGCCTGCAAGCGGTGCAGGCCCGACACGTCGCCGGGATCGCCGCGGTGGAGCGAGCGGGCCGACCTGGTCGCCCGCGCGATGCGGCTGATCGCGGACGGCATGGTGGACCGCGAAGGCGTGCCGGGGCTGGCGTCCCACCTCGGCTACAGCGTGCGACAGATCGAGCGCCAACTGCTCGCCGAACTCGGCGCGGGCCCGCTGGCGCTGGCCAGGGCGCAGCGGGCGCAGACCGCGCGGCTGCTGATCGAGACCACCACGCTGCCGATGGGGGACTTGGCGCACGCGTCGGGGTTCGCCAGCCTGCGGACGTTCAACGACACCGTCCGCGAGGTGTACGCGCTGACGCCGAGCGAACTCCGGACGAGGGCACGGAATCCGGGCGTGCAGACGCCAGGGGTGATCTCGCTGCGGCTGCCGTTCCGCCGTCCGCTGTGCCCGGACAACCTGTTCGGCCACCTCGTCGCGACCGGCGTGCCGGGGGTGGAGGAGTGGCGGGACGGCGCGTACCGGCGGACGCTGCGGCTGCCGCACGGCCACGGCATCGTGTCGCTGCGGCCGGAGCCGGACTACATCGACTGCCGGCTTGCGCTGACCGACCTGCGCGACCTGACCACAGCGATCAACCGGTGTCGCTGGCTGCTCGACCTGGACGCCGACCCGGTGGCCGTCGACGACCAGCTCGGCACCGATTCGGTGCTCGCCCCGCTGGTGCTCAAGGACCCCGGCAGGCGGGTGCCGCGCACGACCGACCCGGAGGAGTTCGCGATCCGCGCGGTGCTCGGCCAGCAGGTGTCGACGGCCGCCGCCCGCACCCTCGCGGCGCGGCTGGTCGAGGAGCACGGCGAGCCGATCACCGACCGCGACGGCGGCCTGACCCACCTGTTCCCGACGACGGAGGCGCTGGCCGAACTCGACCCCGAGTCGCTAGCCATGCCGCGCAGCCGCCGGACCACGATGACCGGCCTGATCGCCGCGCTGCCGGACCTGGAGCTGAGCATCGGCGGCGACTGGGAGCGAGCCAGGGCCGGGCTCGCCACGCTGCCCGGCATCGGCCCGTGGACCGTCGAGACGATCGCCATGCGCGCGCTCGGCGACCCGGACGCCTTCGTGGCCACCGATCTCGGGGTCAAGCTCGCGGCCGAGTCACTCGGTCTGCCCACCAAACCGCCCGACCTGATCCGCCGTTCGGCCCAGTGGTCGCCGTGGCGGGCCTACGCCGTTCAGCACCTGTGGGCCACCGGCGACCACGCCGTCAACCGGATGCCCGTCTGAGCAAGGGGAAACCGATGCACACCACGATCGACAGTCCGGTGGGCCCGCTCACGCTCGTTTCCGCGGACGGCCGCCTGTCCGGCGTGTACATGCACGAGCAGCGCCACCGTCCGGCACCCGAGACGTTCGGCGAGCCCGACGCCACGCCGTTCACCGCCGTGATCGCCCCGACGCGGCCTCGCGTGGGGCTCGTCCTTGTTGGAATATCTTCCCGGACCCCTCAGCCCTTGGCCCTCCCGGACTCCGTCTAGCTGAACCTCGCGCTAGCTGAAACCTCGCGGCTTCCCGCTCATCCCGCGAGGCCGACTCATGGCGGCAGAGCCGCCGTCTCCGGAGGAGCGGCCATGTCACAGCCTCACGGGTTACGGTGGCGGCATCGAGCGCAAGCAGCACCTGCTGGCGTTCGAGCGAAGGGTCAGCGGCCTGGCACTCCTCTGACCCGGACCGAGCCGCGGGGACCTCGGGAAAGTCGGCGAGATTTTCTCGTTATCCCCGATCGCCGGGGACATCTCCTGGTCAGAGGACCTGGAAACCCGGCGAGTGAGGTGCGCATGGCGGTACCCGTGGAACCCGGCGTCGTGACGGTCATGGCCGCACGCGACGGTGACCAGCGCGCGCTGGACGAGCTGGTCGCCGGGTACCTGCCTTTGGTCTACAACATCGTGGGGCACGTGCTGGGCGGTCACGCCGACACCGACGACGTCGTCCAGGAGACGATGCTCCGCGCGGTGAACGGGCTGTCGTCGCTGCGCGACCCGGCCGGGTTCCGCTCGTGGCTCGTGGTGATCGCGATGAACCAGATCCGTGCCCGCCACCGTGCCCGCCAGCGCGTTCCGATCACCGGCGAGGTGCCCGAGGACCTGGCCGACCCCGGCGCCGACTTCGTCGACCTGACGATCATGCGGCTCCAGCTGTCCGGCCAGCGTCGCGAGGTCGTCGCCGCGACCCGCTGGCTCAGCGAGGACGAGCGCGAACTGCTGTCGCTGTGGTGGCTGGAGGCGGCCGGGCGGTTGACCCGCACCGAGGTGGCCGAAGCGCTCGACCTCACGCCGCCGCACACCGCCGTGCGGGTGCAGCGGGTCAAAGGTCAACTCGACGCGGCCCGGATCGTGGTGCGCGCGCTGGAGAAGCAGCCGCGCTGCCCCGAGTTGGCGGAGGTTGTCGCCGACTGGGACGGCGATCCGAGCGCCTTGTGGCGCAAGCGGATCGCCCGCCACACCCGAGGCTGCCACCGCTGCGGGCGGGTGATGACCGACCTCGCGGCCGTGGAGGGCCTGATCGCCCGGCTGCCGCTGGTGCCGCTGCCCGCCGCGCTCGCGTTCTCCCAGCCCCTGGTCGCCGCGACCGGCACGTCGGCCGTCCTCACCCAGGTCGGCACCACACCGGTCGTCACGGGCAAGGTCGCGCTGTTCCTCCAAAGCACGCTGGCCAAGCCGATCGCCGCCGCCGCGGCCGCCGTGTTGGCCGCGGGCGTCGCGGTGACCGTCGTGCTGCCGTCGGGTGAAGAGCCGGTGGCGCAGGCGGTCTCGGTCACCACCAGTGCCACGCCGACGAGCATCCTGCCCGCCGAAGTGGCGCCGTCACCCGTGTCCAGCTCGTCCGTGCCGACCACCACGACGACCGTCCCAGCCCCGCCGCCACCGGCCGAACCCGTGGTGGCGTCGGCGAAGAAGGGCGTCAGCACGTGGAACTTCGACGGCGTCACCAAGGCGCTCGGCGACGTGCGTGCGGGCTGGTACTACAACTGGGCCTCGACTCCCGAGGGGATCGCGGCGCCGCCGAACGTGGAGTTCGTCCCGATGATCTGGGGCGAGAAGTCCATGGACCAGGCCAACCTGGACAAGGCCAAGGCGAACGGGAAGGTGCTGCTCGGGTTCAACGAGCCGGACTTCCCGGCGCAGGCCAACATGACTCCGGAGCGGGCGCTCGACCTGTGGCCCAAACTCCAGGCGACCGGACTGCGGCTCGGCGCTCCCAGCGTCGGCCACAGCGGTGACAAGGAAGGCGCCTGGCTCGACCGGTTCATGACCGGCGCGGCCCAGCGCGGACTGCGCGTCGACTTCATCCCCATCCACTGGTACGGCTCCGATTTCAGCGCCGCCGCCGTCGGTCACCTGAAGAACTACGTCGAAGCCGTCCACGCCCGGTACGGCAAACCGGTGTGGCTCACCGAGTACGCGCTCATCGACTTCTCGAGTGGCACGCCGCGCTACCCGAGCCAGCCGGAACTAGCGGCGTTCGCAAGTGGTTCCAGCGCGATGCTGGAAAGCCTCCCGTACGTGGAGCGGTACGCCTGGTTCGCACTCCCCGCGGAGAAACCCGGCACCGGTCTCTACGCGCCCGGCGGCATCCCCAACCAGGCGGGCCAGGCGTACCGCGACGCGGGCTGAGCTCGGCCGCTTTCCGCCCTCCCAGCTCGAAACAGACGTCCCTCTGGCATCCCCCGTGCCAGTCGAAAGGACAGCCATGACCCACGTTCTGCCCCCGTCGACCTCCAAACGCTGGCGAGGCCGCCTCGCGGTGCTCTCCGCCGTCGTCGTGGCGGGCTCCGCGGTGACCGTCAACGCGATCTTCGCCGCGACCGCGCCGCCGCCTCCCGACCTGTTGTCGCAGGGCAAGGCCGTGACCGCGTCCTCCATCGAGGGCAGCCACTTCGCCGCGAGCCGGGCCGTCGACGGCGACACCGGCAGCCGCTGGTCCAGCGCTTTCCAGGACCCGCAGTGGATCCAGGTCGACCTCGGCTCCGAGGCGGCGATCTCGAAGGTCGTGCTGAACTGGGAGCGCGCGTTCGCCAAGGACTTCACCGTCCAGACGTCCGGTGACGGCGCCGAGTGGGCCACGATCGCGACCGTCCAGGACAGCAAGGGCGGCGTCGAGACCCTGGACGTCTCCGGGTCCGGCCGCTACGTGCGGCTGCACGCCACCAAACGCTCCGGCCAGTACGGCGTTTCCCTGTGGGAGTTCCAGGTGTTCGGCAAGGCGGGCGCTGTGACCGGCCCGACCGCGCCGTCGACCGAGACCGGCTCACCCACACCGAGCACGACCGCGACGCCCACCACGACCGCGACGCCCGCAGCGCAGGGCACCCCCACCGCCACCACCAAGAAACCGATCCCGCCGAACGCCGTGCGCGTCGCCGAGTTCGTGGCGGAGTGCGGGTTCAGCCACCGCCTGCCCGACGACCCGATCGTCTTCCCGAAGCTCGCGGGCGCCTCGCACCTGCACACGTTCTTCGGCAACACCTCGACCGACGCGCACTCGGACACCGACTCGCTGATGGCGGCCGACACCAAGTGTGATCCGGTGGAGGACAAGACCGCGTACTGGACGCCGACCCTGCTGGTCGACGGCCAGCCGGTCGACCCGCCCACGTCGACGTTCTACTACCTCGGCGAGGGTGTGCGCGACGACGTGACCGCGCGCATCCAGCCGATCCCGGTCGGCCTGCGGATGATCGCGGGCAACGCGAAGGCCACCAGCGGCGAGGGCACGAAGACCCGCTGGGACTGCAACGGCGCGAACGTGCCCCCGTCGCACGACTTCCCGAGCTGCCCCGCCGGTTCGCGACTCCAGTCCTACCTGGACTTCCCGCAGTGCTGGGACGGCAAGAACCTCGACTCGGCCGACCACAAGTCGCACGTGTCCTACCCGGTCGACGGCGACTGCCCCGCGACCCACCCGGTGCCGATCCCCAAGATCCGCCAGGTGGTGAACTTCCCCGTGTCCGGTGTGGACGCTGCGCGGATCAAGCTCTCCTCGGGTCCCGGCTACACGTACCACATGGATTTCATGAACGGCTGGCCCGCGGCGGAGATGGAGCGCCGGGTGCGCGACTGCATCAACCCGATCGTGAAGTGCGGCCACAACGGGAACCCGTGATCACCGTGGGGAAACGGAACGTAGCCACCGTGATCGCGGCCTGCCTGCTGGCCGCGGGCTGCGGTGGTGCGACCGGGGACGCCGGACCCGCGGGCGGGTCGAGCGTCGTCAGCACGCCGCCGTCCGGCGAGCTGACGCCGACCGACCTGGCGTTCGTGGAACTGGTCATCCCGCAGAACGAGTCGGCGCTCGCGGCGGCCCAGATGACCCTCAAGCGGCCCGGTTCGGACCCGGAGCTGATCGCGCTCGCCGAGCGCGTCGACAGCCGCTACCGCACCGAGCTGAACCGGCTCAACGAGGTGCTGGCGACCGCGGGCCTGACCAACAGCGACCAGCACGAGGGCCACGACATGCCCGGCATGATCACCGCGCTGGAGCTGGAGGCGCTGGACAAGGCGCAGGGCAAGGCGTTCGACGACCGGATGGGCGAGGCCTTCCGCGCCCAGTTCCAGGAATCGCTGACGGTGGCCCAGTCGGAGCTGTCGGCGGGCACGGCCAAGCCGGTGCTCGAACTTGGCGCTGATATCGAGCGCACGCGCGCGGAGTTCCTAGCCAGGCTGGGGGCTCCGTAGGGAAAGCCGTGAGCGGCCGGGATTCGCCCCTCGGCCGCTCGCGGTTTCCTACCGCACGCGAAGGCAGGCAGGTGGACCACCACGGCTGGTGATCTCCGTGAACACCGCGCAGGACCACCTGACGTCCGTGTCCGCCAAGGTCGGAGACCTACGAGCGCGTGTAGCGATGCTTCACGCCGACCGGGAAGTAGTCCGGATCGCCTGGGGGCTTGAGCACCACCTCGGGCAGCCGGCGTTCGGCGGGCACATAGTGCGCGAACTCGCTGTTGAGCCGCAGCAATTGGTCCCGCACCGACTCCGCCACCACCGCGGGGTCGCCGGTCCTGCCCGGCGCCAGTTCGACGGTGACGCGCAGCCGGGTGTTCTCGTCGGCGTCGGCCACCGTCTCCAGCACGAACTTGCCGGTGACCCAGTCGCTGATCCCCGGCTGCTCCAGCCCGACGGTCACGTTCTCCGGGTAGACGTTGGCGCCGAAGAACGACACGGTGAACAGCGACCGCCCGAACACGAACACGAACGGCAGGTCGTTGTCGGCCTCGGGGGTGAAACCGTTGCGCGCGCAGAAGTCCAGCATCTCGGCGGACGTGAGCACGCCGCCATCGTCGGCGATGTGGTAGCGGATCAGCGGTACGCCATTGTCGCCGGAGAACAGCAGGGTCCCCTGGTGGACCTCGAAGAACCGGCTCGCCGGGTCGTACTGCACGAGCGTGGGCAGCCGCGAGTCGCCGAACAGCTCCCGCGCGAGATCCGGGCGTCCGGCCAGGAAACGGCGGATCGACACGGACAGCGGGGTCTCGTTGCCCAGGACGCCCGCGTCCGCCGTGCCGTACAGCGACGCGGAATCCCTGATGGGGTCGGCCATCCCGGCCCGTTGCCCGACGAGGTCGCGCCACTCCTCGCTGAACACCTCACCGGCCAGCACCAGCTTCACCGCGTGCCGCGACCAGTCGAACCCGGCGGCCACGCCGGTGTCGACGACGTCCTTCACGAACGGCGGGTAGCCCAGCAGCACGACCTGGTCGAAGTGGTCGGCCAGCTCCGGCAGCACCCGCAGGATCTCCGCCTTGTTGTTGCCCGGCGCGACGGTGGTGATCGGGTAGCCCTTCGCCGCCAGGTGCCGCACGCACGCCGTGGTGAACAGGCCGCCGACCCACGTGCCGAGCGGGAAGCAGACCACCGCGAGGGTGCTGCGCTCGTGCGCCCGGAAGCCGTCGCGGAACACCTGCTCGAACCGGCGCGTGATGGCCAG
>Ga0307507_10011097_pt1 | contig 11449 bp, 2 predicted proteins | sample 7_EM_MG_FD_207223 | JGI IMG/M metagenome (GOLD analysis project Ga0307507, IMG submission 207223) | Populus trichocarpa ectomycorrhiza microbial communities from riparian zone in the Pacific Northwest, United States - 7_EM | ecosystem: Host-associated > Plants > Roots > Unclassified | place...
TCCCCCCCCCCCCCCCCCCCCCCCCCCCCCCCCCCCCCCCCCCCCCCCCCCCCCCCCCCCCCCCCCCCCCCCCCCCCCCCCCCCCCCCCCCCCCCCCCCCCCCCCAAGCTGGCCGTCAACAAAGCTGTAAGCATTAGTAACTGTAAATTGTAAAATTTTAGTTTATTTGCTTTATAGTGATAATATATATAATAGGGTTATAAAGGTGTCCCTAGTTATAACTGATTTGAAAATCAAAATTTGCTAAACCGCTGATTTGGTAGTAAATAATTAGTAAAAGCCACTATAAGTTATTATATCATTAGTAAGAAGTCTTAAAGCTATAAATATGTATATAATAGAGTCTATATAAAGTCGATTTTTAATATTTTAGTTAGAGCTGCTGGTAGAAAGTAACTGTAAAAACTTCTACTAGGCGCGGGCGCAGGCGTGGGCGCGGAGGCGCTTAGGTAGCAGCACCTAAATTAGTTCGCGTGATAACTTACAAAACACTATGTAGGGCTTGCCCTTTTAGGAGGACTTTATTAAGGGCTTCTTTGGCGCGTTCTAAATCTAATCTAGACTCTAAAATTAAGACTTAATTGTGGTGTTGTAAGTTATAAAAGTTATATAGCGCGCACTTTAATTTTCGTAATATAGGCGCAAATAAGTTAAACGCATGTAGGCTGTAAAATACGCACCTATGCTTGCGTGTACGTTAGTATAAAACTGTTAGGGACCTCTATAACATTATAGGCTTTTGTATAAGGTTTGGCGCTTTTATAAAGACTTATTATTGGCTAAGCTGTTAAAGCTGCTTATAGACGATCTTCTGCATCTAGAGCACGCGGCTAGCAACGTATAGCTTTGGTAATATAGAGTTTTATACAAGGGAAGTTAGAAGAAAAGTTAATGTTCAAAGCTGTTACGGACGCTTTAAGTACGATGCTACAACTACTTAGAGAAGAGTTGGAGGAAGCTAGTTAGTTAATACAGGCACGGTCTAGGATAGAACTGGTGGAACCATGTAACGAGGAATGGTAACTAAGGTCATATAGTATTAAACGTATTAACTGTGTTAAATGGAAGGGACGTTACGTTTAATATAGACAACACGTACCTTATATACAAGAGAGGATTTCTTAGAAGTACGGTTATATATTTAAAGGACCTCAGTCCCTACCATAGATAGTTCTCTCCTAGTAGTGAATCTTAGAATATAATTAGAGTTAATTTATTAGGCAACCACTCCCCTAGTTGTTATTATGTTATTAATTTATTCTTACCTATATACCCAGCCTAATAATAGGACCCACCGTAGTTCCTACTATAAGGTTCTATTACACATTTACTACTAAGGTTATAGTATTAAACAAAAAGTTGAATAATATGCCACCTAAAGCACTAGTTACAATACTATTAACGGCAGCAACTACCTTAGGATTAGGAGACACTAGTATAGTAGATATGGACTTACAGTTAATTATAAGAGGTTAGTTATAGGAAATGATTAATCACTTATAAGATAATAGTAGGATACTTAAAGAACGCATTAATGGAATTAGAGCAGCAAAAATTAAACTACCTTTAATTAAATGGTTCTTAGGAAAGAGATTAAAGCTTAAGGGATTTCTTATATAGATGCACTTTAAGGTAATGTAGGAAGGAGTGAAGTTAGTAATATTATTGGATTAAGTAGCCTATGTAGGATTGTTCCTAACAGGGAGGGCACTTAAGTGGTTTAAACTATACCTTACGGAAATATAGGCTAATGGCATAATAACTACAAACCAGGATGTATGGTATATATTTACCAGTTAGAACGGGTTTGTAGAACAACTAATATAGATATTTAGAGACCTAGAGGCTACAACCATAACAGAATAAAAACTTCAGAACTTAGTATAATGTACTTTAGCAATTAAGTATACAATATAGTTTTAAACACTAGCCATATAGGTTAAGTGGAACGATAAGGCACTTATAGCATAGTATAAATAAGGATTTAAGGCTAAAGTCTAGAACGCAATCATCCTAATAGAAGATGTGGAAAGTCTATAAGACTTAATAGATTAGTTAATAAAGATTAATAATAGGATCTATTAAAGGGAACAAGCTAAAAAAGGGCAAGATAGAGTTCCATAGTTGTATAAGGTATAGAGTACACAATGGTAGACATAGAGTTAAAAACTATGGAATGGCGCAGAGCTAATGGACTTAAGTAGTACCAAAGAAACCTAAAAAAGGGAGAAGAAACTATAGAAACCTAGAGGTTAAGGATCTAGTAATTAAAGGACCTAGGAGCAAAGGCTAAACTAGGGATCTTAGCAGTAGAAGACATTTAGGCGGACTCTATAGCAAGAAAAATGGTTTAAAGATGGGGCTTATATAAATTATGGAAAACAAAGTCATTTTGCCAGAGACTGTAGAGGTAGTTAGAGTAACTATATAGTAAAGGGAACAAGGCTAGTAGACAGCACGTATATATAAAGGGATAATAGTGCACTATAAGGAACAAAGGAATGTTTAATTAATAGTTTTGCGTATTGTTACAACAACACATGCCGAATTTATAAGGATGCTAAGTATAGCGCAAGCTATTAGCCGTATGAGCCATTATTATCTAAGTTTAGAGGAACCAATAAACTAGCTTGTAGATCAGATATTAAAGACAATGAATTTAATATAGGTAAAGCATTTACTAATAATAAGGCAATAAAGGCAGCTTACTGGAAGTATATAGACCTTAAGGAAGTTAAAACAGAAGTAGAAACTAAGACTATTATAAAACAGGGTTTAGTAACGGATGCTATAACACTATTAGATATAATTTCTATTACTTTATAAGACAATAGGAGCAATATTTAGAAGAAACTAAGCAAGTAAATAACTACTAGTGCTAGCTTATTACTTAATAAAGGCAAAAGGCCACAGGCTTAAGATTCTTAAGAAGAGATAAAAGAAGCTTAAGATTCTTAAAATAAGATAAAACACACCCAAGGACCTATAATGGATGAAAACTAATGGGAAAGGGCAGTAACTTAGTTTATAGATAAACAAATAAGTATAGGACGCAAGTTTAAGAACTATAAGTTTGGAGAATAAATAAGAACGCCAGCAATTCTAGGTGAATATAGTATTTAGCCTAAAGATTAAAAAGTTAATATAGGGATAAAGAAGTAAAATGACTTTAAAGATCTAGCTGCAAGACGTAGAAAACAAGAAACTATAGATAAGTTTAGGATAAGAATTATTATATAGCAAGAGCAAAAGCTAGATAAGAGGTTAGCTATGCCAGGTTATATAAGGGATAGAGCACCTGTATAAAGAGTCATTAATAGGCCTAGTGTAGGGACACTTATGTTACGGACGCTTTAAGTACAATGTTACAACTACTTAGAGAAGAGTCGGAGGAAGCTAGTTGGTTAATACAGGCACGGTCTAGGATGGATCCGGTTAAACCATATAATGAGGAATGGTAAGCAAGTCACATAATATTATACATAGTGTACAAAGTATACAAAGTATACGCCTATGTATAATATATATAACACATACCTTACGTATAAGAGAGGATTTCTTAGGAGTATAGTTGTGTATTTAAAGGACCTTAGTCCCTACTATAGATAGTTCTCTCCTTGTAGTAAATCTTAGAATATAATTAGAGTTAGTCTGTTAGGCAACTACTCTACTAGTTATTATTATATTGTTGATTTATTCTTACCTATATACCTAGCCCAATAATAGGACCTACTGTAGTTTATGCTACAAGGTTCCATTACATATTTACTACTAAAGTTATGGTATTAAACAAGATCGAATAATATGCCACCCAAAGCACCAGTTACAACGACGTCGACGGCAGCCACAACCTTAGGGCCAGGTAATACCAGTATAAACAATAGGGATTCTTAAGTGGTTACGCGAGGTTAGTTATAGGAAATAGTTAATCACTTACAAGATAATAGTAGGATACTTAAAGAACGTATTAATGGAATCAAAGCAGCAAAGATCAAGTTACCTTTAATTAAATAGTTCTTAGGAGAAAAGTCAAAGCTTAAGGGATTTCTTACGCAGATGCACTTTAAGGTAGTGCAGGAAGGAGCGAAGTTAGTAATATCATTAGATTAAGTAGCCTATGCAGGATTGTTCCTAACGGGAAGGGCACTTAAGTAGTTTAAACTATATCTTATGGAAGTATAGGCTAATAGCATAACAACTACTAACCAGGACGTACGGTATATATTTACTAGTTAGAACAGGTTCGCGGAATAACTAATATAGATATTTAGAGACCTAGAAGCCATAACTATAGCAAAACAAAAGCTTTAGAACTTAGTGTAACGCACTTTAGTAATTAAGTATATAACGCAGTTTTAAACACTAGCCACGCAGGTTAAGTGGAATAATAGGGCGCTTATAGCATAGTACAAATAGGGACTTAAGGCTAAAGTCCAGGACGCAATTATCCTAATAGAAGATGCGGATACTCTAAGAGAGTTAATAGACCAGTTAATAAAGATTAATAATAGAATCTATTAAAGGGAACAAACTAAGAGAGGGCAAGATAGAGTTCTATAGTTATATAAGGCGTAGAGTACGCAACAACAGACATAGAGTTAAAAACTATGGAATAGCGCAGAGCCAATGGACCTAAGCGGTACTAAAGAAACCTAAAGGTGGGAAAAAAAACCATAAAAACCTAGAGGTTAAGGATTAAGTAATTAAAGGACTAAAGAGTAGAGGCCAAACTAGGGATCTCAGCAGTAGAAGATGTTTAGGCGGACTCTATAGCAAAGTTAGTGGTTTAGAGATAGAGCTTGTATAAATTATAGGAAACAAAGTCATTTTGCTAGAGACTATAGAGGTAGTTAAAGTAACTACGCAGTAAAGGGAACCAGACCAGTAGCGGATACGTATATATAAAGGGATAATGGTATACTACAAGGAACAAAAGAATATTTAATTAACAGTTTTGCGTATTATTATAACAACGTATACCAAATTCATAAGGACGCTAAGTATGGCGCAAGCTATTGGCTATAGGAGCTATTATTATCTAAGTTTAAAGGAACTAGCAAACCAGCTTATAGATCGGACATTAAAGATAATAAATTCAACACAGGCGAAGCATTTATTAATAATAAGGTAATAAAGGCAGCTTACTAGGAGCATGTAAACCTTAGAGAAGTTAAAATAGAAGTAGAGACTAAGACCATTACAGAACGAGGTTCAGTAACAGGTATTATAACACTATTGGATACAATTTCTATTACTTTACAAGACAATAGGAGTAACGTTTAAAAGAAACTAAGTAAGTAGACAACTGCTAGTGCTAGCTTATTACTTAATAAAGGCAAAAGGCTATAGGCTTAAGATTCTTAAGAAGAGATAAGAGAAGCTTAAGATTCTTAAGATAAGATAAGATATACCTAAGGACCCATAACGGACAAAAACCGATAGAAAAGGGTAGTAACTTAGTTTAGTAACAAACAAATAAGTATAGGACATAAGTTTAAGAACTATAAGTTCAGAGAACGAATAAGAACGTTAGCAATCCTAGGTAAACGCAGTATTCAGCCTAAAGATTAAACAGTTAATACTAGGATTAAAAAGCAAGACGACTACAAGGATCTAGCTGCAAGACGCAGAAAATAAGAAACTATAGATAAGTTTAGGACAAGAATTATTACATAGTAAGAGCAAAAGCTAGATAGAAGGTTAGCTACGCCAGGTTATATAAGGGATAGAGCACCTATGCAAAGAGTTACTAATAGGCCAAGTGCAGGAACACCTAGGGTAAAATGGTTAGATAAACTGGAATAAGAAGAGGATCTAGATATCCTAACCAGGTTTAAAGAAAGACATACTAAAGGATATTATAATGCAGTAATAACAAGGTACTTTCTAACAGATAGACTAAACACACTAAACCAGTTGTATGGAAAGTGGTATAGGCAGCGATATAACGACAAATAGGCAGATTTCTATATATGGCTAAATAAAAAAGTTGTCTAAAACCAACCTATTACGGAGAAACGCATAAGTTATATTAAAGGAGCGTTAATTATAACATTAAGAAATCTAGAAGAGGGATTTAGGGACTAGAGAAGTAAGCAATAAATCTTAGTACCTATAGCAGAGATACTAGTAGTTAGGTTAACTAGGTATAGATTTAAACTTAAGGACAAAGATAAACTAAGAGTTAACCTAAAACATGTAGCGCATTATATACTATTGTGGATAGCTTATGTGGATAATATATATAACATATATAGAGCACTAAAAGATAAGAACCAGAAGTACCTAGTAAGGATATATTAGGCACTAAAGGAAAAGCGGTTTAGGAATGCTAAGTATATATATAGATAGCACCCAGTAGAAGTATAAGGTTAAGGGGACTTAATACTTTAATTAGGAAGATTCCTTATGGAAGAATGCCTAGATAGATAATAGTAGTAGAAGTGTCTAGAGAACACTTATTTATAGTATATAGAGAAAAAGAAATAAACTAAGTATTGGCCTAAGTTAGACTAAGTATAAGTAGGATCTAGCAGCTAATAGTTAGAAAAAGGGGAGGTGTATAGAACTAGAGGGAACTAGTGTTAGAGCCTTAAACCCTTAAAGGAATTTAAGGACAATACCTAAATTTATAAGCTAAGTGGCAAGATCAATAGTTTAAAGTGTTAGTAGACAGTAAAGCAACTAGGAACTATATATTACCAAGAGTAGTGGAAAGAATGGGGTTACTACATAGATAGAAAGAACACCTATATTCACTTATAATGATTTTAGGAGATTAGATAGCCTATAGAGGAGGTATTATTAATCTTAAAATAGGACCTATTTAGTTAACTATTAAAGGAAGATCAGTTAGAATGTCTTTTAATATCCTACTATTAGGACAGGATAAGGTAATACTAGGAATGCCTTGGTTATAGGAGTATAATCTAAAGATTAATTAGGTTACAGGTTAGGTTAATATTAAGGATACTTAACGGCGCAAAGTGCGACAGTAAACTAAGTTAGTATGGTACTAAATTAGAGCGACATATAAGGAGACTAAGCAAGGCTTAAGTTATGTACCAAAGAGATACCATAAGTATGGCAAAAAGTTATGGTTACTAGAAAGTGAAAAGCTGTTAGAATATACAGCGTGGGACTATAAGATAGAATTGGAAGAAGGAATAAGTCTAAAGTTCTTTCTAATCTATAAGCTTACTAAAATAGAGTTAGTAGCGCTTAAAGAGTTTATTCAGGAAAACTTATATAAGGGATACATTAGACCGTTATAGTTATTAGTAGGATATTCAGTACTATTTATCCTAAAGAAAAACGGAAAACTTAGGATGTGTATAGACTATAGACAGTTAAACAGCATTACTAGGAAGGATAGATATCCTTTACCCTTAATTAGCGAAATCCAAGATAGGATAGGCAACGTAAAGATCTTTATAAAGATAGATCTAAGGTGGGTATACCATTAGATTAGGATTAAGGAAGGCAACAAATAGAAGGCAGCCTTTAGGTTAAAGAAAGGACTATATAAACCATTAGTTATACAATTTAGGCTTATAAATGCACCAGTAATATTCTAGAAGCAAATTAATAGTGTGTTAGGAGAATACCTAGATGAATTTATTATGGTATACCTTAACGACATTATTATCTACTTAAAGAGTGAGGAAGAATATGGAAAACATATTAAATAGGTCTTAAAGAGACTATAAGAAGAACAGATGCTAGTAGCAATTAAGAAATGCGAGTTCTTTACTAAGAAGACTAATTTTGTTGGATTTATTATTAAACTAGGCCAACTTAGTATAGATCTAAAAAAGATCGAGGCTATAGTAAATTGGTAGGAACTAGAGAACGTTACGCAGTTAAGATCATTCCTAGGGTTTTGCAATTATTGTAGAAGGTTTATAGCGCAATAGTTAAAGGACATTAAGCCACTTACGCGGTTAACAAAGAAAAAAGAACTATGGGTATGGGGAAAGGAGTAATAAGAACTGTTTAAAAGAGTTAAAGAGTTATTTACCTAGGAGCTAGTTCTTAAGATCTATTAACTAGGTCTAGAGACGGTTGTAGAAATAGATATATCAGACTTTGCACTAGGGGCATACTTTATGTAAAAACATTAGGACGGATAGCACCTAGTAGCATACTATAGTCGAAAGATGACACCACCAGAGTTGAACTATAACATTTACAATAAGGAGTTGTTAGGTATAGTTATAGTACTTAAGGAATAGAGAGCATTTTTACAAGGCATAGAGAAACCATTTATGGTTAAAATAGACTATAAGAACCTTACAGGATTCCTAACAATAAAGGAACTTAACTAAAGACAGGTTAGATGGGTGGAGATACTTGTAGAATACCATTTCGAAATTTAGTATACTAAGGGTACAGACAATGCACAAGCAGATGCTCTAAGTAGAAAAGCTAAACTATAAAGTGATGAAAAGCTGTTAGGAGCTTTATTACGAAAGGATTAAGACGGATTAATTAGGTATAATTATCCAAAGATTGCAGCAACTAAAGAAAGTCAGATCCATAAGTTACTAGAGAGTAATTGGATATAGAAGATCTAAGAAGTATAGGTAAAGGATCTAGACTTAGAGCAATATAAAAATAGAGAAGCAACGTATATGCCTAAGTCTATTACAGAAGAATTTATTAAGGAATTCTATAAGGGAATAACACAAGGACATAACAGAGCTATAGGCTTAGTATTAAGACTTTAAAAAGAGTATATTATTTAAGGAATCTGGGGACTAGCAAGATAAGTTATAAAGAAATATCTAGATTACCAAAGGAATAAACCAATAAGGCATAAGCTATATAGAGGGCTATAACCTATTAAGATACCAGGAAGACTATAGGAAGTTATATTATAGAACTTTATTATTAAGTTACTAAAGTTAAGAGATCCTATTATAGGACAAGATTATAACGCGATTTTAGTAATAGTAGATAAGCTAATAAAGTAGGGATACTTTATAGCATGCACTAAAGAGATATTAGTGGAAGATGTCGCTAGAATCTATATAAAAGAAGTGTTTGCAAGATATAGAGCACTAGACAAGATCATATTAGACAGAGATTTAAGATTTATAGTAGTATTTTAGAAAGTGTTTCTGGTAGAATAAGGGGTTTGCGCAGTAATATCTATAGTATATTATCCGCAGACGGACGGATAAACGGAAAGACTAAACTAGACACTAGAACAGTATCTAAGACATTATATCAATTATATATAGAACAATTAGGTATCGCTATTACCAGTTACACAGTTTACATATAATGCAACACCATAAAAAGGAATGGGGACATTACCATTTAAGGCGAATTATGGATATGAACTAAGAATATCGTTATCACCACGTTAAGTAAAAAAGACAAGTAGTATAGCTAAGCAAAGAATGGAGACGTTAATAAATCTTTATATAGACCTTACAGAAACAGCTAAACTAGTATAAAAACAAATGAAAAGGTACTATAATGCTAAGAGATCTAAGGGACCAGATCTTAAGGAGGGAGATAAAGTGTGGCTACTATATAAAAACTTTAAGAGTTAATAACTAAGTAAGAAGTTGGACTATGTCAGACTAGGACCTTTTAAAGTTAAGTAGAGAATTTTATTAGTTATATATAAGTTAAACCTACTAGCTAAAATAAGGATCTACCCTATATAACACATTGCGATGCTAGAACTAGCATACGGGGATGTTAAACCACTAGTCTATAAGGCAGACATGTATAGAGGATAGGAAGAAGACAAATGGCAAGTTTTAAAGATTATTAGTTACAAGGATATAGATAATAAAACGTGGTATAAAGTAAAGTAAATAGGCTATAGTAAGACTACCTGGGAACCACTAAGCAACCTAAAGAACGCTATAGGAAAGGTATAGGAGTATTAGAAGAAAGTAGGTTAGGGAGCATTAAAAAAGGATCACTAAAGGATAAACCACCTAAGGGGGACTTAGGAGGAGCAACTGCTACATTATTTAGAACTGTTTCCTTCTCTAGAGATACTACTCTCTTATTACCTAGCTTAGAAAGACCCTATTAAACCAGTTTCCACTCCTTAGAACAAACCTTCTTATAAATATATTTAAGACGTTAAAGACGAGTATAAGCCAAATGTTGGGCTTTAAGGACGCGTGCGGACTCTTTTAAGGCACATTAAACCCCAAGCAATGCTGAGGCCAGCTTACCGTTAAGCTTTACAGCGGTAGATTAAACATAAGACCCTATAATAGGTTACTTAGGGAACTTAAAGACTATCGAGAGTTATAGGATATGTATACTTAGCGTTAGAAACAGAGCGAATATTACAGGATAATTAAATGTTTGCTTTGGTATACTTAGAATAGGAGGAGGGTTGCTAAGATAAAGGACTTGCTAGCGCAATGCAAACTAACCCCTCTTTTGTACACCTAGAGCAAGGAATTGCTATTACTTCACTAAGTAATATTATTGAGGAAATAGTACGTAGGTGACGCTCCACCTAGGAAAGAGAAGAGAATGCTTTAGGTATAATAAGTAGGGATGTTAACCAGACTGATTAAATAGACATTATACCTCTAGTAAATAACTTGGAGATGTTAGGGATCTTTAAGGATAAAGATAAAGAGGAGGGAGATAGTGTTATGGACGCTTTAAGTACAATGCTATAACTACTTAGAGAAGAGTTGGAGGAAGCTAGTTAGTTAATATAAGTACGGTCTAGGATGGAACCGGTGGAACTATATAATAAGGAATGGTAACCAAGGTCACGTGGTGTTGAATATATTAACTATATTAAATGGAAGGGATGTTACGTTTAATATAGATAATACATACCTTACATATAAGAGAGGATTTCTTAGAAGTACGGTTGTGTATTTAAAGGACCTTAGTCCCTACTGTAGATAGTTCTCTCCTTGTAGTGAATCTCAGAATATAATTAAAGTTAATCTATTAGGCAACCACTCTACCAGTTGTTATTATGTTGTTGATTTGTTCTTACCTATATACCCAGCCCAATAATAGGACCTACCGTAGTTCCTGCTACAAGGTTCCGTTACACAAAGCGGCAGTATATTTTAGGCAATAAGTTAGCCTAAATAAAAAGGTGGTAATGTAAATTGGTTATAACTAGGGACACCTTTATAACCCCATTATATACGTTATATTAGTTTGCTAATTTTATTTTTTTTAGAATTTTTTCAAAAATTCTAAAGTATTATATATATACTAAATAAAATTAAAGTTTTTTATACTTAAAGTTTAATAATAGATACAAAATAAGTATATATAAGAGTTTTTAATATATATTTTACATAGCTATATTGTCACGGGACTCAGTCAATCGAGGCACGAGCGCCGTAAAGAACGTATGCAAGCCTGTACAATTGGATTGTCTATCGACGAGGATATTAAGCTGAGGAGCAGAAGGTGGAGGAAAGGACGTCTATAT
>Ga0307507_10011099_pt1 | contig 11446 bp, 11 predicted proteins | sample 7_EM_MG_FD_207223 | JGI IMG/M metagenome (GOLD analysis project Ga0307507, IMG submission 207223) | Populus trichocarpa ectomycorrhiza microbial communities from riparian zone in the Pacific Northwest, United States - 7_EM | ecosystem: Host-associated > Plants > Roots > Unclassified | place...
TTTGGTATACAAATGTGAAAGCCGAATAACCGAGTCATTTTACTAGGGTATCATAATATTTTATAGTCTTTCTCGAGGGACACTACTGATTTCGTAGTGTTTTCACGGAACGCATCAGTATTGATGCGTACGCGGTAATAGCCGGTGTAGCTATTTTTATCTCTCTTTGATCTCTCGTGTTTGTCTTTCTCTATAGTTCGGTTACTATTTTAATATATTGCGTCCGATTTTTGATAGGTATGCTGATGCACTGATCCGCGTTGCCATCAACCTCGGGCTCATGATTCTCTCAATAGATTTTCAATAGAAAATCCTTATCTCTTCATCAGAGTATGATAGATCCCTCTGAATTATTGTATCATATGTTTCTTGTATGGAACGAAGACATCCCGTTGCGTGAGATGCAACCGGAACGGGTTTTCTTTCTATACTTGAGTTTTCTCGTGGTTGTGGCTGACCACGCATCACTTTTGATGTGCATGCGGGAATTGCCGTACATGACTTCTCCATGGCTTTCGTGTAGTGCATCGTAGGACATGACACAATGTGTCTATCATGTTTCCTTTTTATAGAACTAATATTTCATCACAAGTTTTAATTTTTAAAACTCCAGTTGTCATTATTAAAATCCTGTATTCCTTCATAAGCCCATGATAGTTAATGCAATTTTATATTCCCTGCGTTGGGGTGTCTACTCTAGAGCACTTTTTATACTCTATTTCGTGGTGGGTGAATCCTAGATAGACTCCAAGCAATGTCACGACACATAGTACTGCTGCCAGCTCCAAGGTCTTGATTCTATTTCAGATTCTACACATTTGCACTTTTAGTCTACTGAACAGGGCATGTTCAAAGACTCTCTGTATCATTGCAATTGTAAATAGTGTCCACAGAGGTGTATGATGCTAAAATCGCAAAAATCGAATTTTATACGGTTAAATTGATTTAACCCATATCAGTAGAATGTATGCTGTCATTAAAGACTTACCATCACTTCCAGGATTACTTGCAGAAGTCTCCTCTAGTCAGTGGGTTCAGTATTCAGATATTCCAGCATGATTCCATGGACCTTACTCCGTTCAGTCTTGGTTTCTAAAAAACGAGGTCATTGAAAATCACAAGTAACAACGAGAGGCAGATCACAACTCACTGTTGTCTTGTTGCCCAGCCATACTTGAAGTGTCGTCTGAAGGTTTAGTCAAAGAGGCAGATGACAAACGATGGTTTGAATAAGAAGGTGGAGGGGACGAGAATTTTGAGTCTAAATAGGAGTATCCAAGCGTGGTCATGTTGAGCGCCCAATCTGTAGCGAAGTCACATAGCACTCAGACTACTTTGTTGTCTACTAGCTTCTGGTTTGGTTGCCTGTATATGCGCTTTCCGCTGGCGTCAGGGGTTGCTACTCAGGTACATTCCTTTGTATGAGCCTCAACCTTGCTGCTGTCTATGAGTGCAGACGACGCAGATGCAACAGAACTTGATTCTTTCAGTGCATTTGATCTTTGTGGGGTGGACCTCTGTGCGTGATTCCATGCCAGAATCGCTTGGGAAGTTTGACTGTATGGATTGGAAGTCTGAATGGAGGCGGCGAACTGGGGGACAGCAGTCCAAAGCCAGTAATACATGTGGCAGGTGAGGCTGTGACGAATATGGGATCACCAATGGCATCAGGGAATGCACACCCCACTCCATCTCCAGTCAAGACCTCTTCATCTACCACTTTACCTTCAGGATCCCGTCCAACCACTAGCAGCGGCAGTGCTGAACTCATCATGCATATTTCACCTACTGAATCGACCTCAACCATGACTGTCAATTCTGATTCTATGTCTGCTGCTTCTGCAGCGGCGGAGAAAGAGTGTGAAAAGCACGAGGCGGCCAAGAGACGAAACGAACAGTGGGAAAAGCTTCGTGAGCATGAGAAAGAGCAGAGAAAGGTCATGGAAGCCAGCATGGCGATGTTGACAGAGAAGATGATTGAGCGGTTCATGCCGTTCATTGAGGTGAAGGATCCTGGAGGCAAATATGACCCTGAGACCAAAATTTTCAAAGACAAGATGAAGCAAAAGGTTGAGGATTTAAAAGTTGGAGAGCTTTGATGTTGAGGTATGGCTTTATGTGTCATTGCTGAGGTTTTTTGATAGCTTTTGCATGTGATAGGTCATGTATACCTAATGAAGACCTCGTCGTTCATGAAATTGCACAGGTTTTTGGGAATGTACATCGATTTACTTTGATTGTAGTAGTTCTTCTGGAGTCTGACTCTTTCACAGACCCTTCCCAGATTGAAGGAAAAAGGCGCCCTCACAAAGGATGTTTGGGGTGTCATTGGTAGCGCATAAGTTTTCTTCTTTGCTTCTTTGCTTTCATCCTGCTGAAATGAATTATTGGCCAGGCTAAGCCTTCGGGATCTTATGCCTGTAAGTGTCTCTGCCCTCTTAGAAACATTTTACTCACAAGATAGTAAGAATGGAAAAGGCTCAAGGCAAAGGGAGAAATAGATGCAGAGGAGCTCAGAGCTTTGGAGATGGATGTTACTGGGAAGGTGTGAATAAATGTGCTGTTTAACTTGGATCTGACTCAATTGCCTGGTTAGATCATGCTTGCATCTTGGCGTGGTGCAATTGCAGCCAAAAAAGAATGTGGATGGTGCTCTGTAGATGACTTGCAGCGGTGCTTGGCCCAATGTCCTCTGATTAGAAAACATCACATGATGAGATTGAAGGATGGTGTGATCATGGACGTCAAGAACCCTGACTGGGTGGGGAGAAAGTGAAATAATGGCAATTGAAGCAGAGTAAAATAGAATGCATCTTAAGTCAGCCGGAGTAAAGATAGGTATGCCCCAGCAAGTGTCAAGGCCATCGAATAGGTCATCAAAGTCCTGCTAAAAAGAATTTGTGCTCCGAAGCTCTTGCCACACAATGCCAAACATCAATGAAAGACAAGTTTGCATTGACCCAATCGAAATAAACTGCCAATCTCAAGCATCAGCAGCGTACCCACTGGATGGTGGTAGATCTCGCCTGCTGGGATCCCAATCAACAGCTTCAGGTAGATACACTAGTGGCTGCCACTATTTATGATCAATCTATGACAACTGTCCAAGAGCCATTGTGATCAATGTCATGGGTTTTTATGAAAGGCATTTCATTAGGATAGCCCATCTATTTCATTCATTTGATCACTGGAGTCTTTCATAAAGTATAGGCAAGGGTAATGAAATAGTCCAGATCCTTTCATTAAAATTCATTAGGATATTTCATTAGAGTCTCTGGCACTTTCATTACCATTTCTTAAAATTTTCATTAGGATATTTCATTAGGCTCTCTGGCGCTTTCATTACAATTTCTTAGAATTTTCATTAGGATATTTCATCATTATATATATATAGTCAAAAACAGTTACAACATCAAGAATCAAACACTGGGCTCCAGGCCACATCACATGCACAAAGAGAGTATCATTTCTACCACTGTACCATAAGACCATTGAAAGTGAGGCAACTGACCTCAGTAAGTACTATTTTCGGATGGCCATGGCCAAATTGGGCATCGGCAAACGCCGACGCTCAATTTGGTGTCATCAATAATCAACAACCTCTTTCTTCCAACCACCATCCACAACACCTGGCACCACCGCCCCACGTCACTACCGTCCCCAACAGCCACAGCCACCATTGACCGCCTACAACCATGGCACATGACCACCAACAGCAATGTGGCAATGCCACGTCACTAGCCGCAATGACCACCAGGACCTGCCACTCACAGCCGCCATCGACCGCCTACAACCACAGCACACACCCACCAATGGCAACATGGCAACTCCACGTCACTTGCCCCAACGACCACCAGAACAGCTGCAGATGACAAAGAACGCCCAAGAACGAACACAACGAACACGAACGACCCCACCCCTCACAAACGACAACCAGCACCTACGAACGGACACAGGCAACGATGCGCCGAGGTGAGCCAGCTCACTTCCCCCACCCTTTTTCTTCTCTAACACGAAATGCAGATGCCACGTCGCCGTCAGTGACATGGCAACCAAACGACGAATGATGGATTCATTGTTCATCGTCATTGTTAGGGCACCACTGTAAGTACCCCCCTCCGTTCGTCCCAACCCACCTTGCTCAGACACAGCCCGACGATGTGGGACAACGACACAGCCAGGACAGGGACAACGACACGGCCCAGCGATGCAACAAGGACACGACAACGCAGACACGACACAACGGCGAGACGTGTGAAGATGACAAGGTGATGATGACACGCATGCAGACAACGATGAGGCGGCCCCACGACAACACGACCAGGACACGCGGCTAGGCAACGGCAATGGCAACACATGCGAAGTCGACGGCGAGGGCCCAGGACCCCCACGAATGGCGACGATGTTCACCCACCACTGTTTGTCCATTCCCTTCCCTTCACCATCACCCTTCCCATCACCATCCCTCCTCCTTTGTACATCCCCCCTCTCTTTTACATCCCCTTCCCTTTAGCACCCACTTGCTCTTTACCATCAAACGTATTAGAATACTTTCATGTAATTATTAAATACACTTCATTTATATTAAGATTTGAATGCCACTGAGAATTATGTTATCATTGATAAGTAGAAGTTAAGTCACATGACTTCTTAGATTAAGGAATTCCATCCAAATTCCATTCAAATTCCACTTGGAATCCAGCAGAATCTGCAGGAATTTGATATTCCTACCATTCCGGTGCAGACTCATGGTAAATTCTCTGTAGGTAATCGAAAATGGTCCAGACATTGGCAATCACTATCCAGTCCCAACAGACACAATGCAGCTCTTTGATGAATGCAAAGATGGCCTGATCCTCTGTAAACTCACCAACAACTTCATCCCAGATATCACTGACACCCTCACTCAACGCATGGCAGAACACACCGATTGTTTACAAATGGGCAGTATCACACTGAAATCGGAAAAGAAAAGGTATATTAGGAACAAACCCAGTGCCCATAAGCCCCTCAATGCCTTCCAGGTCACAGAACAACAATATTGTCATACCTTCAGCCAAGGCTATCAATTGTTCCACATGGGTTCATCCGATATTCCGATATCAGAAGACCCCAAACATCTCATCCTCGGGTTGATCTGGTAAGTAATTTGCAGGTGCTTGGTTTCACAGGTCAATATCAAGCTACACCCAAAGCTGTATGGGCTATGCAATGAGGGAGAGGCGATTGATGATCTGCTAAGGCTTATACCACTTGAAAGCTCCAGGTTGGAAACATTTTGGCCCACGTGATGAGTCACTTACCTCGTGCCACTAGCTATTGCTACCAACCCTCCATCTTGCTGTTGCAGATTGGTCGCGAGCTCTCCGAATTGTTGGATTTCGTATGGATGGTCACATGTGACATGTGACAAGGGCTTTACATGGTGGAAAATTTAAAGGGCATGTAGAAGGTGCAACATGGAAGGTTCTCAACATGTACACGAAGGTACGTCGGAGTCAACTTCACAATGATAGTTGATTGACTTACCAGCAAGCAGAGTCTGCTACCCTGTCCACATCACCACTACTTAACCATTAATGCCCGCTGTAAGATCGTATAGTTTCGACAGTGTCATAGCAGCTATGGGAAACGATGTGAGTTTGTGAAAGTAGATGGTATTGCCATGTGCCCTTGTCTCTGATGTCCACATCCTCAGCCATGATTGCTCCACTTTGTCATTGTTGCTATCCGTGTGAGTATTCAGAGTATTCTCTTTTTATCTCTGAGCTGTAATGATTTACGATGAATTTCAGCAAGGCAGACAAGAAGAATGGTGCTATGTGGGTATGTATATACAGTGGTTTTAAGCACAGGAAGGCGTACAAAGGATCTAGCAATCATATCAAATCCATCAGTAGTACAGAGAGGGAAGGCAGACAAGAAGAATGGTGTTATGTGGGTATGTATATACAGTGGTTTTAAGCACAGGATCTAGCAATCGTATCAAATCCATCAGTAGTACAGAGAGGGAATGAGAAAGATTCAGAGTTTAAGTAGCGATGGGAGACCATCCAGTGAAGTGCAACAAAGTATTCATCAGGTTGTTAAAAGTCGACGGTCAGTTAGCAGAGAGGTTTAAGTTTTTTGTGTGCGTCAGCACCTTGAAGTTCTTGGTGGCTGCACTTGGTGTGAAGGCTGGATTTATTAGCATAGCATCCACATAAAGTGAACATAAAAAGAACACTTATGGAGGGATATTTGGCGAGTGTAATAACCATGGAAACATCATGGATTTTTGAAGGGCTTGGAGTTGCGTTCCTCTGTGGTGGTTGCTATGGATAGTGGTGAAAACAATATGGAATATGTCAATGGAAAGCTTACCACATGGCGTAAGGTATTGTCTGGAGATATATACCACATTGCTTGATGTTTCTGCACAATGGGTTAGCCAATGTAGGTGGCTAAATGAAAAAACCACATGGCACCTTCTCATGTCGCTGCGGGATATTACTGGTGGGCCTTCCACCTCGGAGTGTCTAAAAAAATAATTTCAGAGATTAAATTGTTCAAACTTGTAAAAGACATACACCAGCGCCCAATGATTGCTTCGCCATGTTCTTGCGATGAAGGTCATTGAGAATGTCGTCCTCAATGTTACCATTGATAGTCAGTCCATAGGACTTGCTGAAACACCATGTTTTGTGGGCTTCTTCAATCTCGACTTCCATATCCTTGGCGATCAGAAGAGTAGCTGTGTGAGGAACAAGAATGAAGTCAACAAAATCAATGAAAGCCATGGGCGGCATACATTGCACATCTTGTCTGGGTGGTGTCTCAAGGATAAAATGAAGCATTGAAAGAAGCTGGGAGTCGCACTCGTCATCATCGTTGAAGATCACCATAAGTGTTGAGCGGATGAGGTATTCACCCATTGGGCCATAGCTCAGAGAAACAAGTTAGTGCATGGAGAAAAAATGGTGAGATGCAAGGATATGTACTAGCCAGCATGTTTGTCGGTTAGCATGATCTTATCCCTACCATTTGCCAAAATAAATGCACATAAATCACCTGAGATAATTTCCATGAACATGGTCCAGGTGACAGAGGCGATGAGAACTTCCAGTCAATAGAGGAGGTCTCTGATGTCGTCAGAAAAAAGAAGGATGTGACCTGGGACACTTTCCCAATCAATGGGGTTTGGCCAGTGTTGCGCATGCCCCAGAGCTAAGAGGTCAGGTTCCGACATCTGGACCCGAATTGCATCACAAATTTGCAAGTTGATCCAGTGGTGGCCTTTTGTGTTCGTGCCACTCTTCCTGGTGAGTGTGCTCTTCTGTATTATGAGGTCTAAAATTGATTTTGAGGGGTTTTGCAGCATAGCGTCATCACAGAGAACAGAGGGACAGTATTCAGGAAGGGATCCAATGTTGGAGTTCCTCTGCTAATGAATACAGTTGTAAGTTTGACGATAATTTATGTTGAGTGAAAAAACATGTACCTTTTGCTTTGCCGGTCATGATACAGGCACAATGTCATCAACCACCTTTTTCTGTAAAGCCTTGTTTGAAGAATACCGATGACATTTTAACTTGATGGTACTCACCTTTGTTCCTGATGGTTTCAATACATCTGCAGTACCCACCACATCAGACTCAGCTGTTATCCTCCCTGCCCTTGTGGACCTCAAGGTTTTCTCCTTCCTAACTTGGTTCTCATCCTCACCCTTGGGTTCCATCTCCTTGTAACTGCCGCCAACTCCTCAAACCCCTTTGTCCTCAGCTGACATGGGAGCAGAATGGACTTCATCTGCAAAGTCTTGGTCTTGTGCATCCACAACTATGCTAGCGGTGGCGTTGCTGAATTCAGAGGGTTGTATCGAAGCTGCCCGAGTCCTGCAATAATGCATGAGTCACATTTTGCATGTGAGTTTTTTGCCACATGTTGGGTGGCAATGACAGAACTTCTTCTGTGTCATTTCCTTGCGATTGCGATGTGCCATGAGATGTGGGGGCTGAGGGTTTAAATAATTCGGAGACACTCGGATGTGGCGCTTGGGATAGCAGTCAGATTGGGTGTATTCAAATTAGTGTATTGACATTCGCTTGTTACAAGTGTTGAACGTTGAAGTGTAGAATGTAGAATGTATGCCCACTAATTTAGTAGTGGGTTTTATCCCCATGCACCACTTAAGGATTTTAATGCCGTCACGTGACATTCTCACCATCATGTCTCTTTCCTTCACCTAACTCATGCCAAACTATAGCACATCTCACCTCCTCCATTGTCTGTAAGAGATTTTTAAAATATTGTTGTGCTCGCTCGCGCCCACAGCTTGGGGTATTTAAAGTTTTAATTGTTATATAGCTGTTCACTACTGTAGGTCCTGTAGGTTGAGGTTTTGAGGTCTCTAGCAATACTGTTCAGCATCTTTCTGTAAGAGGGGCAAGCATATATAGAAGAAAAATTGTCTCTTTTAAGTCTGATTTTTAATTCTCCTTTACTACCGTCATGCAAGCCATCAAGCCAGGCATTACCTTCCCCCATTTCTTCTTTGGAGTAGGAGGGGATGTCAGACAACCAGTATAATTAACAGTTCTTCATACTCTTTCACATTATAATCCTCCACCTGTGTTGACAGTTGTCCTCGAAGAATTTTCCGTAATTGGGGAGCTCCTCTCCAATGTTGATGTTGACCTTTCTCGCTTTAGTGAAGCAATGTCAATACAATGATACCGAGAACTGGCGCATTGTACGTTATGAAAAGATGAGTTATTTCACACCAGGTCCGGTCTCAACAAAGATAACAAGAAATTATCAAGCAATTACAGGAAAGATACATATACACAAATCATCAGGTTCCAAAAGCCACGAAGTCTACTCATCCTCATCACTCTCCATATCCTTGTCACTATCACTATCCTCTCCTTCAAGGACCTCAATGGGTTCAAGACCAATATCGTGGTCAGAACGTAAGAATCACAGATGACATAGAGCTTCAATGAGTGATTGCCCTTCAGCAACGTAAACTCAAGCTTGATGGCAAGACTCTTTGTCACTGTGACTCACTTGATGATGAGGAGCTGGCAGGAGGCAGGGTCTCCAACAACGAGCCACCAATTTGCCAACTTCTTCAGAGGATATAATGGTGCCACAACATTTTGATCACCATTGTCCTCCTCGTCTGCATCACATGCCAGTGATACCTGGAGCATGATTGGCAAGCCTGCAGTGTACTGTCCTTTGACGAGCTCATGGGAGATATCCAGGGTGGGGTAGGAGTTGACAAAGGTTGTGACATCTCGCCTGAAATGATGTGAGCTTCGATTGTAGGGAAAGGATGGTAATTCTTACATTTGGGTGGGCCTCATCTGGAGAAACTCATTTCTATGATCACCCTCGAGCTCCATGATGTCATAGACAAAATTGATGCCAGCTTGCTTACAATGCTTGATCACCTGAAGCAAGGGTCATAACTTGTGAGGGAAAAAGTCTTCTAACATAAACAGGAATCGTAGGAGCTTACCATGGCATCTTGCTTGTTCTCAATGGTTTTGACTGCAATCTCTGCCAGGAAGTAGTCATGGAGGAGATGGGTTGGGAGATTTGACTCGATTGGAAGCCCTTCAGAAAGGAACTTCATGTAGAAGTCCTTACATGTTTGCTGGCACATAAGAACACATCAACTGCGCTCATCTTCCATTGGCCGACAAGCATGGCCCATCATTTGGAGAACGTCCATGACTGGATAGTCGATGTAACGATGCTCCTTGCCCTCACAGAACTGAACACCCATGATGATCACCATGTAACTTGCCACCCGCAAGCTCCAAGCCATGTCCTTTGATGCAACAAGCAATTGGATTGCTCCTGACTTGAAAAGGCACTGAATGATGCGCTTATCCTGCTTATCAAGAGCCTCGTGGTAGTACCCAATACCATGTTTCAGTGTTTCAATGAGGCCCTTGTCGTTTACTTCAAGCATTATGAGCCTGAGCCTTGTTGACACTCAAGAAGGCCTGGCTTTTGGAAGGCTGGCCCTGGCTGGCTTAGAGCTTTGGGCCAGGTCAAGCACAGCACTACCTTGGAATCATATTGTATGAATGGATTCATACCATACATAGGAATGGAATTGTGGTCCAGATGTGGGTGTAAGTCATCAGCTCGATGTTGAGTAATCGATCAGGTTTATGGTCCGCTAGGCAATGAGTCAGAAGATCATCAACCATAAGTTGGCACTGTTGCCTGGAGGGAACAAAAACAATGATGGGTTTCAAGGGAGAGCACTCCAGAATGGTGAGGTAGGTGGGATTTGACATGATGATCATCAGGGAGGGGAAATGGGGGATGGTGAAGGACTGAAGATGTATATCCATATCAAGGGGACGGGCACTAGTAACAAGATCAGTACACAGCCTTCAAGGAGCAACAGAAGGTGAATACCTTGGTGAGAAGTTAAGGATCATGTGAGAAGGTGCACCCATCCACTCGCCCAGATCTCGGGCATTCATGAGAGAGACTCCGCAAGCGACTATGCACGTCTTATTTTTTGTCTGCACCGAGACATAACATGTGTGGGAGATGACGACCTCATAGATGGGTCCCACTTCACTGCCGACCGACTGATGAGGTGCAGCAATAAGAAGACCGATGTTTTGGATGTTTTTGCATTGTCGCTACTGCCGTGAAAGGACATCCCACTGTTAATTAAGTGAGAAAAAGATTGAAAGTAAAGTGGCAAAGATCTGATGAACCTGGGTTGGTGTACAGACAATGACATCTCCTTTCTCCATTTGCCTCAGATCAGCACTTGTCTCCCCTGTGAGACTAACAATCTCTTTACCACCTTGAAGCTTCTCGAACTTTGCCCGGCATTCCATGACTCATTGATCAACCATTTCTCGGTATGGCTCGATACAAACCGCTCAGGGTTGCTCCCTCTTACTCCAAAGACGTAGGAGAGCAAATTCTGCGCAGATAGTCTTCCCACTCTCGGTAGGCGCACCAATGAAGACATTGTTGTCTGTTGTATAGAGCTTGGAAAACCTGGGTTTGGATCTTATTGCAGGTCTGGATAGTCGAGGAGTAAATTGCTTCAAATTCCTTGTTGTGCAATGCAGGGAGAGGTAGAGGCTGTAGGTCGAGGAGCAGAGTAGGAGGAGGGAACTTTTCGGGCAAAATAAGGTGTTTGAAAGAAATGGGAAGCTGAGTTTCGGTGTGTAGCAGTGATCCGAGATGATAGATATGTAGTAGCTGGGTGGGACAGGTTCGAACGTGGGCACAGTAAGCATAACATTATGTTCATCTTCTGCATATCGTTGATGAAGGATGAAGGAGTCATGGTGATACGGAGTGTAACCATACACTCCTAAAAATGCGAATTTTAGCATTTTTACCAATAAGTCCCTGTAGTAGCACTTAATACAAATTACATGATCATAAGGATCATTGGACAAGCCCTGTCCAG
>Ga0307507_10011100_pt1 | contig 11446 bp, 3 predicted proteins | sample 7_EM_MG_FD_207223 | JGI IMG/M metagenome (GOLD analysis project Ga0307507, IMG submission 207223) | Populus trichocarpa ectomycorrhiza microbial communities from riparian zone in the Pacific Northwest, United States - 7_EM | ecosystem: Host-associated > Plants > Roots > Unclassified | place...
TTTTACTATAGAGAACGAAGAAAAAAGACAGGAAATCCTTAAGCAAAAAGAGATTTTAATTGCAGGTACAGCTACTAAGGTAGTAAAATACCTAGAAGTCTCTCCTACTACGCAGTGTACCAGCTGTCAAAAATTTGGCCATATAGGAGACAGATGCTCTACTAGAGCCTGCAGATATTGTGCGGCTGCACATCTATCAAAAGACCACTCCTGTTCTACCTGTACAATAACAGGCAAGCCCTGCCAGCATACTACTCCTCTTTGCATTAATTGTAAAGAAAATCACTTTGCTAATAGCAAAGACTGCGAGACTCTTAAAGCAGCTAAACTAGTACGCAGTACTAGCTTAGAAAGTTCTATGGAAGAATAAATAAATAGGATTCTAGAAGGAGGCAACTCCTACTAGATTCTTAAAAAGATATTAAAGAGCAAAAGGATAGAAATAAATTGCAAAAGGATAGGGTTAGGTTTTAGGATCTCTTATAGTTTTTCTTACCGTTTTCTCATTTCCAGTAGCTGTAGCAACTTAGTATTTTACTAGGGAGCTGTAAATTCTTAGGGATTTATAAACTACTAGGATATAGCCACTAGTACATGTTAAGCTGCCTAGAAAGGATTTATGTATATAGAACTATAGCGCTATAGCCTAGAGGCTGCATGCGCAGTATTGTACGTAGTATAATACAATGGACATAAAATAAAAAATAAAATAAAAACTAAAGCTAACTAACTCTACTACACTCTAAGTCAACTAGAAGAAGACGCAGTTAACCTTATTAAACCTCTTTAGCCAAACTTAGTATAAAGCCTAGTTATACCTTTTAAACCTATATACAGTAACCTAAACCGCTAAGCTACCGCTTAAAAGAAGATAAACTACATAACTTAAGAAAAAAAAAGTTTCCTAGTATACTTTTCCAAATTTAATTATTATGTAAAGGAAACAAGCTAGAATAACTCCATACTAATTAACAGCCTTATTAAATCTCTAAGCCCTAAACTAAAAACCTCCCTAATTAGTATAGACCTACTAGAATCCCTTAACGCCTATATAAACGTTATTAATAAACGGTATAATAATATACTACGCCTAATACTAAAGTCCACTCCTTAATATAATATAATAACTCCATAAATGTCTACTAAGTTATTATCTTAGCCTAAGCACCCTAACGCTATAGATATTAATATAGGGACCTTAGGATACGCTTTACTAGGGTTCCCTAAATAAGAATAACGCATTAAACTAGGCCTTTACTTTAAATACGGAAGTAAGGATTATATCTTAAGATACTACTCCGTCCCTATACTCTAATATAACTTATAAATAGCCAATAATAACAACTATTTACTGCATTAATCCTTTACTTACTATCTCTAATCTTTACCTAGTTTAAGCCCTATATCTAGTAAGTACTACTTATAAGGACAAAGCTATAACTAACATTCTATAGGAACCCCGCCCTAATTACCTTTAAAAAGAAAGTCTTAGAGCTAAGTCACTCTCTAGGATGGCGCTGCTTTAGGATCTTATTAAATACTTTAGATATTATAAACTCTAACTCTTAGGATTATAGTATAACTATTAACTGTTATCTTTAGTAGAATAATTAATAGGCTAATACTTAAGTCCTAATTAATACAGGAGCCAGTAGTATAGGATTTATTAATAAGATCTTTATATAAGATAATGGTTTTACTCTAACCCCCCTTAACTAGTATATTAATATATTTAAATTTAATGGCAAACATACTATCTTAGGCTATATTACTTATATAGCGGCCCTAAAACTCTAATACCTAAACTATAAAGAATTAATTAAGCTCTTTATAACTACCCTAAGTTACCTAGTAATCCTTAGATAACCCTAAATAAAGCTATATAAGGTAACTATTAATTAGGACAACCTTAAGCTTCTCTTTACCGCCTCCTATTATAAGCAGAAGCACCTTATAACGCGCTGCTTAGACCCTAAACTAAAATCTAAAAAATCTACTAGGATCCACCAGTCTAAAATTTCCACTAATATCCACCCTATACCTAAAAAGTCTACCTAATTCTACCAATATAAGAATTCTACCAAATTCCACTAATATAAGATTTCTACTAACATCCACCAAGAACCTAAAAATTATACTAAACTACATAAACTAATTTTAACTACTACACTGCCCTAAACCAAGCAGAAGTTTAAGCTTAATATATAAAGGTACCAAAAGAACTAGTATTCTACTATAAAAAGGACACTTAAAGAACCCAAACCTAAATCCAATACTAACTTTATATTTAATACTAAACCTAAACCTAAACAAGAAACCGTATAAGAAACTCAGAATAATCTAAACTCGCTTAATACCTTAGATATCCACATAATTAGAGCTACCCTGTTAGTATAACTTGCTAAAAAACCAGAATATACAATCTTTGCTATTATAATAGCCAATATTAAGAAGGCCTTAGCACTAAAGAAGCACACTAACCCTGCTATAAAAGTACTAGTATGCCACCATAAGCACCTAGAGATATTCTTATAAAAGGAAACCAATAAGTTAGCAGAACACCAACTATATAACTATAAGATTGTACTTAAAGAAGGAAAACAGCTGTTAGCGACTTAGTTAATTAAGGTATAAGCACAGCAAGAAGGACGCATGCAGCCTATATAATTAGATTGTCTATAAACAAGGATCTAAAGCTAGAGAAAGGAAAAGAGAAAAAGGGTAGCATCGCTTAAGATTTTATACAATTGTCTGTTTACGTAACTACGACTACCTAAAACAGTAAGAAACTGTCTGCGACAGTAAGAAACTATCTACAATTATCCACCACAATCTACTCTCACAATCCACCGTTTTCTACCAGCGCCGTAACATTACCCCCCCCCCCCCCCCCTCTTCCAAAAAAGCCTGCTCTTAGGCTTTGTATATCCGTATTATGTCCATAGGGTGTTCTTATCTATATACTCAACAGGTAGCTTATTATCTTTACTATACTAGCACTCCATCTATTTATCTAGATACTTTAGGGGTCCTAGCTTATTAGGGTATTAGTTATAAAATTCTTTAAGCTTCTAGGGGCAACCTATAAAGTTTTAGGCAGAGTACTAGGTTAGGTCTAGATCATAACCTTTCCATTAAACACAGTATTTTAGCGTTCCTCGCCAGCCTATTAGCTGACAGTATTAAGATATTATTAGAACAGGGTCTGACAGCCTAAACCATAAAGGGAAATTTCAATTTATTATTGTCTTAAAACCCTCTAGCTACTATACAATAAAGAAACTATAAAGGGATACCTAGAATTCCTTGATCAGCCTAGTCCTTTAAGCATTCTGTTGCCTCAAGTATTCGTATACTTGTTTTTGTACAATCCCATAAAACTCTACATTAAGAGCCTAAAAATACTCTCTCTGGTTTGTTACTTATTCTAGGTATAGAGAGAACTTTAATTACAAGCTGTAAGAGTTATTTATATCTCTCTTGCTACTAACTCCACTATTAAATAGCTGTTGTTTTACTATCTAGCATAATTGGGTTCTCACTAATATAATTATCAAACTTATTCTGGCTTTGTGGATAAGTATGCTTTAAAATATATAGCTGACGAGCCTTATGGAAGGTAGAGAGATTTTCCTCTAGTTGGAAAGCAGATTTGCTAGTACTTTTAGACTTATACGGCATAGTTAAAAGTGGTGCATTATTACGGAATCCCTCCTAGAGCTTTTATATGGTATAGAGCTGTTTCTCTCCTTTAATTATAATATGGTTATTCTCATCTTTAAGGAAAGCCGTATAATATTATAGGTTAAGAATTTGTGCCGCTAGATAGTATAGAGAATTGTTTAGCTTCTTAACGTACTTTATAAACTTTCCCTTAGCACGTTAGAGTTAAAGTGCCATAAACTTATCCTTAGCCTTAGTGGCTATTACCTAGTAGGAAAAAATTAGTTAAAGAAATATTAAGAGTATTATACGACATACTAATGCGTCTTGTATTAGATCCTTAAGAATATTAATTAATTTTAGAACCCTTTCTAGTGTTATATAATCTCCCTAAAGAAATAGAGTTGCTTTATAGAAAGACTAAAGGAAGTTACAAATTATACAAAGATGTACCTATTTACTTGTTATAAGAATATCCTCTCTTAAGATACTATCCTGGTAATATTCTACGTAGAGTTAAAGCCTAGCCTTTACTCTATCCTCTAGAGCTATACTTAACATATTATACCAACTATTCCATCTTATATAATTATCAAGAGGAATAATCTTAAGTGCACGTTCTTTAAACCATGTTGTATAATTAGCTGATTTGCGGATGTATATAATAAGGTTATAAAGCTTTCCTATGGGGCCCATAATATCTTAAATATTCTTGCCTCTTTCGGCCAATAATGGCTCTAGTTCTTTACCCTTCTTTTTCCTTTTATCTTTTGCCATTACTAGCTGCGGTACTAGTTGTATGGGCTCTTCCTTATCCTCTTCTTCTTCCTAATCCTAATCCTCTTTGTTATATAACTCTATAAGCTTCTTATCCTTCTTTAATTTAAATAGGAAGGCCTAGATAATAAGATTAATAATATGCCCCTGGCAGTGAATTCTTTAATATATTACATTCTAGGTAATTTTATATTCAAGCCTAAGCCATTAGCCTATTGTATAACAAAGAACGTCATTTAATCTGGCATTATTGCCAATAAAAGCTCCAATCTTTGCTGCAATTCCATACTTAATAAGGACAGGACAAAGTGCCTCCCATTAATCTGTACCACTCTAACTATGTACCATACAAAGGGCAATTAAGATATTTTGGTATTTGTCTTAGATATTAAGAAAGCTAACACAGATTCTAAGGAGAAGAGAATGATTAGGATAGGTCCAGATATTAACGGCAAGGTGGATATTTATCTTTATAGATTAAAGTGCTCTTTATATAATATCTTAACTCTTAATAAAGTGCTTAGAGATCTAGTCTAATATTATTAAATAATATTTAGGGACGAATAAAGGTGCTTCTTAATTTAATGCTTTAATAAAAGCATAAAACTCCTTCTATTCTATATATAAGAATGGAAGCCGTCGTACGATAATAAGATCCAAAAGTGCTTGTTTTACAGTATTTTTCTATACTGTACGCTTTAGAACCTTGCCCTTAAGACCTTGTATTTCTCCCTTTGCCAGAAGCCTTTAGTATAGTTGTTAAATAGAACTTTCTGCCTTATCTTTTGTTGTTATACATAGACTGTTCTCCTCTTAACTCTATTAAACTTTATGTTTCTTAAGATAAAGTTATAGTCCTTGCGTTAAGGCGTGATGTCCTTTTAGATCTTTAGGAGAGTAATATTTACAGAAGTAATTCTTTTTTGTTCGCTTCTTTTCTTCTGCTGTTACCATATGAGTATATTTATGGATTAAGGAGTGGGATCTAGAGAACGCGGTCGTTTAACGTATTGAGGTTGAGCCTGTATCAGCATCGGCTTTAATGGGGTTTAAAATAGTAGAAGGTATATTACTTTTAAAGGAGTTATTACTATAAAGATCATCAGATAGAATTTCACTAGGGCAGGCCATATTAATAAGGTCGTAGATAGGGGGTATTGTCTGTTAGAAAATTTTAGATTGCCAAGCCCTGTTATAACAGCTGTCTGACAGACAGCCCTGTCAGCTGACACCCTGTCTGTTTGATAGGTTTGACAGGGTATTCTGTCAGCCGCAAGTCTGATTAATGTTCTTAATTGCGTGCACGGGCCACATTTTATAGCACCCCATCTATGCAAGGGATAGAGACCTGAGCATGTGCTTCAGCAATAAGCCAAGTCCGTAAGTTCTGTTCCTTTACTACTACTAGCCGTTCCTAATGCTTAAGTAATCCATTTTTAAGGGACCATAGGCTGGTAACATCCTTTGCCTTTTTATAGTACTCCTATAGAGAATGGGCCGTACAGTTTACCTGCAGCAGTTTATTAATAAGGTTAAGTTCTATAGAGTTAACAGGACATATCTTAGCATCTAAAGGGTCTGTATTTAGTTCTGCCCATATCTAGGGGTTAAGGTACTCTAGTCATAGTAGTATCTAGGTCTATAGTAAGATCTTCACAGCCGTCTGGTTATCTAGGTCCTATCCACGCCTTATAAGGGTGTCCGCACGATTTATAGAGCCTAGCCAGTATATAATTAGGAAGTTAAACTAGGATAGGATGTCCGCCTAGTATACCTACCAGGCTATAAGGGCCTTTACTATTATAAAATATTCTAGGGCCTTATAATTAGAGACTACCCAGATAGACTTAGGGGTCCCTTTTAGCTATATACACCAGTACTAAAAGCTAGAGATAATAGCCAGCATTTCTTTATTATAGATGTGGTAGTTCAGCTCTATATCTACCATAGTCTTTAAATAGTAAGCAACAGGGTGCTATTCTCCATCTATCTGCTTTTAGGAGTAAACGCCAGCTATAACACCATCTAAGGCGTCAGTCTCTAGCATTAAGTGCCGTTATAGGTTAAAGTGGACGAGTAAGGGAGCAGAAACCAGTTGTTTCTTAAGTTTATTAAAGGCCTGCCTACATACAGTATTAAAGTAAAAGGGCCAGTTCTTACAGGTAAGTAGGCTTAGGGGCTAGGTAATCCTACTATAGTTCTTAATAAAGCGTTAGTAGAAGTTACAGAACCCTAAAAATAACTACACCCCCTTTACAGTCCTTGGGGGTGCCTATTAGTTAATTATAGCCATCTTTTCTAGGTCTGCCTTAATTCTATCTATACTAATAATAAACCCTAGGTACTTTATATGCTTAACACTAAATTCCAATTTCCTAATATTAGCCTAGAGGCCAGCCTCACGGAGCCATTATAGGATTTTATAGACGTGCTCCTCGTATTCTAACTCATTTTTAAAGTAGATTATAATATTATCCAGGTAGGCCGTATAGAAGTTATTAAGGTAGTTAAAGAGTATATTATTTATATATCGCTGGTACGTAGTCAGTCTATTAGTTAATCCAAAAGGAAGTGCTTTATATTTATATATTCTATAATAGGTCCAAAATATAATAAGATCTTCTAATTTAGGGTCCATCCTAATCTAATAAAAGGCCTAACGGATATTAAGCTTAGCAAAAATCTTAGCTTTACTTATTTAGGTTAAAGTTTTATTAAATAAGGGTAGTGGGTAGCGGTCCTTACAGGTTATATTATTTAGTTTGTAGTAGTCAATGCAGAAATAAAGTCCTTTATTTAGCTTTTTAGTAAAGAGAACAGGCAAGTTAAAAGGGGCTTAACTAGGTTTAATAAAGCCCTTATTCAGGTTATCAATAAGGTACTACTTTATAGCCTATAATTTAGCAGTAGACTGCTAATAAAGGGGGCTATAGCTAAGTATGTCTTCCTTATCTAGCTTAATATCAATCTTGTAGTTATACAGTTAGTAAGGCGAGAGTATATTAAACGCTACCTTGGAAAACACGTCCTTAAATTTCCAGTATTAATAGGGTAGTTTCTGTTCTACTAGCTCCTCATCTATAAGCTTACCTTCCTATTTACTAAGCTTATTTTCCTTTTCTTTAATCATTTAATTAATTTTATATAAGCTGGTGGTAAAGGCAATAGTATTAGATTAGACCAAGTTCTAATAGAATCCTACGGCGCCAATATAGCAGATATTAACTAGTGGGAGGTCTATAGGTTTCTTTACAGACTATTATTGGGCTATATTTTGCGGTTTAGGGTTTATAATCTTTCTTAGCTCCTATTCCATCTTCCGCAAGTTATCCCTCTAGTCTATATATTTAGTATAGCGTCTAATACTCCTTACTATTCTTTGTGGCTGCCTAGGGCCTAAGTTCCCTATAGGGAGCTCCGCTAGCTTCTTACCAACTTTTTTAATCTCTAGTGCGAGTAGTATAATATAGGTAGTCTAGGGGCGGCGTAGTATACAGATCCATTGCGGGTTAAGCTATATATCCTTTTTAAAAGCCTAGTCCCTATATATAGCATTGGCCTAATAAACAGTGTTTATCTATAGCCGTATAAGGTTCTCCATTATAATACTAATCTCTTTTATAAAGAAAGGTGTTAGGGGCATAGTTTTAGGCCAAATAAGCCATCTGTTCCATATATTAAGCTATAACCCTAAATAGGCTAGCCATTTTCTTCCTAAGATTATATTATAGCTTCTAAGGTCTATAATAAGGAAGGGGTTATTATATTACCTTTGTCTATTAATATAGAGATAGATCTATAAGATGGTTATAATAGGTAGTCCTACCTATCTATTATACCCGCAAATAGGAATTGGTTTAAGCAGTTCCTTAAGAGGTGCATTAAAAAAGTTAGCTAGCTTTATAGCATACTGTATATCTATTAAGGCAAAGGCATTTACTCTAAAGTTAGCTAAAGCAGAGGTTAAAACTTAATATCTACTACGGAATAAAGTATAAGGGATAGTGCAGCTTCTTCCACTAACTAGCCAACCTAGATTAACATACAACATATTAATTCCTTTTAACCCTAAAGAGGAGTCTTACTCTAGGGTTCCTCTTTTCTAACTCTATACTATCCTCCTAAATTAACAGGACCTTATTTATCTTTACTACTATTAGGCAGTCTTTTACAAAGTAGTTTTTTTAGCCGTATAAAAAGTAGGCTCCTTAATTGCTAAGGGCCTATCTATAGGGGTTACTATATATAGGTTAAGTATTCGCCAGACCCATAGTAGGGCTAGCTGCATAGCTAGCCGCTAGGTTATTAGCAGGCGGTATAGTTAGTGCTATAAGGGTTATAGATCTTACTAGGGCGCTATGGCCTGTTCTTATAGTACTTATATTCTAGTTAGCAGAGCTTCTAGTCTTATACCACTTAGTATATGCCTTAATTTAGCGGAGGCCCTAGTTAATAGCTAGGCACTAGTCTATAGGTTCCTTTAGCGTCTATACAGTAGTATAAACCAGCAGTATAGCGCGCTGTAGGTCCAGGGTAAGCTTATTAAAGAGGTCTGGCATTAAATCTTCCTAGGAGATTTAAGCCTATCTAGCTAGGTGTAGAAAGCGGGTCTAGAAGGCTAAGAAGGTCTCTATTATTTTTATATTAAGGGCTTTATAATTAAGGCGGGCGTTTTATATCTTAAAGGGGTCCTTATAAATAGAAGACAGGTAGTTAATTATCTCCTCTTTAGAGAGGAAGGGGTCTACGAAGTCCTAGGTATATCACAGACGTAAATATATCTATATGTCCCCGCCAGTACAGCCAAAAACATAGGCTATTTTAGCTTAGGTAGAGGGGAAGTAGTCCACATTAACTTTAAGCTTGTCTTATAGTTAGAGCTTCCAATTATTAAATATAGGGTTAGTTCCGTCTATAAGCAATAGGGGGTCTATAACCTTTATGGACCACAACAATGCTAATACTATATATTAGGCTGGGGTCTTAAGGACTATAGCAAGTCTCTAGGTGTCTAATAACCTATTGCTAGGCATAGGGGTGTCTCTAGTTTTAAGCAGCTTTTAGAGCTGTTTAATTTTAGCATTAGCTACTATAAGCTCTTCCTAGGGGTTTAAGACGGCGACTATTTTACCATTAGAGGTATTCACAGATCCTATAGCGGCTTTGCCAGCTGCTGTATTTCTTAGCATAGTAATAGAGGTTTTAGGTAATTTTTAGTGTTTGTTTATTTGCTAGGGGTTCTAGTCCATATATGTCCTATTCTTAGGTTTTACATTATATTTATGTTCTTTTAGTTCTATCCTGTTCTTATAGTCCTAGTAATGTCCTTAGGGTCTTATTCTATATCCTTATAGATATATTTAAGTTCCTTTTTAGGAAGAAAGAGTAGTATAAGCTTTGGATAATGTTAGCGACTCAGTTAATTAAGGCATAAGAAGGACGCATGCAGCCTATATAATTGGATTGTCTATAAACAAGAATCTAAAGCTAGAGAAAGGAAAAGAGAAGAAGGGTAGCGTCGCTTAAGGTTTTATACAATTATCTGGTCACGTAACTGCGACTATCTAAAATAGTAAGAAACTGTCTGCGACAGTAAGAAACTATCTGCAATTATCCACCACAATCCACTGCCATAATCCACCGTTTTCCACCAGCGCCGTAACAATAGCTAGGATTTAGACCCCTATATAGAATGTCCTAGAACGAACTTAAAGTACTATAAAAGTACTTGGACGAGTATTTAAGTAAAGGATTTATTAGAGCAAGCTCTTTGCCTATAGCTATACCTATAATCTTTATTAAGAAACCTAGTGGCGGTCTGCGCTTCTATATAGACTACTAAGCTCTTAACGCTATTACTATTAAGAATTAATACCCACTCCCGTTAATTTAAAAGACACTAAACTAATTAAGTAAGGCTCGCTACTATATAAAACTCGACCTTATCTATGCATTTAACCACCTCTATATTATAAAAGGAGATAAATAGCTTACCGCATTCCGTACTAGATATAAACTATTTAAATACTTAGTAACCCTATTTAGCCTTATAAATGCCCTAAGTTTGTTCTAACACTTTATAAATAATACCCTACAACCTTATCTAGACGTTTTCTGTACTGCTTATATTAACAACATCCTAGTATACAGTAATAACCTAACTAAATGTAAGAAATGCGTTAATCTTATCCTAGAAGCCCTACGCGGAGCTAGCTTATAATTAGATATAGATAAATACAAATTTTATAAAATAGAAGTCCTGTACCTTAGACTTATTATTTCTATAAACGGCATATAAATAGACCTAAAGAAGATTAAAGTAATTGTAAACTGGCAAAAACCTAAAAATATTAAAGATGTAAGAGCCTTTATAGGATTTGCTAACTTTTACTAATAGTTTATTAACAACTTCTCCGCTCTAGTTTTACCCCTTATAGCTCTAACCTAAAAGGATAAAGCCTTTATCTTTAATAAGGAATATAAGGTCTTTACTTATCTAAAAGTTATATTTACTACTATACCTATACTTTAACACTTTAACCTAAACCAAAAGAGTATTATAGAAGCTAATTTATCCAATTATATTATTAGAGGCATTCTATTTCAGTATAATAAGGAAGAAGTACTGCACCCTAGAATATACTTCTTAAAATAACTAAGCCTAGCTAAATATAACTACAAGATCTATAATAAGGAATTATTGGCCATTATTAGGTGTTTTAAATAATAGTAACCCAAACTAGAAGGCACTGGATTTTTAATTAAGGTCCTTAGCGACTATAAAAATCTATAGTACTTTATAACTATAAAATAGCTAAGTTATTATTAAGCCCGCTAGTTAGAATATCTGTCTTATTTCTAATTCTTAATTATATACCGCCTAGGCGTTTAAGGTTAAAAACCTAATGCCCTAACCTAATGTTTATAAGACATACCAGTATAGGAAGAAGTGTATACCTACTATAATTAAACCCTACTTCGCCCTAAGCTATTTAACCCTCCTATT
>Ga0307507_10011101_pt1 | contig 11444 bp, 5 predicted proteins | sample 7_EM_MG_FD_207223 | JGI IMG/M metagenome (GOLD analysis project Ga0307507, IMG submission 207223) | Populus trichocarpa ectomycorrhiza microbial communities from riparian zone in the Pacific Northwest, United States - 7_EM | ecosystem: Host-associated > Plants > Roots > Unclassified | place...
GCTTAGCTTACGTAATCAACCCCTTTTGACTCGCGTTCGTAGGCAAGTTGCCGCAAATTGCCCTAGATTGCCGTCACGTGATGGCAATTTGCGGTCATATAACTGCAAGGACGCAACCTTGATCAGATATTAACCTTACCCTTAAGATCTTCTTCGCCTTTATATTAAACCAGGAAGCTTTAAAAGTAGGCTGTAGTAACCTCTTAGTTTCTAACATTTTATATGCTCTGGCGAAACTTATTATATACCTCCTTTTGTCTATTAAGGGGGTGCCTAGTTAACTAGCAATTTAGCTTCTTACAAACATAGCATTTTTTCTATTAATTATTTTAAGATAAACCTCCACAAGGACCTCTATAATTGCTTTATAGTTAACGTTAATTATACCCTCTACTATATTCCCTACCCCGGCCACTATATGTTTATATTAGGACGCCAAGGTCCTTAGGGTATGTAGTAACGTAACAACAGTAACGGAATGCAATAAGTATCTGGTTCTTAATGAAGTAGAACTATAGAACTGAATTCTGCTGTTCTCTAATGCGGGGCGACTACGTTTTATAGGCGCCTCGCCTGCGCCTTGCCTACGCTAAGCCGGTTACGGCCAGTGCGTCTCTATGGCCTAACAGTTTAATTAGTCTAGTTATAATTATATTGGTCAGCCGGGTTGATTAAAGTAGATTAGGGTTAGGTGTTAAATTACTATACTTCTTAAGAGCGCAGAGCGGTGCTAATAGAGAATCTTAATTAAGTATACACTTCTTTATAAGTATTTGCAGGATTAAAGAGAGCAAGATTGTATTCTTTAATACCTTAGTATACGCTAATGACTTAATTACGTAGGCTAAAGTCCTCTTAATATAATTTGGATAAACCATGCTAAATTATCTAGAGTTAGTTAAAGAGCTTTTAAAGATAATTAAGTTAAGAGGTATCTAGGTTTATAGCAATAATTCTTAGGAAGGTAGTCTCTCTCTACTCTAATATATACTGCTGCTTATTCTCTTCTGTTTTAAAGTGGCATCTTATCTTATATATCATTTAGTTAAAATTATATCCTTTTCCTGTTAAACAATCATAATAAAAGGTACTAGCGCGGCCCTTAAGTATAACGGAATAAGCGTTATAATATTAGTTAGGTTCCAGTCTAACCTTCTAGCAACAGTTATAGAAGATGCGCAGCTTTAAATTAAGGATATTATATAGTTCCCCGCCAAACCTCTTCTCCTAGTCTAAATAGAGCTTTATAAGCTCCGTAAGCATTTTTAAGGTGCCTCTAAGCGGTATTAGGCCATATTAAAATTGCGTTAGAGATTAAGGTGGGGATTGCTTTATAGGCTGCAGTGGAGATACAGATCTTAATAGAATACAGTATGGTACCTAATCTTGCTATAATAGAGTTTAAAGGTTATTAAATCGCAAAGCAAGGGGATCTTACGCTTGCTCTTATTTAGTAGTTAAAGTTATGGGTTAAATTAGTAGATCCTAGGGAGCTAAAGATAATAGAAGTAATAGATATGGAATATAAGAACTCGTGCCTAGAGCAATAGAATTTAAATATATCTCTATTGGTGTATTATTTGGATTCCATTGTAAGTTAAGCTTCTTTATAGTACGTAGTTGGTGCTTAATCTCTTATAGAGTCCATTCATGCTCTTCTTTTACGTTAATAACTTGCTCCTAAATATTATCTCTAATAGCGCTTCTATCTATAGGGACAAATACTCTATTCTCCTAAAGGAAGTTACGGAAGTCTTATATAATAAGCTTATTCGCAAGAGCCTATATTTCCTTTATCTATCTAATAAAGTCCTCCTTCATGCAATACCATAGCATAGTGTTATTATATTTGCTATCTGTGTAGTATACTATATAGTATAATAAGAATCCGTTTAGGTCCTTTTGCTCGGCGTTTGCAGGGTTAATGTCTTTATTCTATATCTTCGGGTTAATATCTTCCTCATACTTCTTTAGGTAGGTTAACGCCATAATAGGTTAAAGGTAGGTAGGGTTTTCGGTTTTATAGGATCTTATAGGTTTACTATCAAAAGGTAGGCAATTTAAGATATAGTTAACGCGTTTTGGACGTTAACTTGGGACCCTAGGTTTAGTAACACTTTTAACCTAAAGTACTCAACCAAATCTTTGTAAACGTAGTTGTTCTGCATAATAGACGCAACTTGGTATCTCCTAGTACTTAGTAACACTTCTATTACTAGTTTTCCGCAAGTCTAAGGTGGCATAGTATCGCCAGGATCTATTCCATATAAGCGCATATAGCACCCCTACACGAGACTGTCTCTTCTATTAAAAACCTTGCTGTTCTATAGTTATGTATTTAACCACTAATCAGTGTTGGTCACACAGGGTGACTCACCAATAACGACTACTCGAGTAGGTTACAGTGATGTTGGTTAATATACTTTTTTATATAGAATTGAGGAAGGGCGAAGAGCTTAAGGCTCCTCGCCACGCTAGTGCCGCGACGACACGTGACGACCGCTTGCCTCATTCCCGACAAATTTACTTTATAATAGTTCCGTTAACTACTTTATTTAATTAGTAAAGTTATACGCGTTAATTAACTAGATCTGTTTAATTGTGGGTCCTATTATATTAATTTTGGGTTATAGTTTAAATCTAAGTTAAAGGTCTTATCCGTAGGTCGCGTAGAATAGCGTTACGCCTATTAATATATTTATTATATTATTTGTAGTAAACTTAGCTAAAGGCAGCTATTTTTCCCAGTCGTCTTATAGGTAGAAGTAGTATATTTATAGGTATTATTCTATAATCGCGTTTATAATTTTAGTTTAATTATCTATCTTTAAATAAAATGCGGTTAAGAGTTATATTTAAATACTTAATTATTTATATAGAGCTTGCCAGAAGTCTAAAATAAACTGGCTTTTATAGTTGGATATTATTAAGTTAGGAAGTCTATATAGCTTAAAGACGTGCTTAACAAAACATTCGGCTACTAATATTGTATTAATTAAGTCTATAGGGATTATATATTGCATTTTTATAAGGCGGTTAATAACTACTATAATATTTATAAACCTATTACTACTAGATAAGTTAACTATAAAGTTAAATAAGATATCGCGCCATCTTTATATTGGAATTAGTAGTAGTTAAAGTACTTCTTACTTTTTTATATAAGAGGTCTTTCTATATATATATATTCTATATACTTAAACGTATTTTAATATATAGTCGTATATTATAGGCCAGTAGTATACTTATTAAATAATCTTATAAGTCTTTATATAGCCAGAATATCCTACTATAGAGAAGTTATATATAAATTTAAATATCTTAAATTATAAAGGTTTGGATTTTGGAACTACTATCTTCTATTTATAGTACAATTAATTATTTTAAATTTTGTATTTAGTGAGTGTAATATTTATATACTATTATTTTCCTATTTAAATCGTTTTTAGTGTATCTATTATCTATATATTATTCTTATATTTGCATTCTATTAGCTTTGTTGGTTACATAAGGTGATATTATGTAGCTACGGTTCGTAGATAGTATGATGATTGTTCTGTTCTTTCTTCTTTGATTCTTGAAGAAAGGGGTAAGGAACTTAAGGTTCCTTACCACGCTAGTGCCGCGGCGGCACGTGACGGCAACTTGCCGCACGTAACGGCAACTTACCACACGTGGTGGCAATATGCCTTATATAGTGACCACTTGCCTTTATTCCCAACACTGGCAACTCTTCTTTTGTAGTTGCTATTTATATATATATACCGCTTGACTAGCGTAACAAATATTAATCCTCCTTACTTACTATTGCTATTGTAATATAAGTCTCGCTATCCCAAAATTTGCCTTTTAGCACGTGGTGCTTTCTTACTTAGGAGTTGTAGGTAGATATTGTGTTTGGAGGGCCGCTAAGGCGCTAGTAGTAAGCGAGCTAATAGCGATTTTCTATCCCGGGGATGGAAAATCCTGATTGGCTAGATTGAGTTAGGCTCCCCCTCTAAAAAAATCTTGGCAAGAGAATCTGACCAATTAGACAACTTTAACCGCCGGTTAAAGTTCCTGGATATCTCAAGACCTTACGTAACTAAGAAATTTCTGGGGACTCCCTTTTAACCCAACCTTTAACTTATACACGTAGAGTATTTGTGTTAACGAACGTCTCTAGTGCCTTGTTTGGGTTTGCCTTTGTTATCACATCTGCTGGGTTATCTTGGCCATTAATCTATTAAATCTCAAAGAGTTCTTAACGCTTGTAGGATTGCTAAAGTGCCATAATATCGATTATAAGGCGCTTCTCCTTTGTAGTACCAAGCTTAACTAAGCACTTATAGAGGGAGTATGAATCGGTGCATACGATTGTAGGGATAATAGGAAGTTTAAGTCGATCTATAATTATCTTTAGGGTAGTTCCAATTGCAATTGCCATGTTAACTCCGCTGACTATTCTATATATCTCTAACGCTAGAACGCTTTGAGTGACGCGCTTACTCTTAGTTGAGCTCCAATAGATAAGATTGCTATAGATTGTGAAGTTATTCTCTCCAGTAAATTCGTTTGCGATGATAATCTTATATCCTAACTAGGAGCTAAAATTTTTGTTATTTGCAAACAATCTATTAACAAATACAAAGAGCTTAGCAGTAGGAAGATTAATAGGCACGTAGAGTAGTCCCTAATTGAGATAGTTCATTTACTAAGAAAGACGTTTATTTAGGGCAAGAACGTTATCCTTAGTTAGTTCCTAGTGTTAGGCGGCAACAAAGAGATTAAATAAAGCCTTAGGTTAACAGATAGAAGCAACATAAGCTCCATAAGCGCGTTGCTCTATATATCCTTGCTTTAGAGAATTAGCGTTAATAACGTTAATCTTCTTGCCTTAACCCTTCTGGCGTAAAGCAATAGAATCCTTGTTTAGGGAGAGGGTGCATCCATTAAAGAGTAATAGTGTTATTAAATTAAGCTTTTCCTTTGGCTTTACTATAAGATTTGCCTTTACTAACTTATCTTCTTTAAGAGCTAAGAATTGGTTATCTCCCAAGATAATTATATTATTAGTTTATATACCGACGATTCCGAATAGAGTTCCTATAGTTGTAATTAGGAAGCATGGGTTAAATATAAAAGTAGTTATTAAAAGCTTCTCTTTATAGTGCTTGCTGTAGGTAGCCTACTAATAGGTTTCTGCCTCTGTGATTTTATATAATGGCTTAAGCACAACCATAATCGTATCTTTGGGATATTGGTAACGAATTTGCTCTAGAAGGTATGCCAATATTAAGCGCTGAAGGTGCGTCTCTGATTAGGTATAGGCCTGAGTAATATCTTATAAATAAACTGCTATTCTATTCTTTATTAAGGAGGGAGCTAGTGCAATAATAACTTGCTAACTAGCTCGTTAAATTATAGGAGATTATATAAGAATTACCTTCTTACTATTATTATTATAACCTTGGATAACAAGCCTTAATTTCTTAAATGGGGCGTTAGTAGCTTTACCTTTAATCTCGTTAACTATTCTTAACTTAAAGATACGAACTTTATTAAACTTAGTAGGGTCATACTTCTTAAATTTAAAAACTCCTTTTATAATAAGACTGTTAATCTTCTGCTTATTGGATACTTAGAAAGGAGCTCCTGGGGTTATAATACGACCTTCCTTTTAGAGCTGTTTTACGAGCTTAAAGTCAGCCTTCTCTTTAGCTGTTATAAAGGCCATTAATAACTTGACTCTATTCTTAATAGCGGTAATAAATTGTTCTTTAAAATCAACAAGATGTTGGTAATTTTGTAATCCCTTTAGGCGACCTCTACTGTGTTATAGTTGTGGCGTATCTACTATAATTATATTAGAATTGTAGTCGTCTTCTAGAGTATATTAATTGTGGTTCTCTTCTAGGGCATCTTCTGGGGTATCCTATAAAGGCTTAGAATTGTTATCTTTGTAGTAAGGCTTAATAACAGTTAAACGGAATTAAGTAGGTCCGTAAGGCATTTAAATAGTACAAGTTTAACCATTAATTATAATAAGTTGGTGTAGGCCTAACCATTCTCCCTTTTCACGCCATACGCGTACTTTAGACTGGAGTGGCAGATCAAGCGTAGTTAAGGTGTTTAGGCCATTTCTTATTCCTAGTGCGTTATTAACCTAGTATATAGCGTAGAGATATCGCACCTCCTTTATTGCCTTGCAAATAGCCTTAGCTCATTATATAATGGAGGGAGATAGTGGAGAGTTGTTAGTTATTTAAGGGTAGGCGCTAAAGACTAGTAATATAGGTACGAGTCTATCCAGGCTAGCGGAATTATTAACAGCTTTAATAGCTATTTGCAAGGTAAGTTCTTCGCTAGCGTCCTTTAGTTCTAAAGAGATAATCTTATATACGTGGCGTAATAGCGCGTGATATCGCTCCACTTTTCTAATACTATTATGTGCCTTAATGGGGACTTCCTTGACCTTAATTACTATTGCCTTTATCTATTGTTGGAACTTTGCAGATAAGAAGTTCTTTCCTATATTATAGATGATTTAATTAGGGGGTCCTAAATAGACATTAATTTAGTATAATTAAAGGGTATCCCATACATTTCTGGCTGATATATCTTTTAAGAAACGCGCGGCTTAGAAGGAGGTTAAGAAGTTAATAACTTAGAGTATTGGCTTGCCGCTAAGATATATAACGTTAATGATGATATAGAAGTTAAAGTTGTAGTTATCTTTAAGAGTGAACTTAAATCGGCCAGGGGACTTCTAGTTTATTTAGCAGTAATGGCAGTACTTTATAAGATGCTTAATTGCCTTAACCTTAACTTTATAGCCTACTTGCTAAAGAACCCTAAGCAATTAATAAACAGATAGGTGGCTAAAACAATAGTGTAGTTGGCGTAATTCTGACTTAGTTAAGTGGCTCTAAGTAATACTCTTTTCTAGTTAATAAAGGAGTAACTAGGGGTAACCCTACTTGCACATAATAGGCACCCAATTGTCTCCCTAAATAAGTATATTCTTAAGGTTGTTAAGCCTAATGCCTAACTTATCTATATCTTTAATGTAAAATAGAAACGGAGTGTTTGTAGGAATAATATGGAAAGTGATATATTCTAAGGGGGTTTAGACCCTAATTGTGCCGAGAGAGATTATAGTACCTTTACTAAAGCGAATTGTATATTGGCCTGCCGTTAATTAGTTGATCTAAATAGAGCTATTAAGCTGCTAAAGAGCTCGAACTTAAGATTCTCCTGCTGTAGATACTCCTGCGGCTCCTATATCCGGCATAATACTATAGAAGACGTTCGCCGAGTATCTATTGTTAAAGGAAAACGCGGAACTCTCCTTTGGCTCATTAAAGATATCTAATTTTATAATAGAATGGAGCGTAGATTGATTATTAAGAATAGTAACAGTTTGTATGCTATCTACCTCACCATACTTAGTAAAGTATTGGTTAGGGGAGTAGTCCTTAATTTCTATATCCATAAGGAGCTGTTTGACCTTATTAACCTCACCCTTAAGATCTTCTACGCCTTCATATTAAACTAGGAAGCTTTAGAAGTAGGCCATAGTGACCTTACAATTTCTAACGTTTCTTACACTTTAATGGAACTTGTTATATGCCTCTTTTTGCTTATTAAGGGAGTGTCTAGTTAATTAGCAATTTGGCTTCTTATAAACATAGCACTTCTTCTAGCAATTACTTTGAAATAAACCTCTATAAGGACCTCCATAATTACCTTATAGTCGATGTTAATTGTACCCTTTACTATATTCCCTACTATGGCCACTATATGTTTAATCAGTCTAGTTATAATCGTGTTAGTTAGGAACGCTTGGTTAGGTAGGGCTTTCGGTATAAAGCTGTTAAGATTCTTGTGTTTGCATTGCAGTACCTATAGCGGAGCGTAGCTTGGTATATACTCCTTTAAACATATCTGCAGGTTTATATAGCGCCAAGTTGCACTTAGGAACGCCACGGCATGCTAAGATAACCTAGTCCCTTAGGCTGTTCTTGTTTTAGTAAGTTTTGGTAAGGCCATATTAGATTTTCTAGAGTTTATTAAAGAGTAATTAAAGGCACTCTAAATAAGTCTTTGTTAGGTTAGAAGTAATAACTTTTTAGAATATAGTCTCCCGCTATTTAGATATATAAAGTTGGCAATTCTTATTAGTCTTAAAGTGAGCTCTGGTAAACTAAAGCATTACGTTAAAGCTATAGTTTTTACCCGCAATATGGTTGTAATAGAATGTCGCTGCCCGTCCCTTTAACATGATGGAGAAAGCGTGGTGGTACTAGTGGTGTTAAATTCCAACCTTATTGCAACAGTTATAGAAGACCTGTAGTTTTGCTCTAAGTATATTGTATAGTTCTCCTCTAAACTTTTTTTCTTCGTCCAAATATACCTTTATCAGATTCGTGACTTCTTGTAGTAGAGGGTCACTGGTTGGCTGGAGTAGAGGAGCTGGAGGCGGTGGAGGTAGAGGACGAGTACCTCTAGGTAGGAGAGCACCTCTAGGTGGGAGAGTAGCGTTCTGGGGGTTTCGTTCTGAATTAAAGTTACCTTCTAAAGAATATAGGTTGGTTCTAGGTTTCCGTAGTTAACATATAATCTCAGCTTCCGTCTATACTAGTTCTTCTATACTAGTAATAACGGCCTAAATATTGCTAGCAATTGGGTTACCGTTCTTAGCAACGTATACCCCATTTCTATGGAGGAAGTCTTAAAAATCCTAAACAATATTAACATTACCAAGTGCCTAGGTGTTAGCGGTCTATCCTATAAAATCCTCCCTAAAATATTCCCATAGCTGTATATTGGCGTAGTGTCTACTTTGGTAGAATATAATATGGTATAGGAGAAAGCTATTAACTTGTTTTACGGTATAAGTTATTGTGTTAAAGGTAAATTCGTCCCAATTTTTATTAATAAGTTTCGCGTATAAAGCTACCCCTAGTGGTAAGGAGTCTTCCCAGTCGTTTGAAGTAGGCGTAGCCATGTTTTTGGAGGGAGGGAAGTGTTATTGGCGTAGGGATTGTCGTTTGGTACGCGTTCGTAACGTATATTTGCGATTATAGGGCTTAGGACCAGTTCTGGCCTTAAATCGCGAAGACTTATAAAGCGTGTTATTCTGCGTAATAGACGCAAGAATCCGTAATCTTGGAAAGGCTTAGGACCAGTTCCGGCCTTTAGATCCTTAGATTTGTGGAAGAGTTCTATTTAAGGTTTAGGACCAGTTCTGACCTTAAAAGACAGCTTCCTCTAGTATAAGTAGCACTGGTACAGTGGCTCGTCTCTTCTTAGTAATACCTAGCTGTTCTATGGTATAACAGTGAAGTTAACCACTAATCAGTATTGGTTACACAAGGTGATATCACGTAGCTATGGTTTGTAGATAGTATGATGATTGTTCTGTCCTTTCTTCTTTGATTCTTGAAGAAAGGGGTGAGGAACTTAAGGTTTTTTACCACGCTAGTGCCGTGGCGGCACGTGACGGCAACTTGCCGCACGTAACGGCAACTTGCCGCACGTAACGGCAACTTGCCACACGTGGTGGCAATATGCCTTATATAGTGACCACTTGCCTTTATTCCCAACAAGCTTATTATTTTTTATTTCCTATTTATTAATTTCCAATTTATTTTTATTAAGATCCGTATTTAGAAATATAGAATATAGTTTCTTAAAATATATAGGGAGTAGTAAGATCTATAATTAATTTATAACCTATTTGTCGGAATATTAGTTATGTGACGTAGTCACAAGACCATAAAGCGAGGCTAGCTAACCTAACCTTAGAGCAACCCCTTACTTCTAGACAATCAATAACTACCAACTTCAACACCGCATACGTATCGCAATACAGTGATATTCGTGCACGTTAATAAAGCGAGTATACCGACACTGATTAGTAGACGTATAGATCAGGAAATACGCAATAAGCTAGAGCTTAAGAACCGTACTAGAAACAGTATATGGATTACCTAACCTTATCTATTTTAGTTAAAGGAGAAAGCTATATTACCCTTAAAGCTCAAGACCACGTATCAGCTTAACTGCTAACGCGTCAAATCGCCTAGAGAATTATATCTTTACTTAGAGAAGATTACGACCTCCCTTAAGCTTAAGAGAATTTGTACTAGCCTTACAGCCAATATAACAGATCGCTAAGAGAATCGCAGTCTTGCTAAGAACACTTTATAGGCCCAATAGCTGTAAAGGACGTACATACCCAAACACCCTTACCTCAATACCCTTACCTCGACACCCTTACCTTAATAACCTTAACCTTAACCTCAACCTCAACCTTAACCTTAACCTTAACCTTAAACTACAATATACATAAGGACTAGTACACTGCTTTACACAATAAGATAGATCCTAAATAGAAGGAGAGAATCGCCAGACATAGTTACGGGATTAATATAGCAACTGCCTCGGAGGAAGACCTAGAAGAATATATAGAAATAAAAATCTATAAGTATATATATAAGAACTTTACGGATTATACACTATAGTCGCTATTCCAAGAAGAATTTAAAGGCTTTACTATTAAGGACTTTAGAAAGATACGCTCTGTTACTAAAGCAAAGCTCCGTACTTACCTACTCTAAAGAGGAGTATACGTCGCCAGACACAGCAATAGATACCCACTTTATAAGGTTCTGCATAATATCCTTACAGAAGAGGAACCTTATAAATAGACAGATAAGGAAATCACAGGAGCTCTTAAGGAAGTCAGCCCTATAATTACAGTGGTACTATAAGAACAACTTAACTTAATATAAACAGCTCTAATATTAAATCAAGCTATAACCCTGTTAGTTATAGCCTCTTTAGTTCCTACAACCCCCCCCCTATAGCCTACTACCTTCCTACACGGTGCCGACGCCTATAAACTATTAACTACCTCCACTACCTCTAACGCCTATAATCTAGCCTATAGCTACAGCTACAATACCTAGAACATAAATACCTACCCCTACAACACCCTAACTAGCTGTTGCATCTATACCCTAGCAAACTGCACCAACTGCTACCCAACAGCAAGCTGCACCTACCTCCACCTAGGATTAACTACTTACCCTCCTCACTCAACTCCTACAGACGCAGAATTAGCAATTATTGCCTACGGCAACTGCCTCTACCCTCCCTCTAGTAACCGCTCCTACCCTACCTGGTACCCCTCCTGCCCAGTATCTTCACCCTAGTACTACTAATACCGACCCTACTATACACCTGCCTATGTATAGCAAAGAGGCAGCTACTATTGCTAAGATCTACACGGACGACCAGAAGTATAATAGAGTAAGTAATAGCTTTAACTTTAAGTTAACTATCTTCTATAATATCTATAAGAGAGCTAGTCTACCTCCTAAAGGCTATATAACTGCATTCCCAACCATGCTAAAGGGACTTGCTTAGGATTACTACTATAATAGCAGCCTTTTAAC
>Ga0307507_10011102_pt1 | contig 11444 bp, 15 predicted proteins | sample 7_EM_MG_FD_207223 | JGI IMG/M metagenome (GOLD analysis project Ga0307507, IMG submission 207223) | Populus trichocarpa ectomycorrhiza microbial communities from riparian zone in the Pacific Northwest, United States - 7_EM | ecosystem: Host-associated > Plants > Roots > Unclassified | place...
AGGTACTAGTAACTTGTTAAAGGGGATGAACACATGTCTTGAGGCACAGGGGATCTCCAAGAGGCTACCAAAGCATGACCCTCCTATACCATACTCTGTAGCAGGTCATTGAGCTCTACTTGTGCAGTGCTGTGCTACCAATGCATGTCTGTTTAACATGGTTTCTGATCCCGATTATCTGAAGGAGGTCCAAATGCTTCGTCCTGGAACTGCATCTCCCAGTCCTAATACCATCAGTTGTGATCTCAATCAAATTTATCTTGACATGTCAATTTATGTCAAAAATTACTTTATGGTACTGTATTTTTTCTTAACTAATAAATTAAAATTGCTAATGAAAGAACAGTCATTAAACAGTGCTATGCACCTTGTACTTGATGGTTGGACTTCTCCAATTGTGTCATCATATCTTGGGCTTGTTGTGGTTTGGTATCAGAATGGTTTGATTCATCAGGCAATACTGGAATTTATATGGTATGTGTAAATAACTTGATTAGCATGTTAGTTTTAAACTGACTCACTTTTTAGCCTCAAACAAAGGCATGATGGAAAGTATTTAGCTCAGGTTGTTGCTGATTGTCTGAAATGTTTTGGTCTTACTAAACTGGTGTGTATCCCTTTGATATCTATTTATCCAACTTCTGATCTTTGATCAAGCTTTTTTCACTTCACATGGATAATGCATCAAATTGTGATTCCTTGGCAAGGATACTTGGTGGTATGATACCAACATTCTGGGGAGAGGATGCTCGGCTTTGCTGTCTTGCTCACATTGTAAATCTAATTGCTAAGGTGATGCTATAAATATTTCTCAGTATTTTACTAACTCAGCCTCATTTTATTTATAGATATTTATATCCTTCTTTTTCAAAAAACCAAAGTGAAAGAAGAGTGTCAAAGTCACTGCAGGTACACAGAATGTAGATGGAGGATTTCATCGAGCAGGAGAAATGGAGGATTTTAGTGAAGGAGAGGAAATCATTCTTGAACAAGGTGATGATTCAGAGGATGAGGGGGAAATTGCAGTCATTGAAGAGGCAGATGTTGAGGAAGATGAAGCAGAGAATGATGAGGGGCAAATGGTACACAATGAAAAGGTGGCAAAGACATTGCGAGAGAAGGCAATTTTTCAGATGGAAGCCAAGGGGATTATCATTGACTCAGTGGAAGAAAGAGTAGCTCTTCAGATTTTTCCAAAGGTGAGTTTCATTTTTTACCTGCTATGCAGTTTTTAATTTCATGCAGGTTGCTGGCCTTGCTTGGTGTGTTCATGATAATGCTGTTCTGAAAGAGAAGTTTGAGAGGATGGTTTCAGCAGATGCAGAGTTGCATGGCCAGTGAAGGGCTCTCACTCAACAAGTTCCAACTCAGTGGAATTATGATCTTGAATGCCTGGATGCTCATTTCTATTTCTGCAACATTATTGAGCAACTTACAGCTGTATCATCAAATGGACTACAAGCATATCATTTAACACCTGAACAATAAGAAATTGCTTCTGATGTGCAAGAGGTCCTCCTGGTATGTTTTATTTAGTATTTTTGATTGAAATCTAAATATTTCACTTTAGCTTTTTAGTGACATCACAAAAATCTTCTCAGTTGCAGAAACACCACTTGTTGTGGATGTTCTCCCTACTCTAGAAACCTTATGTGAAGGGCTGATTGCTGCAAGGGATGATGAAGAGAACAACCCTGCCAATGTTATTCAGGTTGCTTGTCATGCTGCAGTTCTTCTTGTTGATAAGTATTCTGCCTTTTCTGGAGATTGTGATATTTACATAGTTGCTATTGGTAAGAATCTAGCTTAAACTCTACATTTATTTCTTATATATTTACCAGTGATGTGTCCTGATTGCAAACTCAAATGGTTTCAAGACCATGGTCATAGCCTCCAACAAATCAAGTCTATAAGAAGTATGATATGTGATTACTGGGAGAATGTATATGCAGGTGAAGAGGAAAATGAGCTGAGTGAGGAGGAAAACAAGGTAATTGGTGAAAACATCTCTGAAATCCTGTTATTGAATTCAATTTTTAGCCAAGGCAATCATGATATGCCCCCAAAGAAAATAAGTTTGTCAAGGACCACATTCAAACTTACCTTGATGAACCCAGGGTATCAACACAAACAATGAAGGAAATGGGAGGTTATATGATGTACTGGCACAATGCATCAAAATCTCGACCACAACTCTCACAGATGGGTTCTGATTTCTGCTCAGCCCCAGGTAAGCAGCATTATTAACACTTATTTTTCTTTATTTTCAACAATTGTTGCAGCTACTTCTGTAGATGCAGAGCAAGCATTCTCTACTGGTCGCTGCCAGATCAATTTCACCCAGCACAATATCAACTCTCAAACATTCAGAGCAGAAATGGCTCTTTGATCCTGGATTAAATCCCCACTCTACCCAGGCTTTGATAAAGTTACACAAATCATTCAAAAAAAGATGGATGATGATTTTTTTTCCTCTTGAATAGCTTTTTTCAACACTTCATGATACCAAAATTGTTCTTGCAATTGAAATGGTGATGTTATCTTCAAATAAAATGTATTTGTACTCAATTCAGATGATATATGAATGACTTTAGTTTTAATATAAATTGTTCTGAATTTTCGCTTTGTAACACAATTTTTTTCGTGGAGAACAGACAAGAAATGAATGAGATACACTCATTTGTGTAACTGAAGCTACATACTCAGCAACTTAGGCCCTTTTACCCACAGATATATCCATACCATGCCTTACCTGATCTGTGGGTGGGAAATTCTGTGGATTGGGTACAGATAATAACTGGGTGTATCCATGACAGTCCCTATACATAAGTAGTGGGTCTTACCATGCTGGCCTGCAAACAAAAAAGTTGATCCACTTTACGCTTGTTTGTAGCTTTGGTCTTGTTTGTTTTTCCCCTTGGGCCTCTGTTTGGGCTTGATTTGTGAAAGGGGCTTGCCTCTTTGGGGGAGTGACTGTTGTCATATGTTTGGTAGACGGTATTTTGTTTGATGGTATGAGACATACCCTAGTTGTTTTCTCTTTCCTTTCCTCCTTCAGTGTTGATGACCTTTTCCTTCAAACTTGATGGCCATTTGGTCTCTGTTGATGTTCAGTCTGAATCACATTCCTATATATCAACCTTTTGTGTTGGTCATCTAGGACTGCCCATCGTTGCTGGAGCGTTTAACGGTGCAGTTTCAGTCAAGATACAAGACAGTTGGTCAATGTGTATCATTTCGCTTCTATCTTTGGAAACTCTTCAAGACTTTGACATAACATTGGGTTGTGATTGGCAGGGCCAGCTTAGGGAGCTCTGTGCAAATACCAGTACTTTCTTCCCTCCTGAACTGGTGGATATATTTCCTTAGTGTTTGACTTTCATAACTCACTTATTTTATTAGCATCATCCCGATAATGCTCCATATGTCCCTAATGGTGTCCTCAAATCCCTGTCGGATGAAGATTTTTTGATGGTGGCACCCGTGAGTTTATCTCCTGTTATTTCTCATCACCTTGCAATAATAAATGGTATATGTTAGAATCCAATTGTTGCAGACACATTTTGTAATAATGGTGTGCCCTGTGCTGTGGATGGTGCTATCCCGGAGCCTTTGAATGTAAATTCTTAATTTTGATTACAAACCATGCTAATACTTTACTAGATGGGATTTCCCATTTTTAACCCTGATAATATGAATGTTGATGTTGATAATAATCATTTAAAATCTATTATTTGTGATGTGACTTCATCGTGTTTTGCACTTGGATCAAGCAGCGCTGCTCTTGTGGATGCTCTTTGGCTCCATGGAATTATGTTCAATGGTCTTGATGCCAGAGCTCAATGAATTGCTCTAGTGCATCATCTTTTGTATGGTCATTGTCATTGTCTCTCATCACCTACTTGTCAAATTGTTGCCAAGACAGCCACCAGTATGGGACATCTTGCTGTCTCCCTTTCTGCTGCTATTCTGGATTTTTTTCGCACTTCAGATTTGTCCCCTTCAGCCTTTGAAGAGCTGTGTGTCTTTCTTGGTTTCAAAAAAGATAGTAGCCGTGATAGTGATGAATCCTTGCAGGGTAGGCTCCTTTCATTTTACGAGCATTGTCTAGCTACTTTACATGACCCCTGCAAGTTTTACCAATTATCTAACTTTTTCAATAACTATGAAAACATGGATCTACCTTTGTTAATAGATTTATGTGGAGCACATGGCTTATCTACAAGTGGATCAAAACAGGGGTTGCAGGATGTATTATTTCAACATATTTGTAGTGGTCAATGCAAAGAAACTGGTATACTCGACAGTGAAGCTCCACCATCTTGTCAGAATGTAATGAATGAACTACCTATGTCCGATACCCCTGATCTTGCAACTTGCATTCTGGCAGCTATTGTACATAAGATGAAGGAGAAAGCTCTTTGTAGGGTAGTCCAAATGTATAATATAGAGAGTGGGTCTGGTGATTCATTGTCTAAGCTTCATTGGACTGTAAAACACTTCATTGGCATGTCAGTAAAAGGGAAGCGATTTCTTCAATCCTCTACTTGTAAGAGGTCACATAATTCAAATGAAGAGGAGCTGTGTGACATCCAAAATAGATGGCCTGAAGTCCTGTCTGAATCTCTGATGGATGATCTTGTCAATGATTTCAAAGAAAAGACCTCATCTACTCAGCTTGCAGCTTCCGTTTGTGCGTCTTGTGCTGAAATGACTCTGAAGGTTCGCTCCCAAACTCTTCCCATCACAGACATCGACCTTATGGTTTTAAGATGACCCAATTGTTGTGAAAACATGGAAACTGATGACTGTTCAAGTTCAGATGGTAATAGTGATACAGATGAAGATGTACAACCTGGTTCTCATCAGGACAGCTTTTGGCTTCATCCATCTGTCACTTCTCCCTCTTTTCCCTACCCTGATGGCATTTTGAAAGATATTCTCATTGATCTGAAAGGCGTTATTGAAGAGGATGGAGAACCAGAGTCTTTTGTATTATGTGAATTATGTTCGGCTTCTTTGTCTGCCGGTCGAATGCCTGCTTTGGCTATCACAAATCGTTTGTTTCTTGGAGATGTGCCAGATGAGCTGAAGGACTTGATGACAGTGGAAGAATCAATGATGGGGTTGTGTAGAGCTTGTGCTGTCATCGTTTGATTGAAGGATGGTCTGTTGGGTAGCTTTTGTGATGAGCATTCAACTACATCAGCAGCTAATCTTCAATGAGCATTGAGAGGCCATGTCATTGTTCATCCCCAGCAGCCAGACATCATTTCTGAATTGTTGCCACCTTCCATTGAAGATATTGTCACTCCGATCTGTGTAGTTTATACAGGTTCAACTGCACCATCTGCTGAATGGTTAAGAAAAAAGGCAAGGCCCCTTCTAGTATGAGCTGACAAAGTCTGATGGGTGTTGATTTGGTTAAAGGCACACAATTATCTCTATAGAAACATAACCATCAACCATAATGTATTAAATGAAATTGAGAGCTTACCTAGTTTACCAGTACATGTTGAATTTGTGGCTTCCGATGATGGGGATGATGTCTTAACTTCAGGATATGCTGCTCAATCCGAGGGAATGGATACAAGATGCATGGATCAAACCGACAACAATATTCCTTTTGAAAGTGTTCTTATAGCTGATGTGGATCCAAAGGCATCTGCAAATGAGCTTTGTGCTGCCACTATTCAGCATTTCAGGGATGTAAACAAGAGTTATCCAGAAATGCCACATGATCCTGCAGCAGAGAATGAGTTTTGTAATCCCTCACTTTTTCCTAAGCTGTTTCCTATCTTGTTTCCTTATGGATTAGGTGGTTTCAAAGATCGACGACACAAGCAACAATTGTCTCTTAAACTGCAAGCCAAACACTTTTTGAACCTTGCTGATAACTGTTTTCAAGTCCATCATTTGTTTATGTTTCTAGCATTCAACATTATGCAACACAGACAGGTTCTTTGGCAATCAAGCACAAAAGTTAAAAGATCAAACTTTCAACAAACTGCGGAAATATATGCAGGCATTAGCCCTGAAGATATTGAAGTGGTAACCAATTGGTTTGCATGTGGAGAACATATGACAGCTTATTCTGATAGTGAACAATGAGTGCTTCAGTTAATGAAGGAAGTCAAATTGGTCAATCGGCATGTACCTCGATCCAATGCAGCTTGATTGGCAATGAGAAATGAGATTAACACTCTTATGCTCTCACATGGCCTGCCTAGTTTTTTCATCATGATCAACCCTGCAGACATTTATAATCTACTAGTGAATTTTTTAGCTGGTAAGAAATTGACCTTGATAATCTTTTGCCTACCAATGTACCCAAATATTGGGACCAGACTTTGCTTGTAGCTAACAATCCTGTTGTTGGAGCTAAATTTTTTAACATATATATTCAGACTTTCATCAAATCAATTCTTGGGTATGAGCCTGGATGTAAAAATGTCAAGTCAGGAGTATTGGGTGTTGTGAAAGCCCATTATGGTTGTGTTGAGGCCCAGGGCAGGGGAACTTTACATTGTCATATGTTGGTTTGGATCAAAGGGAGTTTAGACCCTAATAAGTTAAAACAAAAATTGATGCCTGACAGGAATGGAGAATTTGAAAAACAACTGGCAGCATACCTGCAGCATTCAATACAGACCTCCGTTCCTACCTTCGATGAAAATAATCCCCCCAATCCTGATGGCGATAGTGCAATGGATATTGATTGTCTTAGAGACTTTCATCCTTGCCTTACGTGTGGTCCTGTCCATCAGAAAGATGAGCTTCCAGAGGTATACAGTAAACGATGTGATCAGGATTTGAGCACTTTAGCAGAGGCATGTCAACGTCACTGCCACAAATCCACATGTTATAAAAACTGGAGAGGTCCCCCCCAGGAAACAAAATGCTGATTTGAGCTTGATCAATTGAACATAGAACTGTCGACATACTTTAATTGCAATACAAGAGAGCTTGTTATGCAGAAGAAAGATGGCATGGTTAACAATTTTAATTCCACCATGTTAAAAGCTATTCAATGCAATATGGACATTAAATTCATAGGATCTGGCAGTCTGGCCAAAGCTACGTTGTATTACATTACAGATTACATATCTAAAGTCCAGTTGAAAGCTCATGTGGCCTATGCGACATTGGAAACTGCTATGAGAAAAATGGAAAATGATGCTGTGGCAGATGATGATGTTGCAATAAAGGCAAAGAAATTGTTAACGAAATGTGCTAACACACTTATAGGTCTTCAGGAACTTTCAGTGCCACAAGTCGCTTCTTATGTTCTTGGGTTAGAAGACCATTTCACAAGTCATAAATTTTGACACTTGTATTGGACATCTTTCAAAGTGGCTTTGAATCGAGAATGTCCTGAATCTGATGAATTGTCAGAATTGGAGGATTCAAATTCTTCCATCAGTGAACAAGAGCCTGCCGGAGAAGCAAGCTTCACAAATAGAGATTATTTAAGTGTTGCAGTAAATGAGGAAGGGGAACTTGTAAGTTGTGGCGACCAGATTGCAGATTATATGTATCAAAGCATTGAATTGGAAGATGTGAGTCTTTGGGATTTTATCGCTCAAGTTGAGAAAGTGAAGAAAAAGAAACATCTAGAAGATTTGGCAGCTGATAGCCCACCTTTGGATGATGACACCAACATCGTTCATAGTGAAGATGAAGGTGTACTTGGAATTTTGGGTCAAAGTCATTTACATCTTAAACTTTCGAGTGATCATCCAGAGTGTACAACACATGAACTTAAAGTCAGAGATCCCACTGATCATTTTGTCCCTGTTCCTATCGGGCCATCACTGCCTCATGAAAGTGAGCTGATGAAATATCCTTGTTTGATGCTTTGCTTCTTTAAACCATGGCATAAAGCTGTCAATCTAAAGAGAGGATTTGATTCTTGGGAACGTGCATTTGTTAATTGGAAAACATCCGCTGAATATACCAGTGAAGTTGAAGAGTTGTTGACAAGCATGCAACTCTTGCATGAATGCAAGGACAGTCACAATGATCATTTCAAAAGTCGTAATTGCTCGGCAAGCAAAATAATTACTACAGACATGATACATGAAAGTAGACATGTAGAAGAGGATGATCTTACCTCATGCATTGATGAAGAAGCATTGCACGAACTTCTTCAAAATATGGATGATAGATTGTCAAACTATGCCCATAAGCTTGAAGTAGACATTACGAATGTCATTGGATGTTTTGAGCAAAGTGGATTGTATAGCTCTTTTGGCGGAACAAAAGACAATGATAGTTTTGGAGTAGAGGAAGTCGTCAGCCAATCAGACCACATCTACAAGACAGTTTGGAAAGACACTTACAACAAATGCAAAACAGCATGGAGGTCACAGGAAAGCTTAGAGACAGATACATATATTGATGACTGAACATCAGACATTTATACTTCTTTTGTTAATCCAATAAATGCTCATGAACCTCAGGTCATGAATAACTGCATCCCTGATGTTGGTTCCTCTCACCTTCAAGCCAACAAACATTCAAATGCAAACTCATCATTACAACCCACTGTTTCTCTGGAACCTTCTGATTTTGCCACAAGTTGGGGGTTGAATAAGGAGTAGACACTTGCTTTTAATATAATTGCAACCCAGAGTCTGGTTCATAGGGGATTTGAAAACCCTTTGAAAATGTTTTTATCAGGTCCTGCTGGCACTGGTCAAAGTTGGGTGTTCAAAGCTCTATGTGGAAGGAATGACTCTTCATGCTGCTCTTTCTCTTGGAAAAAAAAAAGGGCTAACCAATTGAAAGAGGATCTCAAATCGATGTGGAATGGAGTAGATTTCTTGTTGATTGATGAGGTGTCTATGATAAGCTGTGAATTTCTAATTGAAATCAGTGAGGCTCTGTCTGATGCTAAAGGAAATTCTAGCCCTTTTGGTGGTGTAAATATAATATTTGCAGGGGATTTTGCACAATTGCCTCCTGTTTTGCAAACTCAACTTTATGTGGACCCTAAAACAAAATATGGTGTAGGCAGCAGGAAGAAAGAAAAAAGATATTGGGGTGATTACTTTGGTTGATGATTGACACCATAGTCAAGCTGTCCACCAATATGCATCAGCAAGGACCAGGAAATTTACATTTTTCCCAACTTTTGAAACATCTCCACATTGGCAACTGCACTGATTCTGATTATACCCTTTTGCAAAGTCGAATATTTGGGAAAAGTGAATATATTGACTTCAATGATCCAAAATGGAGATTGTCTCCCATCATCATGTCTGAAAATGCAGTGAAGGATGCCCTGAATGGATGCTGCACCACTGAATTTGCAAAACAAACCAATCAAACTCTGCATTGGTATCATTCTTCTGATACTTGTAAAGGGTCTGCTTTGTCAAAGGATGAACTTGTTTCTTACTTGCACTCCATTCATTCTGGTAGAAGTCACGGGAGGATGGGTAGACTTCTGCTAGTACTCGGAATGCCAGTTTTGATCAGTCAAAATTTCGATGTTGATGGTGGTATCATGAATGGAAGTTATGGTTTTGTTAAACGAATTTGGTACACTGTAGATGATAATGGCATATGTAAGTTGACATCTTGTGTTGTGGAAGTAAAAGACTCAAATGACGCTGCCATGCCCCACTTACAGCCTCATGAAGTGCCAGTTCTTAGTGACAGCATCGACATGAGGTTTAAAGAATGAAATAAATTTGGAGGCAGTATCACTATTTGACAAAACCAGGTTCCTGTTGTACCAGCATTTGCAATGACGGCCCATAGAGCACAGGGACAGACATTACCAAATGTGATTGTCAATCTACAGTCTTGCCATGGATCTGAATCACCCTATGTGATGCTTTCCAGGGTGACTTCTTTAGATGGATTGCTAATCTTGCAGCCTTTTGATCACAAGAAGATATCATGCAATGTTTCAGAGGATCTTTGACTTGAAAATAAGTGTTTAAGAGAAGTTGCATTGAAAACGTCGAAGAGGCATGGGGAGGCTATCATTGAGGAGGCATCAACAGATACACCAGCACATCATAGTCAACATGTTGAGCAGTCATGTCCTCTCTCATGTGATCAAGTCGACATATCTGGAGTTGGGCGTCCAGCTGCGAAACAGATATGACTGTGACTTCAAAATTCTCAAACATATCCCCATGGAACCCAACACTGCCCCGTGTAAAACAGGACAAGAAGAGGATGTTGCATCAGCAGTGACCTAGCATCATAGTTGACATGATGAGCAGTCATATCTTCTCTCACTTGATCAGATTGACATGTCTCATTTCAACTTCAAAATTCTCAAACATACCCTCATCTCAATGCTGCCCAGTTTCATTTCAGCTTTTTGTCATCTAAAGTCTATCTTGTCATTCAAAGTCTCTCATTTCATCATTCAAGGTCTATCTTTTCTGGCACCATAAAACACCCTGGCTTTGATGCCTTCCTTTAGTTGTTACTTCTGCTGTAACAGCTTATCACCTTCATTCTCATTCTTCCCCATTGTCTATTTCTATTTCTGCTACACACGTAACAATGGCATCCCTCATCCAAGAACACTATGCCAATTGCGAAACCAATAACATCTATGATTCACTCACTGAATTGATCGCTTCATCTGGGCCCAGTTTTCTTACGAACTGTGAATATAATAAAGACTTCTTCAAGAAGACTACATGGCAAGGGTTGGACTTTCAGACAAAAGACAGTCCTGAGTTCTGTGTTAATATTTTTGGTGAAATTCAGCCTGAGTCACTTGGGACTAAGCACAGCGCTCTCAGAGACTTTTATATTGGAACGAAGGAAAAGGTGTGGTTTCGTGTTTGATTCTTATTATTTGAAATTGATTCTCTCCTCACCTTTGCTCACTAATCAGCCTACATATGTCATGGCCAAATCAAACATCAAGGACAGGTTCGCTCTTGGTGTGCCATCAGTGTGCACTGAGAAACTTTCTATGATGTTTCATAATCAGCTCGCCACATTAAATGAAATTGTCAAATCAGAACAAGATCTGGAGGCTATGGAAAATAAGGTATGTTTCCCTTTGGAAGAATTTGTTCACCTTTGTTTAATTTTCATAGACCTACTACACAAAAGAATGGTTAACCGCAAGTGCCCCTGGCAAAGCTGGTAATATTATTACTATTACATTGCCTGGGAAATATAAGGTACATTTTCTGTCTTCCTCTGCTTCCCTTTTGTTCTATCTTCTTATCAGTCTCCCACTTTGACAGATACTCGTGCCCCAACCATCCAACACATACTTACATGCTTGTGGCCTTCCTCCTTGAATACTGGCAATGATGCGTCTTCTGTTCAAGCACTTCAGTCACCCATTTTTGGGTACCTATGAGGTGGTCCAATTCTTGGAATTAGGGAACCTTGAAGGTACCCCATTCCAGAGTGGTATGACCTCCATACCAATTCCATCATACCATGGTATGGAA
>Ga0307507_10011103_pt1 | contig 11444 bp, 10 predicted proteins | sample 7_EM_MG_FD_207223 | JGI IMG/M metagenome (GOLD analysis project Ga0307507, IMG submission 207223) | Populus trichocarpa ectomycorrhiza microbial communities from riparian zone in the Pacific Northwest, United States - 7_EM | ecosystem: Host-associated > Plants > Roots > Unclassified | place...
TACGCGTACGCGAACGCGCTCGGCTCATACAAGCGCGCCGAGCCCGGCGACGATGTCATGAGCACGCTGATGCGGTTCGTCGACGACGACGGCGGGCGCGTTTCGCTGGCGGAGTTCGAGAATCTGTTCTGGCTGTTTTCGGTGGCGGGCAACGAAACCCTGCGCAACGGGCTGCCCGGCGGGATGCTGGCACTGCTCTCGCACCCTTCTCAGTACCGGCGGCTGCTGGCGGATCGCTCCCTGCTGCCGGGCGCGGTCGAAGAGATGTTGCGATGGTGGACGCCGGTGATGCACTTTCGGCGCACCGCGGTTTCCGACTTCCGTCTGTCCGATGTGGACATCCGGGCCGGGGACAAGGTGGTGGTGTGGTTCTCTTCCGCGAACCGGGACGAGGCGGTGTTCGCCTCGCCGGATTCGTTCGATATCACGCGAACGCCGAACGACCACCTGACTTTCGGGCACGGGCCCCATTTCTGCCTCGGCGCGCAGCTCGCGCGAGTGCAGATGCGGGCGATGTTCGGCGCGGTGCTGGACCTGCTCGGCGAGGTGGAGCTCGCCGGGGAACCCGTGCGGCTGCGGTCGAACTTCCAGAACGGGCTGAAGCGGCTGCCGATCCGGTGGTAGGGACTCGTGAGTGGCAATGCCGGTTCTAACCGGCGTTGCCACTCACGAGTCCTTACCTGGCACCCACGGCACCAACATCGACGTCCGGCGCTGGTAGTCCGCGTACTCGGGATACCTCCCCCGGCTGATGCTCTCGGTGAACCGGGTCGAGCCGATGAACAGCAGCGTCAGCAGGACCGCGCCCAGCACCGTCCACTGCGGACTCCCCGCCGCGCTCACGCCGAACGCCGCGATCGCCCACCACTGCGCCTGCTCGAAGAAGAAATTCGGATGGCGCGAAAAGCGGAACAGCCCGCTCTGCACGAACCTGACCGTCTCGCCGCCGGCGCGTTTGCGGCGCTGGAACGTCCATTGCTGCTCGTCCGCGACCGTCTCGCCGATCAGGAAAGCCAGGAACAGCAGCGCGATCACGACGTCCCAGAAACCGAAAGTGCTCCGGTGCGTCAGCGCGGTGTAGGCCGGCAGGCAGATCAGGAACAGGATCGCGTTCTGGTACAGCGTGATGAAACCCAGGTTGAACACCTGGAACTGCCAGGGCGCCATCCGTTCCCGCAGCACCGCCCAGCGGTAGTCCTCGCCGCCGCGCGCGTACCCGCCCTTGCGAGCGAAGTTGAACGTCAGCCGCAGCCCCCACAGCGCGCCGAGCCCGGCCATCACGTCGAGCCGGACGTCGGCGAAGCCCGCCGCACCCGCGAAGATGCCGAGGTAGGCGATGGGGACCAGCGACCAGATCCGGTCGACCCAGGAGTACTCCCTGGTCAGCACCGACAACAGCCAGACGCCGGCGCAGACACCGGCGAAGACGTACAGGCAGGCCTCGAGCGCGTCCATGATCTTGAGTTTACGGCGTGAACTGACCGGACCGATTCGCCGGCGGCGAGCCGGGGCCGCGTGCTCGACCGCTACGGTGTGGTCAAGGCCCCGTTACCGACCGCGATTCTCCTACTGGGAGTGGACATCGTGCCGATGTACTTCCCCGCGTTCTGACCGCTCCTGTCTTGAAGGCCACCTAGGCTCCTTAGGTGGCCTTCAAGTCGTTCCGGCACACTGACGGGTGTCAGTCCACAACGGAGCGTGCCGACTTGCAATTGGGCTGAACTGGAACAACGCTGCACACGTATCAACCGAAACAACGTCGAAACAACCCGACCAACGAATCTCCAGGGAACCCCGATACGCTCCCACCCAATTTCAGCAGTGCATGTCCGGTGAAGGAGACCTGCCGATGACCGAGCCCGAAGTCCGGCCGGCGTGCTTCGGCGACCTGCGGCCGCTCGCCGAGGCCTTCGGCGACCACGGGTTCTTCATCGAGCGCCACGACCGGCAGAAGAACGGCAAGGGCATGCTGTTCGTCGCGTTGCTGGACGGGCGGCCGGTGGGCGACGTCTACCTGTGGCAGGAGGAGGCCGAGGAGGCGCCGATCCGCGCGTTCCTGCCCGGCGTCCCGCTGCTCACCCACCTGGAGGTCCGGCCGGACCACCGCAACCGCGGCATCGGCACCGCGATCGTCGAGTGTCTCGAGAACCACCTGCGCGAACAGAAGCGGGACAGGGTCGCCCTGGCCGTCCGCACCGACAACGTCAAAGCCGCCGGTCTCTACGCGCGACTCGGCTACCGGGACTGGGGCTACGGCGAGGTCACCTGCCACACCGCGGCCGGGGAAGAAGAGCGGTGCCAGGTGATGGTCAAGGACCTACTCCCCGCGCCGAAGGTATTCCGCACATTCCATGAGACCGAGTTCGGAGAGGGCCTTCTCCACCCGGGTGCTGCCGGGATGACGGCTGAGTCCGTCCGCGTGCTCGAGGTACATGGTCTCCACATGCTCGCGCCAGCGCTGCCGGTCCTCCTGCCAGGCCGTGAGGTAGTCGACGCACAGTGAGGGCGTGATCCGCTCGCACTCACGCCGCGCCGCCTCGAGCACCCCGGTGATCCGCGCGGCCCGGACATTGGCGCGATCGACGCGGCCGATGATCTCCCCGATGAACCGGCGCCGGTGGCCGAGGAACTCACGCCAGTACGCGGCGGTCGCGCGGGCCAAGCCCTCATCCTGGTCCAGCAGCCAGAACACGCCTTCGGCCAGGCAGTCGCCGAACTCCTCGGTCCGCGCCCGCTCCTCGGTGGCGAACGGGTCGTAGAACTTCTGCTCGGCCGTCCCGATCATCGCCGACGGGCGCAGCCGGTCGCCCTTGAGCAGGAAGAACCAGTCCTCGTTGTAGATCTTCGGGAAGAACGACGACATCGACTCGCGCCCCACCGCCAGCGCGCCGCCCCCGATGAACGTGGTCTGCGTGCCGCCGGTCTCGCGGTGGGCGTGGCAGACCACGGAGTTGTCCGGGAAGTCGCCGATCTCCAGCCCGACGGCCTCGTAGTGGCCGAGCAGCTGCGCGGCCCGCTCCAGGTCGTCCGGGTCGGGCAGGTGGATGTCGTCGTCGAGGAACACCACCCGCTCCCAGCCCGCGAACCGGGCGAAGACGAGTCCCAGGTTGCGCTTCGCGCTCGTGTCCTTGGGATACGCGAAACCCGCTTCGCGCAGGACGTCGGTGGTGGCGAACGCGGGGAGCAGGTCGGCGGGCATGCCATCGATGTCGATGGCCACCAGCTCCGCCCCGCTTCCCTTGGCGAGCCGGATAGCCTCCGCGGCGGAAGCTCGCTGACTGCACAAGGCGACCAGCACACAGCCGAGCCGGGCGGCGAACCCGATCGCCTTCGTCAGCTCCGTCGTGTCGTGGGCGATGGGGACCAGGATGGCGTCGAGCACCGGCGCGGCTTCCGCGAGGGCGGCGCGCTCCAGCAGTCCCCGGTGCGAACCGTGGTGGTCGGGCGAAGCCCTGACCTGCTCACACGTCCCTCCCCTGGCCTCTGTCAAACCCCACCGCCGTCGACCACTCGTGCAGGCGCGTCGCCCGATCAGTCCAATCGGGCGGCATCACTTGCCGATTCACGATCTTCACCCGCATCAGTAAAGACCATTGAGCATAACCGGGGAGACGCTCCCGGACGTAGCTCTCGTTACGGTCGCGGAAACGAAAGTGGGTGAGCGCGCGCACCGCCCCCAGTGTGCCGCTGGCGTACATCCCGTTGAAGGACAGGACAGTCCGCTCCATGTTGTAGGGACTGGGACCGCGGTAGACGTGCGCGACGTCCTCGATCACCTCCCGCTGACCGGCAGCGTCCCTCAGCTGCGGTTCGAACCGCTTCGGCCCGTCGTCGGTGTCCGCCTCGAACCAGCCGACGTCGTCGGGGTCGTCGCGCGCGACCTGCCGCACCGGCAGCTCCACCCGCCGCTTCAGGAACAGGTCCCGGGTCGCGTCGTTCCAGTCGACCCCGCCCAGCAGGACGAGGTGGGAGGTGTAGTCGGCCGGGCCCAGCGCGTTCGACAGCCGCAGCTGGACCTTGTTCTCCGGGTTGAGCGCGCGGATCTGGCCGTACAGCTCGACCAGCGCGCCGAGGTCGGTGTAGTTGTACAGCTCGTCGTAGTCCGGGTTGCCCGGGTCGGAGTACGGGTTCTTCGCCCGCATCTCCGGGGGCAGCGGGGCACAGACGATCGCGACGTCCTCGCGAGGCGGGAAGCTCAGCAGCCCGCCGGCCTCGTCCTCGGAGGCGCCCGCCGGGCCGCGTACCGCGTGCCGCAACGTCTTCAGCTCGTCGAGCAGCCTGTCCCGCTCCGCACGCTCGTCGGCGGTGAGCTCGCCCAGGTCGAGCAGCCGGTACGGGTGCCGCTCGATCGACCGCGGGGTCGCGAAGAACCGCGCGTACTCCTCCAGCCGCACCTCCGGTGGCGTCACCGGCTTCGCCAGGCTCTCCCACGAGGAGACCAGGGGGGCGCTCGCCGCCAGCGCGTCCGCCAGCTGCTGCTGGGTGACGCGCGCGCCGGGCCAGCGGGATTTCCGCAGCTCCCGCAACCGTCGCACCAGTTCGACCGCCTGATCGTCAGGTGATACCACGACGAAGAACTCCTCGGCTGAACTTCAGTTGAATGAACTGAACACGAGCACCATACACCCGCCCTCGCAGCTCAGATACCGCGACATGGCGGCAAGTATCGGCCCAGGTCCCGACCTGGGCCGCGATCAAGGCAACGAGCTGGAAACGACCATTGCCGGGCTGATCCCCAGAGCTTACTCTGAATACAGCTGAGGTAACCAAACTTCAGTTAAGTCACTGAAGTTCACTCGGGAGAGGAGCCGATGAACCCCCGCACCGTGCCACGCGGCCCGCCCGGCCGCACCACCCGACGTCGCGTCACCGGCGGCGGCCGTCCCTTCCGGGGGACGCACGCCACGAGCACCCGCGCAGCGTCCATCGTTTTGGGGAGGAACCTGTCATGAACCCGGCAATCGAAACCCTGGCGGCCACAGCCGACCAGAGCATCTCCACCGGACCGGCCCTGGCCATCGTCCTCGGCCTGGTCCTGATCGTCGCGCTCGGCAAACTGCTGCGCCGCATGGCCAGCGTCGTGGCCGGCCTGCTCAGCTCCGCGAGCTCGATGTTCGGCTTGCTCACCGCCGTGTTCGGGGTCGGCGCGCTGGCCACCCTCACGATGATCACGGTCGTCGCGGTCCGCTGACCACGACGGCGAGGGCCCTCGCCGGGCACGGGCAGGCAACGGCGAGGGCGAATCCGCTGGTGACCGGGGTCACCGGGGCGTGGAAGCCGTTTGGAAGTCCGCTCCGGCACGATCGGCTCCACGCACAGCGGGAGGAGCCAAACCCATGAAAGCCAAAGCTCTTGCGGTCAAAGCCGCCCTGGGGACCGCGCTCGCGGTAGCGACCGTACTGGCACCCCACGCGGACGCGGCGACCGTGAAGACCACGACGGCCTCGTGTGCCGCCGGCACGTTCAAGGGGAACGTGAGCCTGAAGTATGAGACTGCGGGCGGGCGGCACGACCCGATCGCCGCGGTCGTGGCGTCCGGTCCCTACATCGGTGACTCGGGCCGGCTGACGTTGAAGATCTTCTTCGTCGACCACGACGTGACGACCAACGTCTACACACGGATCTGGGGCGGCATCATCCCGCCGAAGATCACTCAGCCCATCCCCGACGACGTCACCACGCCGGATACAGCGAAGAGTTATGTCTCAGCGGCGTTCAGCGGCGGCACCGGCGCGCTCTGCACCGCCAGGGCCGAGATCAAGTAGGCCGATCTGAGGACCGCGTCGCGCAGCAGGGCGGCGCGGTCCTGGGCCGGGGTGAGCACGAAGTCGGCCGAGCTCAGCGCCCGCCAGCCCGCCATCAGCTCGGGCTCGCCGAAGGCCCGGATCGGGCAGGGCAGCGGCGGCGCGGCGGGCAGGTGCTCGTCGCTGGCCAGGAGGTTCAGCTCGTCGCGCTGGACCTGGTCCGGCACGAGCCGTGGCCGGGCGGAGACACCCGGGGGCGCCTGGTGGGCGATCGTGAGGGCCTGCGGCGCGGGCAGCCCGGCGTGCACGCGACGGGCGGCGACCCGGTAGGCGAGCAGCGCACCGAGCCCGGCCCCGAACAGCACATGCGGACGGGCCAGGATCGCGGCCAGTTCGGTGGTCAGCGCCTCGACCAGCAGCCACATGTCGCGGTAGGGGTGCTCGCCCCGCCGTTCGCCGCGGCCGGGCAGCTCGACCGCGTGCACCGCGATCCGCGGATCACGCCAGGTCCGGTACCACCCGGCGGATTCCCCCGCGTCCGGAAAGCAGACGAACAGGATGCGCCCTCGGTTCTCCGTGTCCACCCTTGCCTCCATTCATCCGGGTCCCGGGGTTAGGGTCGACCACGGCACTTCCGTTCCGCTTCGGTCAGCCTTCTGGGGGCCCTTCGTGCGCTACCGCCTGCTCGGGCCGGTCACGGTCCTCGGCGATGCGGGCCCGTTCCGGCCCGGCGGCGCGAAGCAGACGTCGGTGCTCGCGGCCTTGCTGCTCAACCCGAACCGGGTGGTCACCGAGGACCGGCTGATCGATCTGACCTGGGGCGAGAACGCGCCGCCGAGCGTGCGCGGCCGGCTGCAGGTGCACATCTCCGAACTGCGGAAACTGCTCGGCCGGGACGTGATCGTCCGGCGAGCCCCCGGCTACGTCATCGAGGTGGCGCCGGGCGAGCGCGACCTCGACGTGTTCGACGAAGCCGTCGCCCGCGCCCGGGCGACGAGCGGGGCCGAAGCGGTGACCGAGCTGCGGGCCGCGCTCGCGCTGTGGGACGGCACGCCGCTGGGCGGGGTGAGCGAGACGCTGGCCGAGCACGAAGGCCCGGCCCTGCAGGAGCGCCGGCTGGTCGCGCTCGAGGAGCTCTACGAGCAGGAACTCGTGTCCGGACGGCACGGCGAGGTGGTCGGCGAGCTGCGCCGGGTCGTCGAGGAACACCCGTACTCCGAACGCCTGCGCGCCACGCTCATGCTGGCGCTGCAACGCTGCGGCCGCGCGCCGGAGGCCCTCGAGGTCTACACCCGGGCGCACGAGCTGCTGGTGGACGAGCTGGGCATCGAACCCGGCCCGGTGCTGCAGGAAGTGCGGATGCGGATCCTGCGCGGCGAGGACGAACCCGCCGCCGTCCCCGCGGCGCCCGTCCGGCCCGCCGAGCTGCCGCTGGACGTGCGCGGGTTCTCCGGGCGCGCGGCTGAGCTGGCGGTGCTGGGCGAGCCCGGCGAGATCTGGGTGATCACCGGCACCGCGGGCGTCGGCAAGACGGCGCTGGCCGTGCACTGGGCGCACACCGCGCGGGCGGAGTACTCCGACGGCCAGCTGTATGTGAACCTGCGCGGCTTCGACGCCGACGACGAGCCGCTCACCGCCGCCGCGGCGCTGGCCCAGCTGCTGCGCACCCTCGGCGTCGACCTGCGTGACGTGCCACCGGGGCTGGACGACCAGAGCAAGCTGTACCGGTCGCTGCTGGCCGACCGGCAGACGCTGGTGGTGCTGGACAACGCGCGCGACACCGCCCAGGTGCTGCCGCTGCTGCCTTCTTCGGGCCGGGTGCTGGTGACCAGCCGCCACCGGCTCGACGAGCTGGTCGCGCGCACCGGCGCCCGGTCGCTGACTCTTGGACAGCTGCCGGCCGGCGACTCGCACACCCTGCTCGTCGCCCTGCTCGGCGACGCCCGGATCGCCGAAGCGCCGGAGGCCGCCGCGGAGCTGGCCCGGCTGTGCGGCCACCACCCGCTGGCGCTGCGGATCGCCGCGGCGAACAGCGCGGCCTCGGGCCTGCCCGCGCTGGTGGCCGAACTGCGCGGTGACCCACTGGCCCAGCTCGGCTTCGACGGCGCCGCCGAAAGCGCCGTCGCCAAGGCGTTTTCGGTTTCCTACCAGGCACTTTCGCCGGAGCAGCGACAGGCGTTCCGGCTCCTGGGCCTGGTGCCCGGCCCCGACTTCACGCCGATCGTCGCCGCGTCGCTGCTGGACGTGCCGCTGCCGGAGGCGACCCGGCGGCTGCGCGAGCTGGCCGCGGCGAACCTCGTCGAGGCACACGCGCCCCGGCGCTACCGCTTCCACGACCTCGCCCGGCAGTACGCCGAGGACCGCGTCCGGTCCGAAGAGCCGGAAATCGCGCGCACCGCGGCGTGGCAACGGTTGTTCGGCGGGTACGCGGCCGCCGCGGACGCCGCCGTCGGGCTGCTCGGCGCCCGGATCGTCACGCTGCCCCGCGAACCCGGCCCGGTGGTGCCGAGCCCGATCTCGTTCACCGACAGCGCCGAAGCCGTGGCCTGGCTGGACGTCGAGGTGCCGAACCTCTCGGCGGCGCTGCGGCAGGCGGCGACCCGCGGGCCGTACCCGGGCGCCTGGTACCTGGCCGACGCCCTGCGGCGGTTCTTCCACGACCACGGGCGACGCGCGGAGTGGCTGGAGCTCGCGCCGATCGTGCTGCGAGCGGCGCAGGAACGCGGCGCCCAGCCCGCCGAAGCGCTGGTCCACCTGAGTATCGGCGGCGCCTACTTCCGGGAAGGGCAGCATGAGGAGGGGATCCGGCATTCGCGCCGGGCGGTGCTGGCCAGCCGCGCCTGCGGGTGGCGCGAGTGCGAGGCGACGGCCGTGGCGAACCTCGGCTCGATGCTGGAGTGGACCGGGCGGCTGGCCGAGGCGGTCGAGTACAGCCGCCGCGCGATCCAGCTGTTTCGCGAGCTGGGCAACCGCTCCGGGGAGACCCTCGCGCTGAACTCGCTGAGCTGCCACTACCGCCAGCTCGGACGGCTCGCGCAGGCCGAGGACTGTCTCGTGGAAGCGATCGCCTTGTGCCGCAAGGAAGAGCTCGGGTTCTGGGAGGCCGCGAACCTGGCCGACCTCGGCTCGGTCCAGCTCGCGACCGGACGCCTCGACGAGGCAGGCGAATCGCTGGCTCGGGCACGGGAACTGTTCCAGGGCCTCGGTTCCAGCTTCGGCGAGGCGACGGCGTTGCACAACCTGAGCGCGTTGCACTCGGCCCGCGCGGACTTCGGCAACGCGCGCGCGGCCGCGGCCGAGGCGCTCGAATGCGCTCGCCGCGACGGCGACCGGCCCGTCGAAGTCGCCGCACTGCTCGCGCTCGGGCATGCGCTGGAAGGCCTCGACGACTGGGCGGAAGCCGAGAACGTGTTGCGGCGGGCGGAAGATCTCACCCGCGAATCGGGTCTGCGCGGGCATCAGGCAGAGGCGTCCGCGGTGCTGGCGCGGGTGTTCGCGGCGACCGGCCGGGCGGCCGAGTCAGGCGAACACGCGCGGTCGGCGCTGGACGCGGCGCGCGCGGGTGGCTTCCGGTTGCTGGAAGCGGAAGCGCTGCTGGGGCTGGCCGCTGCGGAGGCCGCGGCCGGGTGGTCGACGCTCGCCGAAGGCACGGCGCGGGCCGCCCTGCGGGTGTGGCAGGACATCGGCCATGTCACCGGCGAAGCCCGTGCGGCGCGCGCGTTGGCGAAACTCACCGCGCGCGCCGCGGGCTGACTCAGGCGATGCCGGTGTCGGTGTCGCAGTACTTGAGCGTGGCGCCCTTTTCCTTCTGCAGGCACACCTGCAGGTAGACCTTGGTGCCCTCGGCGATGTTGAAGTCCTTCGGGTACTCCGTGCAGCTCAGGTCGGGCCGGTCGTTCCAGTGCCCGCTGTGGTGCCAGACCTTCCGCTCGTGCGAGCCGCTGCTGTCGGTCCAGGTCAGCCTGCCGCGGACGCCGAGACCGTCGCTCACACGGTCGCAGATGCCGAAGTGCTCGCCCTCGGCCTTGAACCACGCCATGCCGCCGGGGTGCTCACCGTCGTTGCTGTAGACCTCGGTGTTCTGCTGGGCGCTCGCAATGCCTCCGGTGAACACCGACCCCAGTGCGGTCGCGGCGGTGATGACGGCGGCCGCTTTCGCGATCCGTGTTCCTGTCATGCGTTGTTCCTGCCTCTCTCGTGCTGTGACCGGAACCTTCGCAATGTCCGCTTCTATTTCCCTTCGCCTCGGCTTCGCTCCCTGTTCACCCAGGCGACGACCTGCTCAAGCTGTGCGAAGAGGTTGTGGCCCGCGTCGGGGAGAACCTCCACTTCGGACCCCGGCAGCAGCGCGCGAAGCCGGTCCGCCGCCGCCGCCGCGTCGTGGGCGACACTGCGAGCGCCGAACAGCGCGCGGACCGGGACGTCGATGGCCCGGATCTCGTTCTCGGATGGGCACTTCTGGAACGGTGCACGCGGCCGGTAGGTTCGCAGCGCGGTGTGCACGAGCCGCGCGTCCGGGCGGTCCAGGAGGTCCTCCCCCATCGCGTAGCGCAGGAACCGCCGGACACCCCACTCCCCCAGGACTGCCAGGACGCCGTGGCGGATCACCGCGGCGGAGAACTTCGCGGTCACTGTGGTCGGCTCCAGCAGCGTGATGGACGCGACCCGCTTCGGCGCGTGGATGGCCTGGTTGACCGCGTGCCAGCCACCCGTGGAAACGCCGACGAGGTGGACGTCGGTCAGCGCAAGCTGCTCGAGGACGTCGTCGAGGCAGCGCGCCCGGTCCGCGTGGTCCACCAGCGGCGCGGTCTGCACGCTGCGCCCGGCCTCGCCGAGGGTGTCCACCGCGTAGACCATCCCCGGCAATCGTGGAAGCAGTTGCCAGTACCCGGCGGAGGTCGCCATGAGCCCCGGGAGGAGGACGAGCGGCGGCGCGTCACCCTGGCCGAAGCGGTAGACCCGGGTGGTTCCGTGCCGGGTTTCGACGTCGCATACTTCGTCCGGCGGTGGGCAGAGCGCCATCGCCCGGTCGTAGGCCTCGAAATACCGTTGTGCCGCTTGCGGGTTCTTGAATTCACCGATCATGGGACGATGTTAAGAATTCCGGGCGCGATCGTCTTGGACGGAAGTAAGGTCGAGGCATGGGGTGGACGCTGGTGGCGCCGTGGCGGGACATCGAGCATTCCCCGGGCGAGCACACTTTCGGCCTGCCGGATCCGCGGTTGTCCGCACATGTGCTCGCGTACGTCTCCCACGACTTCCCGCGCATGGACCCGCTGCCGTGGCGGGTGACGCCGCTGTGCGCGCTCACGGCCGTCCTCGACCTCGAAACGCCGGCACGGATCGATGGCCTGCCGTCGTCGCCGGTGCTGGGCCTGCGGGACCGGCCGTTGCAGCTGACGCAGACCGGCGCCGCGCGGGGCATCACGATCGCGTTGACGCCACTCGGCGCACACGCGGTGTTCGGCCTGCCGCTGCGCGAACTGGCGAACACCGCCATCGGCATCGCCGACCTGCTGGGACCTCTTGCCGAGCTGTGGCTCGAACAGCTCGCCGAGGCTGCTTCCTGGACTGCGCGATTCGAGCTGCTCGACGGCCTCCTCGCAGCGCGCCTGGGCGACGGCCCGTCGCTGCCACGGCCGCTGCTCGGGGCGTGGCAGCGGCTGACGTCCGGCCCGGTCCGCGTCGACGCCCTCGCCG
>Ga0307507_10011104_pt1 | contig 11441 bp, 1 predicted proteins | sample 7_EM_MG_FD_207223 | JGI IMG/M metagenome (GOLD analysis project Ga0307507, IMG submission 207223) | Populus trichocarpa ectomycorrhiza microbial communities from riparian zone in the Pacific Northwest, United States - 7_EM | ecosystem: Host-associated > Plants > Roots > Unclassified | place...
TGGCTCTGGCGACGGTCGTCTGGTTCTAGCGACGGTCGTCTAGCTCTGGCGACAGTCGTCTAGTTCTGGCGACGGTCATCTGGTTCTGGTAACGGTCGTCTGGCTCTGGCGACGGTCGTCTGGTTTTGGCGACAGTCGTCTGACTCTGGAGACGGTCGTCTGGTTCTGGCGACGGTCGTCTGGCTCTAGCGACGGTCGTCTGGTTCTGGCGACGGTCGTCTGGCTCTAGCGACGGTCGTCTGGTTCTGGCGACGGTCGTCTGGCTCTAGCGACGGTCGTCTGGTTCTGGCGACGGTCGTCTGGTTCTAGCGACAGTTGTCTGGCTCTGGCGATAGTCGTCTGGCTCTGGCGACGGTCGTCTGGTTCTGGCGACGGTTGTCTGGTTCTAGCGATAGTCATCTAGTTCTAGTAACGGTCCTCTGCTGGCTGCCGTTCTAGTGCCTCCCTAGGTAGGGAGGATGTAAGGAAGGAAAGAAGGGTAAAAAAATAAGGCGGCTATATAGGCAGAGACACGTGTAGACGCTATCGGGAATATAGCGGGGACCCGATGCAGAGCTTCGTGTAGAGCCTCCGTACGCAGAGCTTCGCGCAGAGCCTTGTGCAGAGCCTCTGTACGTAGAGCTTCGTATAGAGCTTCGTGTAGAGCTTCGTGTAGAGCCTCCGTATGCAGAGCTTCGCGCAGAGCCTCATGCAGAGCTTCGTGCAGAGCTTCGTGTAGAGCTTCGTGCAGAGCCTCCGTACGCAGAGCCTCGCGTAGAGCCTCGTGCAGAGCCTCTGTACGTAGAGCTTCGTGCAGAGCTTCGTGCAGAGCTTCGTGCAGAGCTTCGTGCAGAGCTTCGTGCAGAGCTTCGTGCAGAGCTTCGTGCAGAGCTTCGTGCAGAGCTTCGTGCAGAGCTTCGTGCAGAGCTTCGTGCAGAGCCTCTGTACGCAGAGCTTCGTGTAGAGCTTCGTGCAGAGCCTCCGTACGCAGAGCCTCGCGCAGAGCCTCGTGCAGAGCCTCTGTACGTAGAGCTTCGTGCAGAGCTTCGTGCAGAGCTTCGTGCAGAGCTTCGTGCAGAGCTTCGTGCAGAGCTTCGTGCAGAGCGTCGTGCAGAGCGTCGTGCAGAGCCTCTATGCGCAGAGCTTCGTGCAGAGCCTCTGTACGCAGAGCTTCGTATAGAGCTTCGTGTAGAGCTTCGTGTAGAGCTTCGTGTAGAGCTTCGTGTAGAGCTTCGTGTAGAGCTTCGTGTAGAGCTTCGTGTAGAGCTTCGTGTAGAGCTTCGTGTAGAGCTTCGTGTAGAGCTTCGTGTAGAGCCTTGTGCAGAGCCTTGTGCAGAGCCTCCAAGTAATAAAACTATATAAGATTGTATAAGATTATATTAGATAATATATAATAGTTAAATATATAGCATATAACTTTACCTTAATTGCATATTAAGAAATATATAGTTACCTTTTAAAGTTGCTAAGTAGGTTAACTGCGTGTTAAGGAACATATAGTTAGCTTTTAAAGTTGTTAAGTAGGTTAACTGCGTATTATTTAACTTTTAAAGTTGCTAAGTAGGTTAATTGCGTGTTAAGAAATATATAGTTAGCTTTTAAAGTTGTTAAGTTAGTTAATTGTATATTAAGTTAGTTAAATTGTGTGTTAAGTTAATTAATTACATATTAAGTTAGTTAAATTGTGTATTAAGTTGGTTAATTATATATTAAGTTAGTTAAATTGCGTATTAAGTTAGTTAATTGCATGTTAAGTTAGTTAAATTGCGTGTTAAGTTAGTTAATTGTATATTAAGTTAGTTAAATTGCGTGTTAAGTTAGTTAATTGCATATTAAGTTGGTTAAATTGTGTGTTAAGTTAGTTAATTGTGTATTAAGTTAGTTAATTGCGTATTAAGTTGGTTAAATTGTATATTAATTACGCGAAACGCGAAAATTAAAGTCTACTTAAATCTTATCCTGTGAATATTTTCCTAATATTAGGTAATCTAACCTAACTACTAACTTAAGACTTAAGCCTTGTAGGGAAACCTATATTAGCTACTGGTACTAATACTACCTCTATAGCTGGAGCTTCCCTAGGTCTAAGGTTGGAAAGTTAAAAGGCCTACACTAATTTTCTTTAAGGAGGATATTGGGAAGCTGCCGTAAGGCTCTTGGAAGCTATATGGGAAGGAGCTACTAATAAATATATTAGAAACCTCTAGGGGCAGGTCCAGATCTAGTAGAGCTTAATCTAGGCTAGATAAAATCTTTTATAACTTGGCTAAGGCTAAGCGCCTCCTAGGGGCTACCCAGTACCTACCTAAGGAGGTGTGGAAGACTTAAAGAGGTATCTATATAGTGAACGGAAAAAGGATATAGACTAACTGGCTAAGGCCTCTAGTAGTCTAGAACTCTGCCATAGACCTAATGCCCAACAGCTGGATAACTGGGTTTGTGAAGTAGATAACTTCTTTAAGATGCTAATAATATATAAGATAATACTAAAGAGCGTACTTAATGGATTATTAGTAAGATTAAAGACTAATCCCTAAACTAGATTGTACTTAATTAGCTTAATAAAGAGTAAATTACTATATAGCCGCAGCTGCAAACCTTCCTAAAGAAATGGACTTAAGATCCGCATGTTGTATAATATAATAATATAAAGCTATTCTGGAATGGGATATAGCTTAACTGCCATGATTTCCGCCAGTTTATAAACTTTATAGAAACTTATACTTAATTAATAGATCTAGAGCCCTTTAAAAATGAGGATGGTAGTATCTGTAAGAAGGAGAAGATTAGATTTATTTGGGCTAGAATTAAGCTAGCAATTTGTGATAAAATAAAGCGCGTGGGAGCCCTATCGCGGATTACTATATATGTGAATTTTAAACGAGCGGTTCTGAACGCTAAGGATATAGTAAGGAACCAGACCTCTTCTAGTAAGAAGCTAGGGGGTAACTAGAAGCGCGGGCACTCTGGTAGTAATATAGGGCAGACCCAAGCTTTAAAGAAGCCGTTCTTAAAGAGAAATTTAGAATAGTTAAAGTTAGGGACCTTAAGTAATGGGAAAGACTCCTAGGGCTAACCTAACACCCGTCTAGCATCCTTATAGGAATACTCCAAAAAGTTAAGAGAAAACTTCTTTAGAGGGAAACCTAATTGGAAAAATAAGTAGGGTAATAACTGCACTAATAATCTAAAAAAAAAAGCCCTAGTTGTGGACCTCTCCTAACTATAACTAGGGCAAGATATAGAAGTAGAGACTCTCCGTATTACTATTAAGCTGGAAATGGTACTCCCTATAGGCGAGGTATGTTAGTTCTAAGCACTATATAATAGTGGTGCCAAAATCAATCTTATATAATATAATTTAGTAAAAGAGCATAAGCTTATCCTATTACTAAGGTAGTAGAAACCTACTATAGGGTTCCTAGATAAGCATTAGATTAAACTATACAGTGCCTATAAGCTTATAGTGTTAGTGGCCAATATACATAACTGTACTAAGGTGGTCGGCCCACAACCCTTCTAGGCGGCTGACTTTGTAGGTTATAACTTTATCCTTAGATATCCTTGGCTTGCGGAAGCAGATTTTAAGATACGCTTTAAAATAGGAGCCTTTAAATAGTAGAACGATAAAGAATTGGAAGGGCGTATATTACTAATAAGCTTAAAAGACATTCTAGAGAATATAGCTCCAGGTAAAACAGTATACGCTCTATACCTAAAGGAGTATTAGATCCAACCCCTATTCTATAGCAAGATGGGTATAGAGCCTAGTATAGGTAATGGCCCTTCTGCAATAAATACTATATAGGGAACTGCTGGATAGGCCGCGGAGACATTATAGGGAGGCGGCGATCTTAAAGATCCCATAAGATACTTCTACTGCTATAGGTTAAGCAATACGCGGAGAATATACTATAGCACCTTAAATGCTGCGTTAAAGAATTCCCTACCCTCCACTGGCTACCGTATAAGACTGTTTAATATATAGTGGCAACTATATATAAACAGCCACTATAGCGCGTGACGCTGCCTATAAGCGTCCTAAGGGAGCTCCGGGACCTACCTGATAATAATATAGAGGATAAGCATAACCCTAATCTATTAAATATCCTAGTAGGCCTAAGAAACTTACTAAGGGTATTTTTGGGCAGGTGAGCTAAAGTCCTTCTATAGAGCTTAGAGTATAATTATGCAATTAATCTAGAAGAAGGCAAGTAACTGCTAAACCTTCCTATCTATAACCTCTCTTATAAAGAGCTTAAGATCCTATAGAAGTACCTTAATAGCTTACTAGAAAAGGGATGGATCTAGCTTAGTAAGTTACTGGTAGGTATATTAATCCTCTTTATCCTAAAACCAGATAGAACTATAAGGCTATATATAGACTACTGCGGTCTTAATAAGATTACAATTAAGAACCGCTACCTACTACCATTGGTTAGTGAAATGCTGGATAGATTATCTAGGGTGAAGATCTTTATAAAGCTGGATCTATAGGATGCCTATTATAGGCTCCGTATTAAAGAAGGGGATAAGTAAAAGACCGCTTTTAAAACCTAATATGGCCACTTTAAGTATCTAGTAATGCCCTTTGGGCTAGCTAATATGCCTATAATATTTTAATTATATATTTATAAAGCCCTAGGGGGACTAGTTAACTGTATATATATTATCTATCTAGATAACATTCTGATCTACTTAGAAGATAAGAATTAGTATAAGCAATATATCCGCGAAGTGCTAGAATGCTTAAATAATTGGGGCCTCTATACCAAGGCGTTAAAGTATATCTTTAATACTAAGCAGGTTAAGTTTCTGGGTTATATTATAACGCCTATAGGTATAGTTATGGACCTAGTACAGGTATAGATAATTTAAGAGTAACTGGAGCCAGAGAGCTATTAGGATATTTAAGTATTCCTAGGCTTTACCAATTTCTACAGGCGCTTTATTTATGACTACTTAGATATCGCCTAATACCTATTTAACTACGTTGTTAAAGCTTCCTAAGACCCGGCCTAAGAAGTAAAAAGCTTAAAGGTAGGAAGAAAGAAAACTAAGAAGGGACTAACCAAATGGTATAAACTATGGATATGGCCCGGAAAGGTACAGGAAGCCTTTTGGGAACTATATATAAAGTTTATAAAAACTCCACTACTGCGGCATTTTAACCTAGATTAGCTATTAATAATGGTTACTAATATATTAAACTTTACCTTTACTAGTATCCTACTGTAGCCTAATAGACATCCAGACGCTACCTAGCTCTATTAGAGACCAGTAGTATTCTATAGCAGAAAATTCTAGGGACCTAAAGTTAGGTATTATACCCACGATAAGGAACTGCTGGCTATAATTAACTGCTTTAAATAGTGGCAATACTATCTTAAGCACGCAAGCTATACCACTTATATACTCTTAGATTATTATAACCTACGCTACTTTATAACTATAAAGGAGCTTACACCTTAATAAGCTAGATGGGTAGAGGAGCTTACGCAATTTAACTTTAAGATTAAATATAAGCTAGGGGGAAATAACCCTGCCAACGGACCGTTATAACGGCTAGACTATACCAAAGGCTTTAAAACGGGAGAAGAAAAACAGATAATAGATATCTTACTCCCTATATTACAGAATAAGCTCTAGGTGTAGGATGCTTAAGTACCCATAGCTCTAAGCACTAAGTCTTAGGTAGTATAAACCCCATTGGCTTCCACTGACGTTCCAGCTAGTACCCAGTCCGTGGCTAATAAGGGTCCGAAGATACTTAGATAGGACGCCCCTAATATAAGTTCGGAACCTAGTAATACACTACCCTTAATTGCTGAGCTATCCCCTTAAACTAAAAGTAAAGCCATAAAGCAATTAGAACCTAGAGCCCTATAAAGACTAAAGGACTTTAACCTTGTAGCGGCCTTCCTAACGCACACGCACTAAGAAGTTACAAGATCTATAGTACCATCTAGTCTTGTACTTAGAGCAGTATAAGGTAAAATAGCTTTCACCTAGAAACCATCTAAAAGGTTAATAGATCTTATCTATAAGGTATAATAGAAGGATACCTCCTATACCATCTTTAATGCGGAAGTGGACCGGAAACGTAATGGAAAGGAAGCTGCTAGGTGTTACTATTGGGAACTAGACCTAATGGGCCTACTGCGTAGATATGGCAAGGTTTAGGTGCTATAAGAAGCAAATCTATAATAGAAGATCCTTATAAGGAATTACAATAATCCTTTAGGTGGCCACTATATTTAAGCCAAGATAGTGGAATTACTTTAATATAAATACTACTGGCTAAAGCTTAAGCAGGAAGCAAAGGAGTATATTAGCTACTATAAGAAGTGTTAAGTATATAAAATCCAAAGGTATAAGCTATGGGGTTTACTTAAATCAGTTCCTCCCATTAGTAAGCTATAGCGATATTACGCTATGGACTTTATTATAGATCTCCCACCCTTAAAAGATGGGTAAGGATAAACATACAACTTAGTTCTGGTACTTATTAATAGGTTTTTAAAGTACGTCTAATACCTTCCCGTTAATAAGACAATTAATATATAAGCACTTGCTAACCTAATTAAGGAGAAATGCTTTCTTAAAGTAGATTAGCCACACTCTATTATTACTAATAGGGGCAGTGTCTTTATAAGCCAGTACTGGTTGGATCTATGCTTTTATTTAAAGATAGACTACCGCTATAGTACAGCTTTCTATCTATAGACAGATGGGTAAATAGAACGCTAGAACTAGGAACTAGAGTCTTATCTATAAATGTATTTAAACTACTAGCAAGATAATTAGTATAAGCTACTTCCATATGTAGAGTACGCTTATAACTTAAAGCAATATTTATTATATTAGTTTGTACTAATCTAGATTGCTTATAGCGTCTAACTATTAGGATTTAATGGTATACCTAATAATCACTAGCTAAGGCCGTATAATTAATTATAGGATCTTACCGGGAAGTCTAAGGACATCTACTAGAGAGTATAAGGATACCTTAAGGAATGGGAGGAGCAATAGAAGTATATAAAGCAGAGCCTATAAGATGCGCAAGAGCAGCAGAGACTTTAGTATAACCGTAAATACTAGAATAAGCATTTCGGCGTAGGCAATAAGGTTCTATTATATTTAACAAATATTAAGACCCGTTAACTATTAAAGAAGCTTAATATAAGATACCTAGGTCCCTTCTAAATTAAGGAATAAATTAGTAAGCTAGCCTACTGTCTCTAGCTACCCCTATCCATAGCCCGTATACATCTAGTATTTTATATAAATCTACTGGAGCTATGGTATAGACTACTACTGGAAAAGAACTTCCGTCTAGGCCCAATTAAATACCCTAAAGTGGTGGGCGAGCGGTACGAGGTTAAAGCTATACTATGCTATAAGTCTGTTAAGAACAAGCTTTAATATAAAGTTAAATAGCTAGGCTAGCCCACTAAGGACTCTATATAGGAACCAGAGGATTACCTTAATTATTATAAAGATATTTTAAAAGAATATTAGGACTAAGGTCCACGATCTATAAATTGCAGAAAGCACTCTAATACTATAGTGTTATCGCAACCTATAAAGAAAGCTTATAGTAGGCTAAGAGAGGCCCTAAAGAGTAAATAGGTTAAATTAAATATGGAATAAATAAGCTCCGGAAACCATAAGGATTAATTAGGGCTACGGCCTAAGGCAGGACGGGTCTTTAGCCTTTTTACATATATAGTATAGAATTAATAGGGTATTTTGCTAGAATTGCATTCCCATTTATTAGTCTATATTAGGAATAGTGTTCCTATACCTTCCTAAATGCCTTATAAGGCCTTCCCGATTACTACTATATATAAGAATTAATCCCAAATGCCTAAATTAAAAGCTATTATGCCTTATCCCTAGGTGTAGGATTAATATCTATTAGCCTACTAAGTAATAGCTAATGGGAATAAGATCTAGATCTAGATCCCTTAATAGGAGTATAGGTAGGTATAAAAACAGGGGTAGGCCAATAAGGTATAGATGGAGTAGAGATCCTTAAATACTTAATACTAATATTAGGCCCAAACCAGTACTAACAAAGTTCTTAAGGCGTAAGCTTATAGTTAATAAAGACACGCTTAAGCCTAGAATGAATAGAGACGTTAGCTGGCTAGTAAAAACCAGAACCACTAAGACCTTGCTATAGTAATTATTAGTTACCTATCCGCTAGGTACCCAAAGGGTAACCTACCTAATACCGTATTATATTGTGCTCTTTTAAAACTTAACGCGTATACACGAACTCCTTTTTATAGTAGATAATAACCTTCTTCTTATTACCCCCATCCTTTACCCTATCCTTAGTATACTAACCTTACTCTCTTATTAGGTGTTGCTAGCTGGCTTGCTAGGAATTATAGGCGGTATAGATAGCTATAGTATAGTCTTAAATTCAACCCAGATATTTAGCATTGGTACTAGAATAAGAGAGAGCCTAGGTGATATAGTAGTTAAGGACATTAAAGGATCGTTACTACTTAGGCCCAGGCTATATTAAAGCCTAAAGTTAGTAATAAAAACCTATTAAGGATGGAAAGGTTTACCTTAACGCAACTACCACTCTTAGTACGCATGCATTAATTATAAGGACTAAAGGTATTAGACCTTATATAGTGGGTCTTATTATAAGTATCCAGAATCTTCTTATTAGACTTCTGGTCTTTTAAGGACATGTATATAAAGTTATTTAGGTAGGACTAGCACTAGTTGCGGGTCAGCAGAGGTTGGGGTTCTATATATAGCGGTAGGGCTAGAATACGCTGTAGAATTAGATTAGAAGAGCAGTTGGTAGGAGAATAAAGAGGCATATTAAATTAATGGAAAAAAAGAAAATCTTAATGATATATTAAAGATACGTCCAAATTTGGACGAAGGTTGATAATGGAAGTAAGGTGTTAAGGAAAAGGAGCAGCTTAGTAAGCAAGGTGTTTCTATACTTTACCTTCTAATACCTTTCTGATGAATAGCCGCAACCTTGCTAATATAACTCTATTACAATAGCGTAATTTAGAAGGAAGGAAACACGCGTATGTGCTATTTAGCTATTACTTCCTTATAAAAACTAATTACGCGGCCAGAGAAGGCAATTAAGACGTTAATTACAGACGTATATAGGTTAAATTACACCTAAATAATACTACGGTATTAAAGAACAACGTTATAAACATTTTTGACAATTGTATAATAGCTAGAGGCGCTATTGCGAAGTGTCCCTTCTGTTTGCTGGGCAGTAGAGCTATACTAAATATATAGCACAGAACCAACGAGAAAGGATTATAGATTAATATTTTAAAAGTTAAAGATAATGGTAAGCTAAGGCTCTGTATATTAAATCCCATACTAAAAGGTTCTATGGAACCATATTAGAAACATTAAATTGCCTATAATACTTGCGATTGATTACAGACTAGCATAAAGGCTTAAAAGTAGAGTTATATAAAAATTCTTGGGTTAGCCTAGGTAGTCACTGGCACGTTTCTAGTAGGCTTCTAAGGGGTCTCCTAGCAATTCTTACGTCTTTTCTCCAGTTATGTTTTTTCCTTATTAAGGTTTTTAGGAGTTTAAAGCAGGGGTTAGTTAGATAGATAATATACAGCGGCATACTGATATCTCCCTAATATCTCCCTGAACCCCTTCTAGGATAAGCCTTTATAATCTCCCTACTATAAGGTAATAGCGATTAGGGGCTAACCGCAAGAAAAGGGGGGGGTAATATAAGGGATATTATTGCGGACACCCTGGGTTGCCCTTAAGACAACCTCTAGACGCCCCTTAGATGGTTGCCGGTTATATACTAAAGGCACGTGCTTATAGTATATAGTCTCCACAATCCTAGAGGCCTTACCTCCTTAAGGATTTGTCTCTCTCACTAATCTATCCTATTCCACAATTGTGTCCTTATAGCCCTCTATCTACAAAGTCCCCTTATATCCTATTAGTCTTTTAGTCTAATTTTATATTCTTATCCTATTTATAGTTTATAAGTTCCTTCTTAGAAAAATAATAATAAGGGCTTTAGATAATATTAGTAATTTAGTTAATTAAGGTATAAGTATAGTAGGAAGGATGTATATAGGCCTATATAATTAGATTATCTATTAATAGGGATTTAAAGCTAGAGAAAAGAAAAAGGGGAATAGTAATGCTATTTAAAGTAGGGTTTTTATACTGTCCCCTACTATTATAATACTTATAATAGGCTTTTCTTAAAAGGTATTTTAGCTAAAATATAGTTAAATAAGGGGTAAGAAATTTTACTAGTATTATAAAAGGATTATAAAAGAAACTAGTTCTCTTTTAAAGAACTAGTAATTACCTATAATGTTTTGGTCTTATAAACTTAACCAATACTACCTAGCTAGCTAAGTGGCCGCTAGCATAGTGTATAGGCAGGCAAAGAACCTAGAAATTTTTAACTAGCAAATTGCTAGCAAAACCAAAATTTGTTAAAAAAAATTTAAAACTTTAATAATAAACTGTAGACTGTATAAATAGTATAATTAAACTCGCTAAAACTCTTTATTATTACTATCTCTCTATATCTACTCACTTTTTAAGATATAGAAATCTACTATATTCTTATAAAATCTAAAACTATAAAAATCTTAATTATCTCTCTATTAGAAAATAATGATTTCATTTCTAAAGAGAATTTAATATTTAAAAAAAATGGTAAGCATAGAGAGATGGGACTCATTATTTCTACCAATTTAGGTTTTAATAATATATACTATATAGTTTATTATCTTAGTTTTAATGGGTTTTTTGTTTTATTAGCAATCGCTAATTAAAATTGGCTGGGTTTCTTGCCCGCCTATACACTATACTAGCGGCCACTTAGCTAGCTAAGTAGTATTAGTTAAGTTTACAAAACCAAAACGTTATCGGTATTCTCTATATAGAAAATGTTAAAAATAAATTATTTCCCAAATATATAATATACGTCTTATATTTAGACTACCTATAACTCTTATTTAATACTATTAATTATATAATTATATATTTTAGTTAAAAGCTTTACTAGCCTCTTATAATACTATAAAATATTTTATACTAATACTTTGCCTATAATTATATATTTAGTAGAATTTTAATATTATAAACAAATTATAGCCCTATTATATATATTACATTTAATTAATATAAAATATAGCTAAAGAAATTTAAAACTTTTAGTTAAGTAATTCTTTAAGTTTTAAGAACTACTTAGGTACTATATAAGTGCTGTAAACTAGAGAGGTTTATTAGAATATCTAAGAAAATAAAAGAGGGTAATGTATTCCACCACCAAGTATCCAACACCACCGAGTGTCCGACGTCAAAATACACCAAAATTTAGGAAATTCATACTTTAATATCTTAACAACCACTTAATAATAAATTCTAATAATTTAGATTTAGACTTTTATATACGCTTTGCA
>Ga0307507_10011106_pt1 | contig 11439 bp, 19 predicted proteins | sample 7_EM_MG_FD_207223 | JGI IMG/M metagenome (GOLD analysis project Ga0307507, IMG submission 207223) | Populus trichocarpa ectomycorrhiza microbial communities from riparian zone in the Pacific Northwest, United States - 7_EM | ecosystem: Host-associated > Plants > Roots > Unclassified | place...
GCTTAGAACACGGATGCCAGAGCCCAAGAAGTTGATAAGGGAAACAGAGGGGGAGGGGGGTGTTGTAGCGTCGCCCTGCTGGGCAAAAGAGCCATCTGAAAAGGGGAGAGGGTGGTGGGTGGTGATAATGAAATCTCATGATATTGAGATTTCAATCCATGGAGTTGTAAGGGAGATGGTTCGTGACCCAAATCCCAAGTTCTTTTTTGTTTCTTGCTTTTTAAATCTGAGAGATTTGGTTTAAGGTACAAAACATGTGTATAGTTGAAGCTATGACAACAAAAAACATATAAACAAATAACTAATAAAGGAAAATCCTAGTTGCGTTCTCAATAAGTGAATAAATCTTTCGTGCGGCCACATTAGCAAAAATTTCACCTAGGGCCTGGTGGGCCTAGTGCATTCGAGGCACCGGGTGCACCCAATGGATATCGCTATTCTGGATGGGCCGTTGTGTACTCATTCCGTCCATATGCTGACATTCTGCATTCGGCGTCCCAGATGCCCTCGAGGGCCCACTGTCCGGCACCCACCATCTTCTCTCAGCCTGAGACTTTCGTTGATGCCTTATCCTGCTCCCTTCTGTCTTCCAGATTCTTTTTAATTTTCGCACCCTTGCGGAATCTCTCCATCCCATACCCCCTCCCTTTTGTCTTTTCTTTGCGGATCCGTCCGCGGTCCGCTTCCTTCCCTGACACCATTCATCTTCCTCCTTACTGTTTTCCCTTCACCACATAACCTGTCATTTTTGTCTTTTCTCCACGAATCTGTCCGCAGTCCACTCCCTTTTCCTGACGCCATTCCTCCTCTTCCTTACCCCTTTCCCTTCGCCCAATCTCCGTTATCTACATAGCCATCTCTCATCCGCCCGACATATTTATATTTCCCTGCCTGATTCACCCATCGCACCTGGGCATTTCCAATCTCCACTAAACGCATTCATCGGGGAAGCCAGATCTTCGTCTTCGTGTTGGCCAGTTCCCTGATAGTGTAGCTCTTTGTCCGGCATCCCCAGTCCACCCTCATTTTAGCTCTCACCAATAATGCCTCCCTCTATGACTAGAAGTGTATATCTTGGCTTGCTTGGGTATCCCAACTTTGTTTCACATCAGTCTCGTCCTCCGTGTTTGCCGGATTCATTGTATATTCTTTCCTGGATAACCATTGCCTCACGTTTCTCTCCGGTTATCGTGGACAGCTATCGGCATTTTGAAGCAGATTATTATTTCTATTGATTATCTACAAACCTAACTCCTCACTCCAACTTGGATATTATCATCAATCTATTACCATACTATAGGGGGCGGCTGGGTCCAGGCCTCCTGGTTTGCACGGCCACGTAGGTCCTCCTGACTGCGTGCCAGATTCTGAATCAATTGGGAGTCCGCCTCTTGCGGACCCATACCAAATTCCTCTCTTGATGCCTCCAAATTGTCTGAATATTCCATTGTTCTCTCTACACTGGTGTTATACTCCTTAGCAATTCTTTGTTCCAACTTCTCCCTGATCCGCCTGATAATTTGGGTCTGGAATTCCCTACAGTTGGCCCCAGTGTCCAGCTGATGTTTAAATAGTCCTGTCACATGTTCCATCCACTGCCTTAGCATATCACTAGATTTTCTCCACGGACCCTAAAAAATGGCAGCTTGACTTGTGAATTACAACGTCTCAAGTGAACCTCGTCATTAAAGACCCCCATCTGCCAGCAGCGCAGTGTATCGCATTATATAGCAGTGGTCAGGCATAGTAACTGGGCATTTATCTTCACAAGAAATTCCAAATCCATTCTGCCTCGCCTTTTCTTACCGTTCTAAAATTGTGTGAATATCAGATCCGGGATCTGAGGTGCGCGAAACCAAAGTGCAAAATGCTGTTTACTCCTTTAGTTTAACAGTGGACTGAAATGGTCTGGAAGAATAAAGCAGAAAAAGTGACCTCATAGACATTAGGGCTACAGTTAAAGTGGTCCTTCTTCAAAACATATTCCACCATTCGTGTGCAGGCTGCTTGCTCCTCAGTATCGAGTTTGTGGAGTGCTGCCACTACCTTCTTTGCACAATGTAGGTACTGAGATCTTGCTTGTAACAGAATCTACTAATATTGCTATTATTCCTTAACATGACGTTGGATATTGCCTATTAGGGAATCCCTGTAAACCAATTATTCCTTACCCTGTACCTTCTCTATTGTTATGGTTTCCTATTAGGTAGTACTTTCCCTAGTTCGCTTATTACTACCTTTTGTTCCCTGTACCCAATTGGGAAACCCTATGCTTCCTACAATGTATTACTGGTTTAGTACATTAGTAGCGATCCCTTACTTGTTTGATTCCATTACTTGTTTTGTTAGTAATATCCTGTCGCATCTAAACCTTTGTTTCAGGACTTAGTTGTGTTCGCTTCTACCTGAGCGTAGCTTAGAATTCTGGTTTGGACAGGATATTAGTTATGCTTTATTTGTATTTAAAGAGCTCGAGATCCGTTAAGGATTTGAACTCTCAAGCCTCACATGAACCCTCACTTTAAATATACTCAGTTGAACGATGACTTTACTAGTTCTTAACGTTGGTTATATCTCGTGTAGAGATTTCCATCGACGCTTCTCCTCCCTGTCCTCTCAGTATTGCCAGATCTCCCTCTGGGAATCTCACGATACTGAGGAGCAGGTTACATGTTTTGACCTAGACGTAAGTACAACCTTTGATCATCGGCAGAGGACTGATCACCCTTCGCCTCCCTTGACCCTGCAAGTACCGCGACCCCTCCTTTTTCCTTGAAGGGCCTAGAGCAGACTCCTGGTGAGACCTGCTCACCACAGATTGCAACCATTTCGCTTCCAAGAGAGAAACAAGGACGCTTCACCAAAGCTCCTGCAGCGCCATCAGGATCCTCATCCAAGCCTAAAACTGCCACTCCAGCAAAGATGGCAGCCCCACTACGAGAACCAGCGCCACCTCCAGCCCAAGACCAAGATGAAGACTCCTCATAATACGAATCACGTAGCAAAGACGAGAACCCAGGACAGAATTCACATAATCTCCAAGACCTAGAAGAAAGCGAAATCCCAGAACACCAAGACATCCAAGAAACTCCTGACCAAGAACAACTACATCAGGAAGGAGCACCCAAGTCAGACCCAGACCAAGATTCAGACTCAGACAGCCCTGATCAACCAGGACCGGCCCCACCAGCATCCCCAAGTCCACCGCCTTCAAGAAACCCAAGTCCAGACTCAGCGCCACCGCCACCTCCTGATCCCTCTCCACCGCCAAGTCCACAACAAGCCGCTATATCAGTCCTACCAGATGGCACTAGTCGCCCCAAATGGCCAGTACCATTCTTCTACACTGGAGAAAGAAAAGACCGGGATCCATTAAGGATAAACTCATGGTTCAACACAGTTCATTGATACATATCTAGCTTCGGAATCCAAGATACAGACCCAGAAGCATTGCAGTACTATGGAGCATACTGCAGAGAAAAAGCCCTCGAAGAATTCACTCAATATGACAATAGCCAAGGAGCCAAAACCGTTAATGGACTCAAACGGAAATTCGAAGGATATTTTCTAACTTCTACATCCACTGATACAATCTATGAACGATGGCTTGCAGTAAAGCAAACTACCAATGGGAAAACCGTGTAGATAACAGACACAGTTATCACTCTTGAAACGCTCAGAGACAGCTAATCCCCAGGAATGATCTGAGACTACTCAGCAAAACAAAGACTTCTAAACACGATGGACATCAAACTCAAGCGAGATGTCAAACCCCATATCACCTCAGATACATCCTTCGATGAGTTACTTGAGATTGCTGAGAAAAGAGACGCTATCGCCCACTCCACAGCACTCTATGGTACCAGGAATCAACATACCAATGCAGTATCGAATGCAGTCACCCAGCCCAGACCCAAAGACAACAGAAACTACAGCCAAGGAGACTACCAGCGATCCTCCAACAAGACCTCCCCGTACAATGAAGTACCACCCCATGAGAAAGAAAGATACAAAAGAGAAGGAGCATGTTACTATTGTGGAAAGATAGGACACTTCTCTAGTGATTGTTACCAAAAGCCAAAAACCCAAATAATCATCAAGGGTACAACCAGCGAGAAAATGGAAGAAGAGGAGGAACTGAGAGAAGAGGAAAACCTCACCGTTCCTACCATACCCAGGAAGAAACCAACCATACCATCGAAGTTACCAATCCATCCAACCATGTAGGACCATCTGGAAACAAAAACAATGCCCTCGAAGCATAGATTACAGTCAATGGACACAATGCAAAAGCCCTGTTCGATACAGGAACCATGGGAGATAACCTCATTTCAGGAAAATGCGTATCTACCTTCCAAATCCCTACTAGAGAGCTTGATACTCCTATCAGTCTAAAGATGGCTGTCAAAGGATCCCGCTCCACCATAAACTACAAATCTCAACCCGTCATCCAAGTAGGTAATGAAAGCGGTGATATTACCGATGCTCTAGTATGTTTCTTAGACAACTATGACATATTCCTGGGAATGCCATACCCTACCACCCATAACGCTATCATTCATTGTGGAAACTCCATCATTTCATTCCCAAAAAAAGGAATTACCCTCCCTTGCAGGAAAGGAAACAATGCTAGGTTTTCCGGTGAGACAAATTCAGATACCCCTGACTTCATCTCCGAGTTTCCTGATGTCTTGCCAGCCAAGAAAATCACTTAACTACCACCCTTGCACCAGAGTAACCACCACCTTAATCTCATCAAAGGGAAAACAGCACCAAGTCCGAAAATGTTCACAGTTCCTGACAAGATCCTCCTTGAATACAGACAAATTATAGAGGACTGGAAAGCGAAAAATATCATCTACCCTTGGGAGGCCAATAACCCAGTCAACATGTTCCCTAATCTCAAACCTAATGGCCAAATTAGACTTCTAGCAGACCTAGTACCCGGAAACGATATCACAATCAAGAATGAGAGCACTATTCCCAATCAGTGCATGATTCTCAGAACTGTGGCCAGAGCCAAATACCGATCCACTATTGATCTATCAAACTGGTACTTCCAAATTCGAGTAGCCCCTGAAGATGAAAGACTCAATACTATTAAAATGCCCTGCGGAACCTTTGCATGCAAGATAATACTGCAAGGAGATACCAATGCACCCTCTACAGCTATGCGAGTTATGGAGTATGCCCTTGATGAACTCATAAGAAAACAGTTTGGGCATACCTAGACGATATTACAATCATCTCAGACTATTTTGAAAACCATGTGCGCGATATCCGCCAGGTCTGTCAGAGATTAAAGGACCACCACACTAGAGCCTCCCCATCCAAATGCAATTTCTTCGCCGATTGGCTACCCCTGTTAGGGCATGTTATAGACAATCAAGGAATACATGCAGATCCTGAGAAAATATGAGGAGTCCAGGACTGGCACACCCCCAAATCGAAAATTGAATTACAAACCTTTATTGGTGTTGTAATATATCACACACAATTCCTACCAAAACTCACTACTACTAGCGCCCCAGTATCGGATCTGCTTTCCCAAAAGGAATTTGAATGGAGACCCCTGCATGAGGAAGCGTTCCAACAAGGTAAACACGTAGCCAAAAACATTACCACATTGTGTCCAATTGACTATCCATCACGCAACCCAATATACCTCTTCACCGATGCTTCCAAAGTTGTAGCAGGGGCATGGATAGGCCAAGGACCCTCATCTGAGAAAGCTCACCCTGCAGTATTCTACAGCCGAAAATGTGGAACAAGTCAGCTACACTACCCTATACATGAACTCGAACTTCTCACTATAGTGGATGCAGTCCAGTCATTTCACCCCATGCTTTATAGTACCAGGTTCACTGTGGTAACGGACAACAAAGCGCTGTCATTCTTCCTATCACAGACAAATCTCCCTTATCGCCAGACAAGGTGGAGAATGTTCCTCCAATCTTACGATTTCGACATCATACACAGACCAGGAAAGGACAATGTCCTTGCAGATGCCCTGTCAGGGATATATGAAGAACGAGAAGCAAGCGGTGACATGATCCTAGTTGACCCCACTGAGAAGAAAGCCATAAAGGGACCCTATTCCGCCATGACAAGCAGCATCAAACACAATCTCCACCTCGCTCACACCCTGGATCCAGTTAATGAAGCTTCTTTCTTCTCTCCAATAGCTCTTAACCCCTTTTCTATACCCCAACATTTATCAATGTGGAACGTTGAAGATGTCCACATTCCAGACTCGCCCAAGGAGAAAGAAAACAATCACCACCCCGGGTTTTTTGAACAAGGACTTCATAAGATGGAAACCACCTTTGAAGAAGGTATCGACGCCATGCAAAGCAACAAAGCCAGCACCCAAGGACAACCTCATGACCCTACTTAAACCACGATTCTCATTCAAGCAGCTCAGACACAGCTTGCTGAACTTGCGTCAAGAATTCACAGCCCTTCAAATCAGATGGAGCAATCTTTACGCCTTAACGCTATCACCAACTGCTTTGGCAGAATTCATGACTCTATTACCAAACTGGAATCGACTGCCCTCGCCAGCTCAGGATACGAAACTAGGGCATCTGTTACCCCTTCCAATCCTCCCAGAGATGAGTTGGAATGATTTCTTATGTCTACAGAACATAGATCCAAACTCTGCGCACAGTGTGTATGGGACGAATGTGAATCCCATAGGGAAGGAAAAGATCGCCACTACTACCCCTCAGGTCCTCGCCATATCCCTGGCCCTAGCCCCCTCTATTCCACCTCATGCATCATTACTCCCAACCACCTTAAGCGAAGATATGAAGATCGAGGGGCTATCTCTCCCGGCTTCACCGATGATGATGGATATCCAGTCTTCCATACTATGATCAACTAGAGTAGTGGACCAACCTCAAACAATGCCACTCAGGAAGATGACTTACCAGTCCCTGATGCCCCTGTCGATTATGACGATCCTTTCCCTGACCAGCCCTCCATAGCCCTTGATATTCGCACCTTCCAGCTCTCCCATCACCTCAAAGGCAAGTGGTATAACAGCCTTCGAAAGGCCACAGCCTCAGATCCTCTCTTTGACATCATCAGCAAGAACCTCAACCATCCTAATTGGATTCTGATTGTCGGACTTCTTCTTCAAAGAGGGGAGGATGACAGTTGAGACTGTCCAGGTGTTCCCTATAAAGCAGCCTATGAAGGAACCAATATCTGGAGCTAAATCATCCGAATCACCCATGAACAAATGGCCCACATGGGAGCACACAAATGCTTCAAATACGCCTCAAAACATTTCTATTGGATGTCTATGAGAAGTGATTTCAAAGACTATATTCACAGATGTCACCTTTGCCAGATGAACAAGCAACCTACTACCCTCCCTGACGGAGTTGTGACCCCACTCCCTGTCCCCAGAGAACCATTCTCTTCGATTGCAATAGACTTTGCAGGACCCTTCCCTAGCTACAACAAGAAAGAACTAATCCTAGTTGTGTTGGATCGCTTCACTGGGTTCATCTACCTGAACCCAGTCTCCCCGAACATCACGGCAGTCGAAACTGCTAACCTCCTAATTGAAAGAATCTTCTCTGTCCATGGTTTCCCTACTTCTATCGTCTCAAATAGAGACCCCAAGTTCACCTCCCGCTTCTGGATGCAATTCATGCCTAATATCAAAATTGATCGCAACATGGCTACCGCTTATCATCACCAGACCAATGGCCAAACTGAACGCAGAATCAGAACAATACACCAATGCCTCCGCAATTTCGTTAACCCCAAAAGCACCAAGTGGACTCGCCACCTTCCCCATGTTCAAACAGCTATCAATGTTGCTCCTGGTGATTCATCTGAACTCTCACTATTAGAAATGACCTTTGGACGAATTATCAACCTCCTCCCTAGTGTCAAAGTCCTCCCTACGGCTGTCCTCTCTGCTGATGACAGAGCCTCGCAAATCATCAAAAACCAGCAGCTCGCCAGAACTGCCCTCCAGGAAGCAAGAGCTCGCCAGAAAACTGCTAGCCAAAAAAAATGCAAAGAAGGACCAACTATTACCCCAGGCAAAACTGAAGTTACCCTCAGATCCGAACCCTATGTACACAAGATTGGACAAAACCAGAAACTAGTTGGACCCTGGTTAAGACCTTTTTCAGTCTCTGAAGGACCTGAAAGACACGTTAACTACAAACTTAACCTCCGTCCCATTATGCAAGGTATCCACCCTTGGATTCATCGCAGCCACCTTCGAATCTACCACAGACCAGACCTCAAAGCTTTCCCAGGCCTCCCTGAACCCGGCTCCAAGGAACCAGTCACCATCGCTGCCTCAGGACAAGAAGAATGGGAAGTTGAAAACATTCTCAAAGTTCGAATGTGGGAAAGAAACGCCAATTCCTGATCCATTGGAAAGGCTATGATGGAATCGAAGCTACTTGGGAACCTCTCGATATTCCTGAAGGGGCCAGTACTGCCGGTACAACTTACTGGTTTGACACCTATAACGAAACCATTCGCTTCCACCTCCCCTGGACTCATAACGAATGTTGGTCAGCTAGGACAGTCCAGACACCTGAATACATTCCTCTATCGTCAGAGCTTGATCCTGGCGGATTCTGGACACTTATCCAAGACTCTGACTACTCTGAAACCGAAACCTGTTACACCCTTCCTTCCTTTGCCGAGTCTGAATTGGAAACCTAACAGATTTTGAGTACCTTTCATTTATTTCTTTTCTGTTAGGGGGAATGTAACGGAATCTACTATTATCGCTCTTATTCCATCACATGATGTTGGATATTGCCTATTAGGGTTTCCCTGTAAATGAATTATTCCTTACCCTGTACCTTCTCTATTGTTATAGTTTCCTAGTAGGTAGTACTTTCTCTAGTTCGCTTATTACTACCTTTTGTTCCTTGTACCCAATTGGGAAACCCTATGCTCCCTACAATGTATTACTGGTTTAGTACATTAGTACTGATCCCTTATTTGTTTGATTCCATTACTTGTTTTGTTAGTTATATCCTGTCGCATCTACACCTTTGTTTCAGGACTTAGTTGTTTTCGCTTCTACCTGAGCGTAGCTTAGAATTCTCGTTTAGACAGGATATTGGTTATGCTTTATTTGTATTTAATAAGCTCAAAATCCCTTAAGGATTCGAACTCTCAAGCCTCACAGGAACTCTCACTTGAAATACACTAAGTTGAATGGTCACTTTACTAGTTCTTAACCTTTGTTATATTTCTTGTAGAGATTTCCATCGATGCTTCTCCTCCCTGTCCTCTCAGTATGGCCGGATCTCCCTCTGGGAATCTCGCGATACTCAGCTGCAGGTTACATTGCTGAACTGTGCTTGTTTCATATGTGTCCCAGCAAAGTTTGCCGGATTCTGTATTTAGTCCTGCTTTGGGAAATGACTATAGTTTTTCTAGGGGACTTACCTGATCAGTTGAGTCTGGAGTTGCATCTCGAAAGTTAGGCAAACCCAATATACCCCAGGAATCGCTCCAACATTGATGAACCTGCTCAGTCAATCTGATTGGATCCGGGAATGAGTCAACAAAAAGGGTCCAGTCCAACATTAGCTCATGTGCCTCGTTCTGGATGGTGAACTCAATCCCAACCGCATTGTTTCGTCGGCTCATGATCAACTGGCGACCTGCAGGCTGTTCATATTGTACTGCAATCGGGATGGGGCATGCAGGTGTTGGGGGTAATACTTGATCGAGCGGGTGAGGCATCTCCGAGCGAGTCGGTGTGCATGGTACAATGTGTCCTGCTGACTTGAGGAGCAGGTGTTGGCTGTCGAGGGAATCCAATTCGTATATTCGATCTCCCTGTAGACGTGGCTGTGAGAGAAACCACTGAAGGTTGTGATTCAACAAACTCGTACCCTGTCTCCATGGATCTCTGTGCCCCATAATCCCCTACATCGTCCTCTGCATTGTCTGCATTGTCTGCATTCTCTGTATTGTCTGCATTCTCTGCATCCTCATCCATGCTCTCTTTACTCGAACCACTGTCATCATATTCTCCGTTCTGTGAATCCAAACAGTCCTCCCCTATGTCCTGACATTCAGGCTTGTCATCATGAGTCTGTGCTGGGGGCGACTGTATTGAGATTGGCTGCAGGCCTGATACGGATTGTATCGGCCGGGAACGCATAATGGCAGCAGGAAAGAGAGAAAGAGGAGGGAGGTTTTAGTAAAGGTGGTTGGGATTTCATTTACTGGAAACATCCATGGCGGACTTTCTTTGGGGTCAGCCTCTTTCCCTACCACGTGGCCTCACGTGATAGGTTACCATTTGGTCGTGGCTGTAACATTAAAATAGTAGTTGTAAGAATAGGTTGAATATAATGTATTGTAATTGTAAGCAAATGCAGATTGTCTCAGCAAATGCAGAGCAGCAGTCATTGAAGGTTATTTGGGGGAGTTACTTTGTAGCTGACCACAAGGGTCTGTTCATGTTCATAAGGGGCTGCCATATTTACACCTTGGTACTCGGTATAATATGAGTGGTGCATGAGTATTTGGAATATGGAATACTCGTCCCAGGCCACATGTTTTCGAATACAGGGATTAAAAATAGTATATGATAAAACCCTCGTGATGGTCTGAGCGCCCATATAAACCCAAAACTCGTATTTCGAATATTTCTTACTGGGGACGATGACATTCAAGTTTGTCAACAGCCGCTGAAGAGAAGTGGTAAACAGCATGGGAATCCATTCATAAGACAATTAAACAGTGCTATTATCATTCAGGGACGAAATCTAATTCAAGTAAACTTACCAAGCAGACTATCTAAGATAGGGCTGGGGTATGGGTAAAAGGCTGAGAACGTCACTCTAGGAGGGTATATGGTGGAGGCAAGTGCACATTAGGCTAGATGGGAGAACATAGAATTTGGACAAAAGGGGTAATTCTAGACGAAAGACGGGTGGGCAAAAATAGAAGGAATGAAGCAGAATAATGAATGCAAAAAACCCACCACTTATCTTTGGTGCCGGAGCAGACGAAAAATGCGCAGCAAGAGCACCCAGGACGATGGAAGCAAGAAACGAGTAAAGAAAAACCAATACACCACTCTGAAAAAACGGATCCAGTGCCCGCCAAAGCAAAAAGAAAAAGAAAAAAGAAAAAGGCAAAAGGGAAAATAGCAAGCATGCGCTCTGGCGGGTTAGGCCAAGGGAGTCCACGAGTCCTAGGAGGAAGCGAGGTGAATGGTGGCCGGACGCCAGTGCGACCGGACCGGGTGGGGGGTGTTGGCTGTAACCGAGCCACGGGACGAAGACGAAGTGAGGTAGGGGAAGGGTGTGCCCAATCAAGTAGAAGTATGAGGGAAGGAGGACCGAAGCGAGATCACGACTTTTCGACGATGCCGACCGTACCGAACAGTGATCCAAGGAGATAGTGCAATACCAGGGAGCAGAGCCA
>Ga0307507_10011108_pt1 | contig 11438 bp, 5 predicted proteins | sample 7_EM_MG_FD_207223 | JGI IMG/M metagenome (GOLD analysis project Ga0307507, IMG submission 207223) | Populus trichocarpa ectomycorrhiza microbial communities from riparian zone in the Pacific Northwest, United States - 7_EM | ecosystem: Host-associated > Plants > Roots > Unclassified | place...
TCAAATCATATATTCCCCAAGCCTACTGACAGTGCTGTATATACACCCCTTCCAACCACCTCAAGTCCAAATTCTCATCTCCAAACCATAAACCTCAAGCAGCATCTTCGTATGAGAAGAGGAGGCCGTTCATTTGTCAAAGCAGAGCGGAGACCATTTGTCGAGAAAGGAGGAGGCTGAGGAGACCGTTCATTGACGTAGGAGTGAGGCTGAGAGACCAGGCCAGCAAGTCTAAGATACAGGGGGAGAGACCGTTTGTTGAGCCAGGAGACCATTCATCGAGCAAGGAGACCGTTCGTTGAGAGACAAGGCTGTTCGTCGAGGGAGGGAGGAGGGTGTTCGTTGCAGGAGAGGGTGTTCATTGCGGGAGAGGGTGTGTGTTGCAGGAGAGGGCATTCGTTGCAGGAGAGGGCATTCGTTGCAGGAGAGGGTATTCATCGCAGGAGAGGGTATTCATCGCAGGAGAGGGTATTCATCGCAGGAGGGAGGAGGGTGTTCATCACACGAGGGAGGAGGCCGTCTGTCGCATGAGGGAGGAGGCTGTCCATTGCACGAGGGAGGAGGGCGTTCATCACAGGAGGAGGGCATTTGTCGCAGGAGGGAGGAGGCTGTCTGTCACACGAGGGAGGAGGCCGTTCGTTGCAGGAGAGAGGAGGCCTTTCGTTGACTTATGAATTGGACCTCTTGTGAATGTGGTGGGAAGAAAGAACTTGAGGAATTTCACACTGACTCGAAATTCAACATGATCACCTGATGTCGGAGTTTCAATGGACTTAGAGAGCAAATTGTGTTCTTTCACATGAAGCATGTGTGGAAAAGAGGACGCGAGGACGGGGGCAATACAGGTGATAGCAATTCAGATGACGAGGACTAGACTACAACACAACTTGTAAGTGACTACCCCTCGACTTCAGTCAGGCCATGAAATCGTAGCAAATCCATCCCCAAGCGCCACATGACTTCGAACTGACCAACATGACTTCACATGACCTTCTTGTGAGAAGTAAATGACTTGACTTGACTTTCGTTTTTACTGAGGGTAAGGGTTAAGGTGGGGTAAGGGTAGAGGTCAACGAGAAATGACCCCGGGGTTACCCGTGACCATCACTATTGAGTGTCACTGTCACGGTGCTTGCAAACCCACGGAAACTGCTTTCTTTCAGACAAGCAAGGTATTTGATATTAGTGGTAGTGTAGTCCATGTATTCTATGTAAAAAGTGGCTGTTGTAATTCTACTAGATTGATTTGATATGGCAAGCAATTGGGTGAAAGCACACAGTGCTTTCTGACTGAAAAAGGAGTCTTCCTTGAGGGGGTGTCCTAGACAAGCTGTGACCCCCATGGGCAAATGATGTCTAGATGCAGCGAGTGAGTCTCGGGCCACAATGTTCTAGGAAGGACTGCATGCTTACCAGTTCTACTGTATGGCTGGCATTGTTAGTGATGTCACGGCTTGGCTTGGCTGGCTCGTGGCTCGGCTCAGGCACTGGAGCTGATCAAAATGGCTCTTAGCCGCTCTGAGCGGCTCTGAGCCAGCTAAGCTGACTGAGATTGCTCGAAGTTGTGGGCAGGCCATTCCAGTTGTTTTTATACCTTACTTATGCATTTTAGCGATCAAATATGATGAATAGACCATTTCTACAAAAGGAGTAAGTCATATTATTGAGCTTTGCAAAAATTAGTATTTTTGATGAGATTATTTGGCCATGTTTACCTCCTTGTACCTGTTACAAAACATGCTCGTGCAAACCATCTCGCAAGTAATGTACAAAAATATACATGCAAAATAGCTCTAGAACCTTGTATACAGTGTTTTATAATGTTTTCAGAAGGTTTGAAATTATATAGCAGCTCTGAAATTTATTCAACTTAAAGCATGGCTTAGCTGGCTCTAACTGGCTCTGAGCTGGAGTCGATTTATCGGTGCAGATGGCTCAAATAACGGCTCAGCTCAGTGGCTTGCGGCTCTGGAGCCAAGCTGTTTGCATCACTAGGCATTGTCAAGCAGGTGAATGTGTCTTGTACTGTAGGCACTGCTTGTATGTATGGCGCAAGAATCTGCATGTGCTTTCTGAGATACAAGATGAATGTGTTGCTGGACCATCAGCCCTTCACCTTCATGATGTTGAAGGGCATTCCCTGCAGGAGGTATTCAAGCATTGAGCCTATTCTGATTCTGTGACCTTGCAGAGGCTCTAGTCTGGCTGCTTGAGCAACCTTTGTGAGTTCTGCAATGAACTTCAATTTTGTGAGGGGCCAGTGCCCAGTCTTGTAATGGTAGGCGAATAGATGAGCATTGTCCAGGGGAGCATTGATCTCGAGGAGATGCACCAAGGTTGCATCTGGGTTGGTGAGTCTATCTTGTTTGGCCCAGCATACATCCTCTCCTTGGTGGACTATCTTGGTGCAAGGGATGTGTAAGACCATAACCTTCTGCCCATCCCTGGACTGGCCGTAGGAATGGGTGGTGACCACTTTTATGATAGAAACCAGACATCTGCCTGGAGGGCAGTGTGTATGATGCTTAGAGGTTCAATGAAATCACATAATGGAGATTTCATTGTTAGCCTCAGGATATTTCATTGCACTTTTCATAAAAATACCTGGTGCTTTCAATAGATATTTCATTCTTAGCTCCAGGATATTTCATTGCACTTTTCATATGGATACCTGTCACTTTCAATAGATATTTCATTGTGCTTTTCATATTGATGCCTGGTGCTTTCAATAGATATTTCATTGTACTACAAATAGCTACAAAATCAAAACAAAAATAGAAAAAACATAGAAATGGTGTATAGGATGTCAGGCACTGCTTTCAGGGTTCACTTTATATATCCAAAAAACAAAATATTATTGCATCCTTGACCAAAAAGTGAAAGAAGCCAAGATAAGAATAATGATACATGTCAGGGTTCATGTAATGGGTTGTTGGGAGGGTGGTCACATGACCAATTTCCTAAAATGGTCAAAAAACGAAATTTGTAGCCCTGCACTGTAGCTTTCAGAATCAGTTGGAATTATGTTCTAAAGTGCTTCTGCTGTGGAGATATGAGGTAAAAGATTCTCAAAAGTGCTGTATGTTTTTTTTTTTTGTATTTTTCTCAATGAAAACAACACCAAATCACATGATCTCACCACATTTGGAAGGCTAAAAGAAGGGGCTACAATTGTTGTACCATGGGAAATTTACCAAAAAAGGAAGTTGTATACCCTAAAAGAGAAATTGGCATTAACAGACTACAAAAATCAACTACAAAAGACTACAAAAGTCAGACATAGACTACAAATTATACTGATAGACTGCAAAAGACTACAAAAGTTGGACATAGACTACAAAGTTTAGACATAGAATACAAAGGTTGGACACAGACTACAAAGTTTAGTGATAGACTACAGGAGACTACAAAAGTCAAACATAGACTACAAAGTTGAGACACAGACTACAAAAGTCAGACATCTACTACAAAAGTTGGACATAGACTACAAAGTTTTACTGATAGACTACAAATTTTACTCATAGACTACAAAAGACTACAAAAGTCAGACATAGACTACAAAGTTTTACTCATAGACAACAAATTTTACTAATAGAATACAAAAGACTACAAAAGTTGGACATAGACTACAAGAAGTTACTGATACCCTTGACTACAGTTGTTGACATCTATTTATTAGGTCCTCTACTGAGCAAGGGTTATCCAAAGTCAGCCTGCTGCATCCATCCATTCAAGGCAGATATCTGATGGGGAAATGGTTGAGGTATGTAGAGAAATATTGCAGGAACCATATTCCAATTTTGGTTTGAGGAATTTTATTGATAGGAGAGTAGCACAGGCCAAAAAAACCTACCCAAGGTGTGCATTTTAGAGATTTTTGTTTACATATATTTGTCTAGGCCATCCATTAGAAAAGTTTGTAGTATCCACTTTTTGGGACTACAAAAGTTTGTACTGTCTGCTTTTTGAGACTACCAAAATTTGTGATGTCTGCTTTTTGGGACTATAAAAGTTTGTACTGTCTGCTCTTTCAGACTACAAAAGTTTGTATTCCACTTTTCTGACATATAGTTTGGACTGTCTTTGAGTATGTATACAGTATAGGTTCATGGGGACATGATTGAAGGATTGAGAGGAGTTGACATTTTGCCATTGTTGCAACCTCTCCTGTCATGTTGATACAGGTTAAATCAATTTAACCTATAAATTTTGATTTTTGCGATTTTAGTATCATACACCTCTGTAGACACTATTTACAGTTGCAATGATTTTAAGGGTCTTTGAACATGCCCTGTTCAGTAGACTAAAAAGTGCAAATGCATAGAATCTGAAATAGGACAAAGGCCTTGGAGCTGGCAGCAGAACTCATGTGTTGTGACATTATACTTGGAGCCTATCTAGGATTCACCCACCATGAAATAGAGTATAAAAAGTGCTCTAGAGTAGACACCCAAATGCAGGGAATATAAAATTGCATTAACTATCATGGGCTTATGAAGGGATAGGATTTTACCTGATGAAAGCTAGAGTTTTAAAATTAAAACTTGTGATGAAATATTAGTTCTATAAAGGGGAAACATGCTAGACACATTGTGTCATGTCCTATGACACACTACATGAAAAGAAATCACTAAGTGTACGGTTTACGGTCATAGAGAAGTCATGTACGGCAATTCCCATGCACATCAAAAAGTGATGCATTGTCAGCCACAACCACGAGAAAACTCAAATATAGAAAGAAACCCATTCCAGTTGCATCTCATGCAATGGGATGTCTTTGAAAAACATATGATACAATACTTCAGAGAGATCTATCATACTCTGATGAAGAGATAAGGATTTTCTATTGAAAATCTACTGAGAGAATCATGAGCCCAAGGTTGATGGCAACAGGGATCAGTGCATCAGCATACCTATCAAAACTCAGATGCAATATATTAAAATAGTAACCAAACTATAGAGAAGACAAACATGAGAGATCAAAGAGAGATAAAAATAGCTACACCAGCTATTACCGTGCAAAGTTTATTGGCTGTACCATCTGATCAAGACAGAATATGAGTGATGCAAACAGACCAAATGGAGAATGCATACTTAAAGATGTTAGTTTGATGGATGCGTTCAGGACTGCAATTAATTGTATCATTGTGGGAGCATACCTTTGATTCATGCCATGTTATATTCCTGAATCAATAGTCCCTCATGAGGTTGAACAGCCATTAGGCACCTAGTACTTATCACATATCCTGGTCATAAATAACCTGGTGAGGATTTTCAGGGAGAGTTTTGCAGCAGACTTATGCACCTCTCAAATTTACAGGGGTTCTGGTTCATTTTCATACCCAAGCTACATTGTGGATCACTTCATGGACATACCCCTCCCTCTTGATGCTCCTTGTCGCCATCTCATGTCCGTTGCTCAAACCCCCATTTCTGGTGATACCTCTACAGGTCCCTAGAGCAGCTTGAGAGTGGGTTAAGGCTTGTGATGATGCCTATAACAGGTGTTCTTGGGCAAAGCTAGACCAATTTCTGTGGTTTTTCTCCCCTATGCCCGCTATGCACTATACAATATCATCTTACATTGATATCCTTTGACAATGTAAAATTTGACCGGGAAATGACACAGTCTCAGATGACGGCCTCCACAGAGAAATTCAATTCTTGGATTCCTCAGTATGTAAATGAAATTGTGCAAAAGGTAGAGTTCCAGCATCAGCCAGTGGAAATGGTAGCTTTAGGCCCCAGGTCTTTGTGGGTGTTGGTATATGTTCAGTTGCTCTCAATTTTCAATTCTACTCAACTCTTTTTTACGATACGAGATTCTCTGAAAAGACTCTTGCAATGCTGCTAAAAATGAGGAGCAACACATGTCCATCCTTCAACCTGCCGTTATATCATCAACTGTTTCCCATTGACAGTCGAACGATCCGAAGAAGGCGATGATCCCGAGGCCGGTTTGGATGAATCCTCCAACGCAGCCGATGGGGGTGAGGAAACCTGGATCCTGGTTGTTCTTGTGGGCCGTGGCTGTACGAATACTGACGATCTTCTGGTCAGAACCAATCTTTCGAGGTCAATTAGCTTGAGATACACGGACAGTGTACAGAGGACAGTCGGACTCACCAGAATTGAATCAAGTTTTTGTTGGTGCATCGGCTAGCAAGTGCATTAGCATATTCTCTTGGTTTGTGAGAACTCGGTATGTGATGGCTGGGTTCGACTCCCAGACAAAGAATCAAAAGATAATGTTTTGCAATGCATCCATTCCAGGTCGGTTCGAAACATGCAAGCATATACATACGCACAGCAAGGCCACTTTCTGAAATTTAGTCTCCTACCTCCTTCATCGAGAGAATTGAAACGGGAAGCAGTCAACCTGGGGCTCACTAGGGTTGCGCGTTTATCAACAAGTTGTGATGCACCATCAGTCATGACCAATATGTGTTGGAGGCATACCTTGAATTTGAAATCATGCGAAGACTAGGTTCGATCCTCAACTGTCATCTTTCGTCGGGTAAATTGGCATTGTGAGCATACGTTAACGTCCTGACGCCGTCATTGCAACATTTCCCTGTCGCAATCACCCGAATCTGGTTGTTGGCGCGGTACGTTGACGTCTATGACACAATTCATTCAAGGAGTGACTCACCCGACCACGTGACAGAGCTAAGCTATACGAATGAAGGCGAGATGCCTGGTGGGATGACCGATTTACGATACTATCACTACGTCGCGAGGGCTGAGTTCAATTAGTAGATGTGTAGAACTGGAATTATGAGCCTACTCGCTGGAGCAACGGTTTCGTTCGTTTTTCTTGGAGACGAAGTCCTCCAAGTCCACGGGCATTCTAATGTTAAGTCAACAGGCAGGTGGTAAGCGATTCTCACAGACAGAAGCATCGAAGACTCACTGAATCAATGTCACGTCGGTTTTCAAGATTGGTCGTCACGGAGTCCGCCAACATGCGAAATCCTCTCGTAGAAACCATCGTGAGGCCGGATTAAGGAAGCTCTCCAGCCACCGATGGTTGAAGTTGGCAGTGAGGTGATGAGCTTAAGCCCGTAGCGTCTAAGTGCTTTAAGAACTCGTTACTCACGCAGACAACTGTAGTACCTCAACCCAATTCAAGTCCTTTGCTCAACGCCTTGAGGCCCTTCAACAATGACTGGTTCCTGTCCCCGCTTCACTCCTCCACGCCAGCCGCACCTTCCGCCTTAGAATCCCTCGCGTCAAAGTTAGAGTCTGCGTTCCTCCAAAAGGATCTCCAACCGGGTGTGGCCCGATAGGATCATTGGGCGGTAATGAGGCAGTGTCCTGACCAGAGATGGTTCCTGCCATTCAAGCGCGGGGAGCCAACCTGTATCTGAGAGCCTCGCAGATCGCTCTATGCAATGACGAAGAACTCATCACTGAGTTTATTGTTGTTGTATGCTTTGACCGTGAAGGATACGAGGCCGTTTTGTCGAGGAGTGGGATATGACTAGTGCATAAGCAGGGGAAGTTATCAAATCACAGGGCGATTCTTACTTGGTGTGTGTGTATGTCAATGGTTATTCAGGTCCAGGTATAACCCACGTTCGGCGTAATTAGTATGTAGGCCCGTGCTTCCGTGGGTATGAGCTACTTACCTAATCTGCGTAACTCTCCCGCCGTCAGTGGCCCCTCACAACTTATAAGCATAGGATTCTAGGGACCTCGATCCGCTTAATCTTCCCCCACTGTATGCCTTGCAATATTAATTGTGACCTGATCCCGCCTCACCTCATTCACATCACACATCTCAGCGCTCACTGTCAGTTGAACTCTCTCTCAGAGAAAAGTTAACGACTTTGTGCCCAGTGGATGCGAATGCACAGCAGATGGTTCGAGTGCCTGTCGAAGATTTCCCTGACGGTGACCTGGCGCCTACCTAGCGCTTGGCTGGCGCCTGATAAGGGTTATTATGTATCATATAAATCCTTATGGCGGTTCTAAGGTATGTCATGTCAAGCTTTGGGGTAAGGATAGCATTCCTAACGGAATTATGGCGGTAATGTCAACTCGCTTGTCTTACTTATGGATATAAGCGAACCAGGGTTCCTCACGAGATAAGCTTCCCCCAACCCCTCTTTCTCTCCCCAACCGACAATGGTGAACGTCACATACGACGAATGTGAGTTTGCCCTATCCGGTGGCTGAATAAAAAGAATCCTATCCGACTTACGAACCTCAACCTCACCAGCTGCGTCTTTAATTGTCACTGATGCCGACACTCCCCACGTTTACAGCCCCGGCGACATCGCTTGGGTGTTGGCATCAACCGCGCTCGTATGGATCATGATGCCAGGTATCGGTTTCTTCTATTCTGGGCTTTTGAGGTAAGCATCTTGGACACTAGGCGAGAAAACGATCATGATCTTTTCCAGGCAAAAAAACGCGCTCTCTATGATCTACCTTAGCATGATGACATCGGCGGTCGTGTCTTTCCAAGTGGGCAGACCCGCGTGATCTTCTCCTATTGCAGATTTCTAATTGCAACTTACAACAGTGGGTCTTCTGGGGATACTCTCTGACGTATAGCAGTACTGCAAACAGGTTCATTGGTGATCTTAGTGAGCACTCCATGTTGGTCCCCTTGTACTGCAGGAGTTAACGCGGTTTCAACAAAAAGAAAACGTTGGGTTGAGGGGCGTACTAGGCAAACCGTCAATTGTTAGCGAACGTGTACCCTCTATTGTCTTCTGCGTGTATCAGCTCATGTTCGCGGCTTTCACGTAAGTTAGAAGTACATCTATTTATCTGGGAAACCTACTGACAGTGGCTGCCGCAGGCCTATGATCGCGGTGGGCGCATTTGCTGAGAGGGCTCATCTTGGACCTCTCATGGTATTCGTTTTTATCTGGGCTACCATTGTGTATGACCCGATCGCTTGCTGGACGTGGAACTCTAATGGTTGGGTGTCTGTTCTGGGTGGTCTCGATTTTGCAGGAGGGACACCTGTACACATTTCTTCTGGTACTGCCGCCCTCGCCATCTCATTCTACCTCGGAAAACGTCATGGATACGGTTCCGCTGAACTTGTGTACCCGCCCCACAATACCACCTACATCGTTCTTGGCACCGTTTTTCTCTGGTTTGGCTGGTTTGGTGAGCTGCTTTTGCCATTCAGTTATTTGGGCTGAATAATTGCCCGATGTAAGGTTTTAACGGCGGTTCAGCGCTTAGCGCCAACCTGAGAGCTGCTCAGGCTTGTCTGTCTACCAACGTCTCCGCCAGCGTCGGCGGTCTCACTTGGATGCTCTGGGTTGGTGATAAAAAACATTCTTCTTTCTAAATTTTGCTAAATTTCATTAACTTAATCAGGACTATCGTGTTGAGAGAAGATGGTCTGTTGTTGGCTTTTGTTCCGGTGCTATTGCTGGCCTCATAGCAATCACACCTGCATCCGGGTTTGTGGGTTCCCGTGAGTGTCTTACAGTTGCCTTTCCATCCCGCTCATGGTTACGGGTAGCTGCTGCGATCCTATTCGGTGTCACGGCCGGCACTGTATGCAATTTTGCCACTCAACTAAAATTTTTGGCTGGTTACGATGATGTATTAGATGTTGGTATCACTTCGTCTAAGAAAAAATGAGACTTTACCGATTCCTTCCACAGATTTTCGCCTCTCATGCTATTGGGGGTTTAGTCGGCAACCTTATGACTGCACTCTTTGCACAAGCCAGCGTGGCTAGAAGTGATGGTTACACTGTAATTCCAGGTGGTTGGCTCGACCATCATTACGTACAATTGGCCATCCATGTCGCCGATTCGGCTTCAGGCATAGGCTACTCGTTCGTCATGACTGTAAGCTTTCCATGACCGAATTTTGGATTGAACCTCACACGCTTGCCATGTACTTAGACCCTCATACTCTGGGTCATGCACTTCATTCCAGGTCTGCAGATGCGGGTGCATGAGAACATCGAGATTGTGGGCATCGACGTGTCCGAAATTGCAGAACCTGCATACCACTATGTCAGTCTCAACACTGAGCTCAGGCCCCCAACCCCCCCGGTCGGTGATGATATAGAGCTTGGTCAACTCCAGGGGCGCAATTAATTTCAAGTATTATCTCTCACGTACATTAACATTTCTCGAATGCCCGATGATAGCAAGATAGGTCGCTTACCGAGCACGTAATACTCCCTTGTGGATTTATCATAGCTTCAATTTCGTCCATCGCCCGCGATTGCCCTGATGTGGGCATATGTAATTTAATGGACATTTTTTGCTACTCAAAGGGATAACACATGCCCCATACCAGTTGCTGGAAGCTCTCTCTCCCAGAGACCATTAATTTGGTAGCCGCATTGCACTCCAAACCTCCTTGCGTGGAACCAGACGTAAATCCAAGGGGGTGGCGGAATGTGGAAAAGAGACCAACACTCGCTTTTTTTTTTTCAGAGCCCCGGTTGACACCCCCCCACCCTCGACCTTCCTAATATGGTATGTTTTTCCCATACTCATGTTTTCAAGAATGTTTTCAATAATTTTCTACGTAAATAGTCTCCTACTATCGACGGCGCTTTGTAGAATTAGCTTTGCAGCTAGGGCATGTCCAGTTACGAGGCACGAATTGAGAATACATGCATGCGGTGTGAAACTGTAACAGTCAGCAATCAGAAATTCACGACACACGAAAACAATTGAAGAATCACACGCACCCAGCCTGTTTCGCAACCTGGCGCTTTACACATCATCACCCGAGTTCCCTCTTCTTTTTCGTCTGCCGTTATCTCAACATCACACTCACACCTCCCATCAACTTGGGTCCTTTTTCGGACTTGTCCAGAAGTTCGTCGGCCAGTGCTGTTGTCCTCAGGTGCGCGTTCGTTGGTTTCCGAGTCTGTCAGATGCACTTGACTGCGTCCCAATTGTATGGTTTTCCTGCTAAAAAAGCTTAAACGTGACTTGTCTTTCTTTTGTGGTGGAAGTGTGTTGGTGGCCTTGTTTTCTTTGCATGTTATCGAGTCTCGATTTGGTCTCGATGCGCGTTAAGGTTACTTGTCCCGCCGGTACCAACATGCACGTCTGTATCACATGCTTCGCAATGCAGCTTGCTGTCGGCAGTAAATTGATTCTTATTCCTGAAACCTCGATTAGTATCTGTGACCTGGGTCCTCGTAAAATTCATTACTGTGATTTCTTTGGCATACTCTCACTTGGTGAGTTTGGGCGATGGTGAGGAGTCCAGAATGGCTTCTCGCCCTTTTAGTATGGCTAAGAAAATAACTACAGCAACTAGTACATATCTTGAACTCTAGTAGAACCATCCGAAGTCGTGCAACCGACCACTTCTGCCGCGGAAGTGGTCAGTTCCGCCATCAAAATGGCAGGTCACTTTTTTTTTTTCGGCCTTCGGCCAGACCCCCCCCTCCTACCCTTGGTTTGGGATCCACGTTCCGCCACCCCCAT
>Ga0307507_10011109_pt1 | contig 11438 bp, 14 predicted proteins | sample 7_EM_MG_FD_207223 | JGI IMG/M metagenome (GOLD analysis project Ga0307507, IMG submission 207223) | Populus trichocarpa ectomycorrhiza microbial communities from riparian zone in the Pacific Northwest, United States - 7_EM | ecosystem: Host-associated > Plants > Roots > Unclassified | place...
CGACCTACGTCGCTCGCCTCCCATCTTATTCGGAAGTAATGCAACTGCTCAGAACGACTTTGCCCTTCTTCACGTTTTCGGTTCCCCAACAATCACCCGAGTCGATTCATCTCCCAAACAAATCCTGGGCGACATTCTCTCTCATCACAAGAGTCAAGTTCGAACTTTTGCTCGCTTACACACTCGTTCAATCGCACAGACGTGAGATGGCTGAACAAAATGTGTCTTTAGCTGGACGGAACGAGGGTAATATTCAGGTCGATTTAGATCCACCCGACGCTGCATTTTTTCAGTCAGTCAGCGACGGGTCATTTGCCGCACTTTTGCACGATCTCTTCGTTACTCAAGGGGGAAATGAAGACGAACATATGATCTTGTTCAAAGACGTGCTCAGTGCTCTTACCGGACTCTCCCTCACTGAGGAATCAAGCACAAACATGGTCTTGGGATGAGTCCATTATTATTCTACTTGCTTCAGTGGCGCAGTCGATGTTTTGTACCTTACCGTAATACATACAGTTACATAAACTTAAAATGGGTAATAATCGATAATCATCCAGATCTGATGCCATCATTTCTTTACGTCGCTGATCCACTGACCGTTTTAAAAGTATTTCATTGGATAGCTCGCAATTCTACGTGATAAAACATGGCTTCTAGGGGCTCAGAGGTAAACCACTCCGTCTGCCTTTTTTCCTCGTCATCTTTCGTTTGTCATTCGGCCCATTTTCCGACTCTTCAAGCACCTTTAACTCTGCCAACAGCTCGTGAATTATTTGCAGATATATGTGCAATATTCGTTTTTCGCCAACTCTAACAATAAGTGCATAGTGCTTATTGCGTGAGAGTATGGTCGTCGGTGACGCAAGTCTCATCTCGTCTTCCTATGTGATAAGAAATGAGCAATTCTGAGATCGAAAAACCTTGAGAAACCAACCTCTAAAGTTGTTTGATAATCTTCTAATCGTCTCTCGAGAGTCTTTTTCATGACATTCAAAGTGAGCGAACTGATGGTTGGTTTTGGAGGTTTCCCTTTGTTCTTTGAGCGATCCCACTCAGAGTCGAAGAGAATGATCCTAATAAAAGAGACCAAAGCAAGTGGAAGATTTAGGGCTGCAAGGGATTTCGTGGAAGGGTCGATTTCAAGGAAAAATACACTATCCAGCAATGATTAGTCGGTTCATCCTCAAGAGAATACCCGCATACTCATCACCACCTTCTTCCAACCACCAATCAATCCTCTCATGGAGGTCAGAATCCTGGATTGCATCTTGGCGTGCCTCGCGCGCTTTTTCAAGAACGACATCTGCACCAATTTCCACAACGTCGCAGGGATTTCCTAGCTTGTTCTCCCCAAATAAATGAGCGGGTAAAGGACAGTAGTCCACAAAGCCAAATACACGTAGCAAAGCGGCATTGGGTCGATCGCCATATGTATTCCACTTGACGCTTTAAGTTGGTCAAGACTTCAAATGCCAATGTTACCACGAACTTACAATTTGTTCGCCTGCTTTTATCGGTTTTGTAGACACGATCTTGAAGCAATCGGGTTCGCAGAACGGTTTAACCTTTCAGAACGTCAATCACTCAGTTCGGAAACCCAAAGGGGAACAGACATTATCGTGACCATATCGTGCATTCAACAAGTCTGCAAGTGGAAGCACGACAATTTCTTCCTCATCCTCATTCTCCTCCTCATCATTGTCATCCACTTCCATTGAATGGGACAAGTCATGACCTTCCTCCATCATCATTGCATCTGGGTCGTTGACTCCCTCTGGCCCACTTTCTCTGGTTTGAACTGCTTGCAAAATCTCGCTCTTAACGGTGAAGCTACGTGTGAGAAGAAGCGAACCCATGACATGGTATATGTCGAAAGAATAATGAATGGCTAGATCAGCTGGTGGAAATAGATCTGGACGACTCTAAGTTAAAAGGATTATACGCATTTATCTGTGCACGAAAGGAGACCTCACCTGCATTGCAGGGACAACCTTCTCCCTGTAATCGACTTCTACTTGCACCTTGCCCAATTTGTCTTCGGAAGGGGTCAGTGATATCCTACGAGATAATGTTGTTTCGGGAAAAACCAACCTACCACGGCAGTGCCTTTCAGCTCGGCGAGATCGTCGTCATCCCAGAACATAGGTGTACCAAACTTCTTCGGAACAATTTCTATGATCTTTGAATCAACCGTGAAATGGGCTCTTGAATAATCACTTACTAAAATATTTATACCACTTTGAGTTGGTCCCCATTGCAGCCTCCCACATCAAGCTTAATATAAGTCCAGACCAGTGTTCATCCAGCTTAAACTTATTCCACGCATCGTGACCGAACTTGGAGAGTAAAACGCTCGTTTGTTTACCAAGCACAAGTGACCATGGTATCGAAAAAAGGGTGTATCCCTCCTATCTTTCCAATTGGCACAATCAGTTTCGAGATGAAGAGAATAAATTCTACTTACAGGGATATCTTTAAGTGCTATGCCACCTCGTCCACCCTCAGAAGCAGGAAAGTTGATAATGTCCATGGCAGAAAGGTCCACATAACCACCCTCCGATTGGAACCAGAGCAAAAAATCCGCGACATCTGGAGTTGGCATTGTGATAGTCAGAGAATAATTTCTCGCTGAAGCACTTTTTCCCACGGTCTATCATTCACCTTTTCGAATGAACCGGCATTTGTGTTGAATTTCGCTCTACGGCGACAACGGCTATTAACCAAGGGTTTTATGGCTAATCCTTGGTTATTCACTCAGTGGTACGGCTCAAAATTACCAGAATGGGCCAAGAAGGTAACCTGGCGACAAAATCGTTCGTTCATATCTCGCTCGAAATAATGGATTTTAAGATATATCTGCGGTTCCGAAGCGAATCTATTGACTTAATAGCCACTGCCTAATATCAATGGGACCCACGTTGGGGCACAGGTCGCGTAAGCAACGTTTGCCTATAGCACAGCGTCAGGTTCAAAAGGCTTCTACACGCTAGAAGTGGGAGTTGCGTCCTGCATATCTGGTTTCTTGATTGCTAAACCTGATATAGAAACCTATGTTGGGCCGGATGAACTGGTCCACGCATGTAGCTCGTTTATTCCCCATGGCATTGACTCTTGGTACTTCTGGGAAGTACATTCGGACTTCCTTCTTGCTGGTTGGAATTCTCTTTGACTGTGGTATCCGGGCCTTGTCTCCGAGTCACTGGTCAAAGTTCCATCCGACAGGCCCATCTTTCCTAACAAAATTGGTATTCATCGTATAGGATCAGGCTTCTAACTACGAATGACTCAACCGTAATGTCTACAGGCATTCTCTGGTTAGCCGTTACGGAAGCATCAGGCCAGATATATACATTTTGGCTCGATCTCATGCGCAAGCGGATAGACTATCTCTCGACCTTGCATCACGCTTTACCTACGGAGTAAAATTCACGTCTTGCTCACAAGCGCGGCCGCCTCGCTCCAGTGATCTTGGTTCTCCTGCTGTTCTTCTGTAAGGATAGTCCGGAGACCTCTCTTTCATATGCATACCCCTCGACATCCCTCAGTGGACCGTGACGAGTGATCCATTCTTCACGGATTTTCAGCTCGATAGAAGTCAATCACAAACAAGCAAGGCAATACCTTGTGTGCAATTCAGCATGTACGGCAGGATTCTTCTCTTAAATTGCTGTCGAGCGGTGGAAGAACTTTCATTCCTGATACAACCTTGCAAGAGATGCATACTAGATTACTCTCGACGCCACCGAAGAACTCGACTTCCCTGATTAGTTATTCTTCTTGCGTTTCAACTGTTTGGGCCTGTCTTTGGCATCTGATTTCTTGACTACTGCAGTCGCAAGGCAGCACTTTAATGCCAGGCAATCCTGTCCCCATCTCTGGCTACTTTTTGCGTTTGTCTACCGCGCCGATCCCTCATGCTTGCTGTCCTAAACAGTAATTTGCTGTCACCACTTGATCTCATGGTCGTGACTACTCTCGTTCAGATAACGAACAAAACACCAAACAAAATTGTCGAAAGCGAAGCATACTTCTCCAACTGATTTGAGGATCGATGGGGATTGATAGTCGTCCGCCACTTGAACGTGAACGTCACGTTTTCCACTAAACTTTTCGTTGCTGATGCAGTTTTTCGGGCGTCGTGACAGGCCGGAGTGCTGTATTTGAGCTCTTGGTGGTGGTCGCGCGGTAATGTATGACTTTCATTGACGAGAACTTACTATCGTTTTAGTAGACCGTGTGCCTTCATTCTCCAATAATTTGCATCAATATTATCATATTTTGCCGGTGAATAAACGGCTTGACTGCACCATCTGTGAAAGTTTTATATCGAGAGAAAGCTCATTTCTGGAAGCAGTGTTTTACTGGACATTTGACGCAAGCGAAGGTTCTCGTTCTGAACTTCAACGTTCCTCTCCTTATTTGAGCCATCAAAATGATCGCGTGACTTCCATTCAGCCCTTCTGCTCTTAACCTTTAGAAAGAAGACTGCAGCACGACGACCACTACTACGAACCCCATACTTGAATGGAGGTGCAGAGGAGATTACAAACGAATCGAGATGCACTATTGGAACAATATTTTGCAAACTTAGAAGACGTCTATGACCTGCAAGATACTCTGATTCAGAGCATTCTGCCATCTGTCACAGATGAACTTGGACTGGGATCGGAAGCTCAGGAATGGGCAAAGGAATGGCTGTCTGATACGCGTACGTAAAGAATCCTTTCACCCTGCATGTATTGACTTCAATTCAAGCAACCGTGTTTCGTATATTCAGGGTCTGTGCTTTGCTCGAGCTCGCTCCTCTCATTACCAGCTCATGTGTTCTAGAGAAATAGATTTACCCGATCATTTTGTTTGGAAGCCGTGCAGAAGAATTTATTATGGCGCCTTCAGAATTTATGGCCATTGGAATCTCCTCGACCGATACCAAACCTCTATTGCCTGCCAGTTCATATACGTGATCCACTGGGCAGACCCATTCTTGTTCTCAAGCCTAATCAAATGGATGAAACGCCGCCTTCTAACAAACAAAATGTTCTCATTCACGCGTTCGAACGTCTGAGGTTGCACTTGAAGCAGCTTTATGACAACTCGACCGATGATAATCCCACTCTTCAATACGTAGTGCTCTTGGACCTGAGTGAGCTGTCATTTCAAAACATTGTAAGATTTTTATTTAACAAGTTCCACAAGAGCGTTTAATTTTGAAGGCAACCCCCAGGATATCAACTTCTTCACTTGGATATCGAAAGAGCTCTCTCCCCGATTTCCGGGAACAATCGGGGCAGGCGAGTATCCAAATTTGTTATTTCCGACAACGATCTCACAAATTCCTATCCTAATAGTCTTTATGCTTAATTACTCTTGGGCTCATTCTGGGATTTGGGGAGTAATCAAGTATGTTTGTCGTCGTATTATATTTTTGCCTTTAGGCTCACTTCAATTAGGCGTTTGCTCCCAGAAGCAGCACTCTCTCGAATATTTTTTCCGTCAAATAGAGAATTGATAGAGTGCTTGACCCCCTCAGCCTTACCTCAAGGTAAAGTTCGGCGATCACTTCCCATAATTTTGGGCTGACCAGGACCCGAAAGAATTCGGAGGATCGTTGCCATCCTTGTTTGACCTCGAAGATCCGCTTCGTCCAAGGCACTTGACTCCGTCCCCCGTCCTTAACCCTGTACTCTCCAAAAACGTCATAGAGTTTGCTACCGCCTCACACGATGGATCGGTTTCTCGGCTGTCGTCAACGTCTGCATTAAACCCGTTCTACGGGTATCCAGTAGCACCCGCTTCAACGAGAGGAGTCCCCACCCTTAGATTTGGGCGCCGGCGGAAACGAGACTTAATCCGAACACTGGGGAAACTTTTCTGGCTACGGTGGCATAACCAGATTAACACTATCCTCTGTCTTAGCTTGATTGTCGTCTTGTTCAGGTTTGTGTCGAGGAGGGGATTATTGCGCCTCCCTCGAGGTCCTCTGTAGCCTTCGTTGGCAGGCCGAATGCAGGCTTTGTATGGGTTAGAACATAGGTCGTTATTTCTATACCCCGTCAACAACGGGATTATCTCCCTGTTTCGCGGTATAATGTTCCCCATTGCTTCCCATTGCAAACTAAGTATCATTATACTCTACAAGTTTAATTGCATGTAATCGTGGTGGAACAAGAAATCAGTCGACACTATAGGAAGTATTCCGGGAGCTGATGCAAATTAGGTGATGACCAAAAAGTAAATTGGAGAAAGCTTACCTTCCCTCCCGCATTCTGCGCCGCCTGCTGAGTGGGGCCATCCCGCTCGTTCTCGGGCGCAGCTTCGAAGACGTTGAAGTACATTGATCCTCCCGGACCCACTTCAAGTATACTTGCGGAATTACCGCAACGGTAGCAATAGTTCGGTGCCGACCAAACGGTAGAAAGGTGTTTGTCGAATAGGGAAGAGTATCCCTCCATGCACAGCTGATGTGCGCGTAGAATATGATGCATATTGTTCTCGTCAAGGAATTTGTATACTACTCCGGACCCAAAGGTGTATCCAGCTCCTCTGGATCATTTTTAATGCTTCTAGACGATGAGCAAAATGAATAAACCCACCGGGGTGATATTGCGAAGTCTTCCTTTTCTGGGTCGGGATCAGACCATACCAAGTCTGCCATCGGTCCTTCGTGAGGTATTTCTGGGGATAAAAATTGGAAACACGGCCAGTATTCTGAAGTGAAGAGGACGATACCTCTAAATCGGTCGACGACTTTGATCTGGTCAATGGAGTGTATCGAAGGTGAGAGTCCTAATGAATCATTTTGGTCAGAATTGAAAGTTAAAAAAAAGTTTAGAGTGACACACCTCCGTGAACGCAAAATATCCGATCATCGATGACAACGGACAATGTCAAGAAGTCAAACATATCCGTAAAATAAGTCCAGACGTGAGAAGAGCCATATTTCCGCACGCATTCTGTATAGAATCCATACGTCTGTAGAGCGGATAAGAGTGTCCATCAGGTGTGACGAACAACGAACAAACTAACTTGAGTAACGGCTCTTGATTCATGGTTGCCTCTGATTAGCTGTACTCGATCGGGATAACGGAGTTTGAGACATGTTAGAAGAGAAATAGTTTCAACGGAGAATAGTCCGCGATCCACATAGTCACCTTGAGAAAACAGTAAGTAAGAAGTGCGGTTGAAGTACATTCTTCCATACCCAAGAACAAATAATTCGTGTTCGGAGCGTACCCTCCTATTCGGAATATTTCTATTAGATCGTAAAATTGGCTGATAAATCAGGTTAGAACATCTCGATAGGTGGGCGGGACTGACAGACCCATGAATGTCGCCGACGACGGTGACTGGCGCACTGACGTGCACAACATTTGATTCGCGCATTAGAACCTCCTTAGTCTTTTCACATATTTCTCGTAGAAGCACCTCGTGCAACAGCTGTTTTCTTAAGAGCTGGGCGATGCAGGCGTCGAGATCGAAAGGAGCCATTATTGACGACTTTGAAAGGCATAGAGGACTTTCGAGATCATTGTTTGATCCTGTTTGGCTGCATCTTCAATTATAACTTGCAGTTCGGTCTCTTACACTTTAGAAGAGGTTCTGTTCTTCTCTTTATCAAGTATATCTGTCTGATTAAGGATCTACTTACCCTTCCTATTAAGCACAGCGGTGTGTTCCACCAAAATCTCCGTTTCACTTTCTCCCATTTTCAAGTGAAAATTAAACAAATTCTGCATGGAAGAGGCAATCAAATTAATTCAATAAAGCCACGGCACAGCTTGGCATCGCGATTTTCTCGCGTCTTTTTTGACGTGAACGCTGAAAAGCTGATAGAAATTATTTTTTGCAGGAGCTGCCTATCTTCTGGAGTTTCCATTTCGTCGTGATACTCTGATTCAAGGATTCTTCCCTCTCTTTGCTAGGATGATCATCCCTGTGTCATGGATTTCATTAATCTATGAACGAAATTTACTAGTTGGGATCTGCGAACGAACGCGAGCTGCTTCGTTTCTGATCAATATTCCCGTCACAATTTCTGTGAATTTGACTGCCAGTGCAATGTATCTTCGGAAGATCAACGCCTAGTCATGGTTCTATGACGAAGTGGCAGACAAAATTCTCATTGCGTATTGCGCAGTGAACATATTCGAGCCAAACCATATTCGTCAAGCTAATCGAACAGTGTGTTGTTGCGAGAATCCATTCAGGACATTTGCCGTAAATCCCGGAACAACCTCAAACGTATGTCCATGACGTTTTCACATCCGAGAAACCTTCCTTCTCGACTAATATACTCTTAAAACCCCGAATACTTGTTTTCTAGACATCAAAGGCAATCTCCTGACTTGGAAATTCGAAATTGAGTGTGTGAATGTACGTCGCAATTTATTTAACCCTGGTAACTTGACTAGTTATGATAGGGTTCAAATAATGGCATATTTGACACCATTGTGTCAGGGTGCCTAACTTCTTTTGGCTTCATCTTTCTCGATTCCTTCCACAGTCCCGTGCCGAATCTCCAAGGTGGGCGAAAGGCACCGTCATCTACAGATTCATCTAACCTTGGTACCCCGAAACACGACCAGCATGGTTTCGATGCATGATTTCTCCAGGCAAAAGGGACTCCTGATCAGAGGTAAGCTGCTGTGCGATGAAGGGTCTTCTGCCTGCTGTTTCCGAAGTGATGCTTCTCCAGTAATAATGCTACTGCGAGTCGATGTAGCTCGGTTCAGGATAGATGGCGGCCGTGGATAGCGGCCTATCCCGTCTCTCGGAACGCAGGACATTTGGTTATGATCTAATTCACGATATTATGCCGTCCCGGTACCATGCAATTCCAAGTTAGTCCAGGACACCAGGCGGCTCCGTCCTATTAAAGGACAGGCCCCCTCCACTCCCTCCTTGGTCAATTTCTTCCACGACTCTATCCCATCAACCACAAACACTTTCCTTCCATCCAGACTCTCTGATGAATCACCGTGAGCCCCGTCTCTATCCGTACGATAGCCACCAATCCGCTTGGGCCTCCAGCCATGTTGCTACCCATAATCTCGACTATGTAACCAATGGGTACTACGATACCTCGAACCATTACTATCCATCCCCTAGTCAGGAGATAAATAGTATGAGTGACAGTGCGTGCATAGTCATCACTTATTTTCTCGCCTCGCTTATAGCTCGCTCACAGTGGCCAGTCCCTCTCCTTACTTCCGTAGCATGTCACCCTCTCTTATGTCGGGACATCGTTATCCTCACGCAAGCCGTGAGCCACGGTACCTTCCTTCGCAAGATTTCGTATCCCCGACATCGCCTCTGGGTCCGTCCGTGTACACCCAGCATTCAGTTCATTACGCATCGCACTGCCTCCCTGCCCTGGACCAAAACATATCGCATTTAAATCAGACGACCCAACAAACACGCTTCATCCCAACCCCATCGCAGATCGCTCACGCCTATTCCACATACTCGCCGCAAATCAGCAACTCTGCTTTGCAAGGGGACCTCTATGACTCCTCTATCGACTATTCGTCCTCTCCTCATATAGTCCCCTCCAACACCATCCAGCGTCGCTCGTCTCGCACATTGATTGGCCGTCCGCGCAGTGGATCTGTAGCAGGTGGTACATCCCCAACAACCGCACCGTCTCCATCAGGCGAGAGGTTTCCCTGCGAAAAGTGCGGCAAGACATTTTCTAGATCGCATGATCGAAAAAGACACTACGAGACGCAACATCTTCCGTCCCCAATTATCCATCGGTGCATGTATTGTCATAAGGAGTTTAGCAGGTGCGATCCCCTTGTTCTGCTCCGTGTCGGACAGCACATTCACCCTCGTGATATTCTTTCCTTCAGGGCTGATTCCTTGAAAAGGCATCTAGATAACGGATGTGACGAGATGCGTTCGTAAATCACTCCTGACAAAATTTCTTGCATTCATCAGTGAGCTTTCCCTCCGTCCAGTCATTCACTTTTGACACTTACGCATTCGTTTCTCTCAGTCACACTGTCCTTATCTTGTTTCAATTTAACGCAACAGCTATAAATAATTACCGTATTGGGGTAACCAACATTCTCCCCCCACTGACAGTGACGGCAGAGGCCGTTGCATTCGCCATCGGTCGCAGGCTTCCATTCGCAAGCGACAGGGTTGTTTTTTTTTTGTATTCCCAAACCATATCCAGGGGCATATGCAATGGGGAAAACACCAAAATTACGGAATATTCTTGCCATAGATTCTTGTCCTTAAGGATATGTATATACGTCGGCAGTTTGCGTAACGGCATTGCGACATATGTGTATCTGGGGACGTACATAGATTAATTGCTTCTGCCAGGAGGTCCGCCGGCGTGGGCTTTAATTCCATTTCAGAACGTTCCAAACGTTATGGAAACCATTTCAAGTCCGAGTCGTGGTTGATCATGACATGGGAGTACCGACCGATCGTGAAATTGATAATATATATATACAGCCCAAACGGATTAGTTGGGAAAAGTTAGAGGTTACAAGCACATGCCACTAGCTCGGATCACAAACACGACCCTTAGCCTTCAGATGGTCAGGAAGTTATCGGTGCCTGCAGGGTTCATATAGCAGTGAAAATCAATATAAGCGTCTACTAAAAATCAGACTATACCACTACTGCAAGATATTAGGTAAATTCACGTTGTCAGCAAGCAGGCGAAAGACGACGCTTCGCTTTCATTTGTGCTCGTAGTGAATGACGTCTATTGTGATCAACTGTCGGCCGACAGTCATTTTTAGTCAACAAACTTTTTAGCTGGTTCATCTATACTGGCAAAATGAAACGGTGAACCTTCTCCTTCAGCCTTCGGTCCTGACAGAGAAGTAGCAGGACCTTGCAGACTTGAGACTCCGTGCGGCCCTCTCGGAGACGTTTGCAATCCAAAAAAGGTCGATAGATCAAGTTCGACTCCGCAGAAGGTATAGCTTGAACACGACCCATCGCCTCTATGTGACGCAAGTACCAGCAGAATGGAGACTGCTATCTAAAGTGACAAGATTGATTAAGATTTAAGGAAAACATCCGTGTTCCGGGAAAAACACACAGTGCTGTCATTCTGAACCCGAATTATCGTCATCCTCTTGGTCTCCCTCAACAGCACGCAGCCCCTCGATTTCCACCGTTCCCGTACCGCCCTCTCCATCAGATTCTCTGCCTTCTTTCTCTTTCTCCTCCCTCTCGTTCCGTTTCTTATTGACCTTCTCAATGATTTTATCCGCTCGGTTGAATATCCCTCCAGTGGTTGCACCACAAGCGAGGCATTTCGGGGTTTTCGCGTACCGTTTGATGGCACAGGCGGAGCAGTAGTAGTGCCCGCAGCGAGTCACGACAGGGTCGGTGTAGTGTTTTCGACAGATGAGGCAGGCAAAAGGGACGTCTTCGTCATCGGAATCATTAGAATCCGAGACGTCCTC
>Ga0307507_10011110_pt1 | contig 11437 bp, 3 predicted proteins | sample 7_EM_MG_FD_207223 | JGI IMG/M metagenome (GOLD analysis project Ga0307507, IMG submission 207223) | Populus trichocarpa ectomycorrhiza microbial communities from riparian zone in the Pacific Northwest, United States - 7_EM | ecosystem: Host-associated > Plants > Roots > Unclassified | place...
CGGCTTATATAAATGCCTTTAAACCGGAGCTTATGGATTAATAAACTGTATAACAAAGTTAAGACGTTGCGTAAGAAAAGAAGGTAAAAGAACGGGAAGAAAGGGTAGTAGTTCTAGCAGAACTTGGCAGGATTTAGTGGACTTGGCAGAATATAGCAGAATGCCGTAGATTGCCGTTAGATTGCCATTAGATTGCTATAGATTGCCATTAAATTGCTATTTTACGGTTAGTCTTTAATTGCTAAGTTGGTAGAACCAGGTGGACGTGTGTAAGGTATTATAGGGGTATCCCATAATAATTGCTATCTAATAAAGATACTAAGCTAAGGAGAAGAAGGAGAAGAAGGAGAAGAAGAAGAATTGTTAGGGGTAGTAGGTGGATATGTCGCGAGGGCCGCTAAGGCGCTAGTGGTAAGCGAGCCAATGGCGATTTTCTATCCTAGGGATAGAAAATCCTGATTAGCTAGTTGAATTTAGGGTCCGTAGAATATGGCGCCGTCACAACGCTACGCCAAATCTTAGTTTGTTTGTTCAACCTACTTTATAGCCTACAGTTCTAAGTAATTGGTATTAATTAACTTTTTAAGAGCCGTAGATACCTTGCTCTTAGTCATTAAGTTAGTAGGGTTGCTATTACTATCAATCTACTTAACTTCCGTAATTTCTTTACGCTTATATAACTGACGAAGACATATAGCGTCTATTATAAGGCGTTTCTCTTATATAGTGCCTAGTTTAACAAGGCATTTATAGAGTAATTTTAAGTCGGTGTAAAGTATAAGTAGAAGTTTGATCTGTAGGAGTTGTTTAACAGTTAACTTAATTATAGCGCCAATGTTAAATCTATAGGCTATTGTATAGAGTTTTAAGGCTAGTACGCTTCTTATAACTCTCTTGCATTTAATTAATAACTAGTAGATAATATTAGCCTTATATAACGCGTCCTCTAATACTAGTATATATCCTATTTGTGACAAGAGGTTCTTGTTATTAGTAAATAAGGCGTTAGTAAAAGCAAGTAAGCGTAATATATTAATATCCAATTTAATAAATATAAGGCCTCTTATTAGATTGTTAATCTATAATTATAGTTATTTGTTAAGTGCTGTAATATCTTTCTTCTTAGGGTTAATTACCTAGGTGGTAAAAAAGAGATTAAAGGAAGCTTCTAGTTAATATATAGAGGTAATATATACACCTCTTACGTATTGCGCAACGTATTATTCCTTTATAGTTAGTATATTATGGACAATACCTCTTAAGCTCGTAGTTATAGCTATTTTGCTAAAGTAGACCGTATTTAGGTTCTTGTACTAGTATTTCTAGGTTATTATAATATTGCCTTCCTAAGAGAGTTAAATAATATATCTATTAAATTTAAGTAACTATTTAACCGTAAGTTGCTTGCGCTCTTTTATAAGAAATTAAGCCTTTTCTAGATGTTATTACTCCGCGTCTATAAAGGTGGTATTAGCTAGAAATAGAGTGTTATTAGTTTAAAGGCTAATAATACTAAAGTAGTTAGGAGTGTTGCTCTATAAGAGATAAGGGTTATACGTTAATAGGTTTATATCTAACTCCTTAATATAATAGTTATAGTAGGTTATAAACTAGTAATTACCTACTTCTAGAATACTATATAAAGGTTTAATTACTTTTAGGATTAAGTCCTTTTTAATACCTAGTTGGCTTCCCAACTTATAAAGTAATTAGATATAGAAGTCTTAATTTAGCTTTATAAGAGACTAGATATACGCCTAGGAGATATCTTATAGGTATAACTATATGCTATTGCCTTATAGTATTGCTACAATATATAGAATAAGGCGTTGGCTAACTTGTTAAATAGTAGGTAACTATAACGGGACTAGCCTAGTTATAGTAGGAATGTCTTAGTAAAACACTTAACAGATAGAACTTAAAGCTTTAACCAAATTCTGCCAAATTCTGCCAGCTTAATTAACTTCTACCAAGTTCTACTAGATCAATTAAATACTACCAAAGTCCGTCCGCGTGTATACGTGCACACGCATCGACCAAAACCCCTAAACTGTTTAATTATAAGATTCTCTTATTATTCCTTTCTCTTCTTTACGCAACGTCTTGTTCCTAGCAAGAGCTATATACCCTTAGATTTAGATAAAATTTATATTATTCCTTTAAATCTTTCCTGAAGCCTCTTCGCGCCCTTATATTACGTTGCGTTAAAAACAACTACTATTAAAATGGCAAACGACCTCGAATCCCACGCGTTAACTACAAGCATTATAACCCTAGTTAGGGAACAGTTAACTGCAATACAAAAAGCCTTTATAGATGCTTTAGCTCAGCAGCAGGCTGCACTAGAAGCCCAGAATTAGCAATTAATGGAAACACTCCGCAAAGAACTCTACAACGTTAATATACTTACAATAGAGACCCTAATAGTAACACCTATAAACAAAATTAAGATAACCGTATATAAACCTAGCCTATTAAATGCAAACCCTAAACTAGTAACAGTAGCTTAACCCATACCTATAACAAACCCAGTACCTGCTATAAAATTAGAAAAGCTTCCTAACCCTCCAATATTTAATAGAAATTAAAATAACCTACGTCCCTTTATAACTAAGCTCTGCCTTAAACTTTTAATAAACTATAACCGATACCCTACCAAAGCTAGCAAGATTAGCTATGGGATATCTTAATTAAGCAAAGATGCTGCATAAACTATAGACCCATTCTTCTATAATGGCACCTTCGTTAATTTTAAAATCTTTCTCTCTTTATTAGAACGAACGTATAATAACGCCAGCCGCGAATATACCGCTGTTACTAAACTTAAAAACCTATAATAACGGAATTAAGACTTTACTAGCTTCTTTTTGGAATTTTTAGGCCTTATTAGCGAACTAGATTGGAATAAAGCCGCTAAAGTTGCTGCTCTTTGATGAGCTATTTTGGATAAAATTAAAGTATAGTTAGTAGGTAGGGAACTGCCAAAGGACCTACCCAAATTTGCTATAATATGTTAATGAATTAATAAGGACCTTTAATATAATAAATAAACTTATTCTCTAAAGCCAACCACGCCTCGCGTTTAAGACTTTACAAAACTAATATATACCCTAAAGCGCGACCCTTCTTCAAAACTTACGCACGACCCTATAGACCTCAACGCCACTCAATCCTACGCACCCTTAGGAACTGATAAACAAAGGACTTAAGCCACAAATAAAGAATGCTTCGGATATAGTAGAAAAGGATATATCTAAAGGAATTGCCGAACTTACCCTTTTAAAAAAGTCTGCTATAGTTCCTCCCGGTCTTCAAATCATACCCACTTCTTAAATTGCACTTATTCTTTAAGCCGTACTTACTCCTTAACTTACACTTGTTCTATAAATTATACCTAGTTATTATAAAGCATCTTACGCTTAGCTAACTTAGAAAACGAATTATCCTAGGGCCAAGTCGCGCCTTAGGATAAGAAGTGGAAGAGTATAAGTATCTAGGCTCTTCTAGCGCTAATACATAACACAACTCCCTTAATGTACTTGGCGAAATTCGAATACTTAGAAAATAAAAGGAGGTATAAATTCTTATAGATAGCAGAGCTACTAGCATAGGCTTTATTAATATAAACTATACAAAAACCTAACGCCTGAATTTAAAGAAACTTAATAAGCCCTAAGGCCTATAAGGCTTTAACGGCAAACCCTTAATATATAGCGAATTAACGCACTACGCTCTTATAAAAATATAGATAGGCGAACACCTTAAATACGTTTCCCTATTTATAACACCCCTAAAGCAATATAAGATAATACTTGGATATAAATAGCTAAAACGGCACAACCCTTTAATTAGCTAGGTTAAAGAAACACTAAAATTCCGCACGACCTATTACTAAAGTTATTATTTAAAACACCACCTGCCCTATAAATATGTATAAGACTATTCGAATTTAATATAATATAAATTACCCTTACCATAAACCTTAAACTAATATAACAAAACTATAACTGCTAATTACAGTAAAGAATGCGAAGATAATACATTAAAACCCCTTAAAATTCGTATAATACAAGCCGCACCTTTTATTTTGTTAGCAAGAAAACAAAACCATAAAATCTTCGCTATAACAATAGAAGATATTAAGAAGGCGCTAAAACTAAAGCAGTATATTAACCCTTAACCTCTTATACCCAAGGAGTACTACAATCTAATTAACAAGTTTAAAAAACGATTTACAGACCAGCTGCCCCTATATTAGGATAAACACAATTTTAAGATAGAACTTAAACCTAGTACAACACCAAAGTTTAGTCCGCTATATGGTATATCACAAGAAGAACTGCTTGTAATATAATAATACCTTAATAAGCATCTAGAAAAAGGATTTATTTGCCCTAGTTAATCTCCATTCGCCTTACCTATATTATTCGTTAAAAAGCTAGGAGAAGGCTTAAGATTTTATATTAATTACCAAGCCCTAAATATAATTACAATTTAAAACTAATATCTAATCCCCTTAATCTAAGAGACGCTTAACCGCCTAGCAAAGGCACGATATTTTATAAAGCTTAATATAGTCGCTGCCTTCAATCAAATTCGTATCTAAGAAGGAGATAAGAAGTACACAGCCTTTTATATATAATAGGGACTCTTTAAATACCTAGTAATGCTGTTTAGTATAAAGAACGGTCCTAGTACGTTTTAGTAATACATTAATAATACACTCCGTAAATTCCTTAATATATTTATTACTGTATATATTAACAATATCCTAATTTACTCATCTTCACTTTCTAAGTATTAAAAACACATCCGAATGGTCCTTAAACATTTGTAAGATACAGGTTTACAATGCAATATTAAGAAATGCAAGTTCCACGCGTCCGAAGTTATATACCTAGGCCTAATTATATCCCGCAACGGAATTAAAATGGACCCTAAAAAGGTCGCTGCAATTATAAACTAGGGAAGCCCTAGTAACGTATAAGACATTTAAGAATTCCTAGGATTTGCAAATTTCTACTACCAATTTATTAACTAGTTCTTAAAAATTGCCTAACCATTAGTAAACCTAACAAGAAAGAACGTAAAATTTAAATAGACTACCAAATATAAATAAGCTTTTAATAACTTAAAATAACGCTTTATAACCGCTCTAATTCTTGCCCACTTTAACCCTAACCTTAAATGTGTTATTAAAATAGACTCGTCTAATTATGCCCTAGGGGGAGTGTTATTGCAATACAATAAAGACAGTAAGCTACGTCCAGTAGCCTTTCTCTCTTAAAAGCTCGCCCCTGCCGAATTAAACTACAAGATATACAATAAGGAACTACTTGCAATTATTAGATGCTTTAAACAATGGCGTCTAAAACTTAAAGGATTATTGTTTCTAATACGCATGTTAACAGACTACAAAAACCTACAGTACTTTATAACTATAAAGCAGTTAACGCAGCGCCAAATTCGTTAGGCCGAATACCTCTTATAATTTAACTTTAAGATTATATACTAACTAGGCAAACTTAATTAGAAGCCTAATACATTAATATAACAATTATAAGATTTACCTATAAACGCCTTAGACGAACGGATTACAAATTAATTACAGATCTTATTACCCCCCAAACACTTTAAGAAACTACGTCCTATATTCCTAGATATGGAACTTAATAGAAACGAATTAGAAATTAATAAATAGAAAATAGAAATTAATAAGCTAATGGAATATAAATATAAGAACAACGCATAGATAGCAGATATAATAAAAGCAATTTAAACAGGAAAACAATAGCATAAAGATATCACACTTGCCAAATGCGAAATTCGTAATAATCAACTATACTTTTAATAGAAGATAGTAGTTCCAAATTCCAAACCCTTACAATTTAAGATACTCAAATTCGTACACGATTCCCCTATAGTAGGACATCCTGGCCGTGCGAAGACTTATAAGATTATTTAACGAGCATACTACTGGCCTACGATGCACGACTATGTATGAAAATACGTTTGAGCCTATAGAACGTGCGTGCGTAGGAAGACCTCTTATGTAAAGAAGTAAGGAGTACTTTAACCATTGCCAATTCTAATACAAAGATGGCAAGATATCTTAATTAACTTCGTAGTTAACTTGCCTAACAGTAACAGGTTTATAAATGTTATAGTAGTCATTAACTGTCTTATAAAAATGCAATATATAATTCCTATAGACTTAATTAATGCGATATTAGTAGCCGAATGTTTTGTTAAGTATATCTTTAAGCTACACGGACTTCCTAATTTAATAATATCCAACTATAGAAGCCAGTTCGTTTTAGACTTCTAGTAAGCTCTATATAAACAATTAAGCATTTAAACATAACTCTTAACTGCATTCCATCTGGAGATAGATAGTTAAACCGAAATTGCGAACGCGATTATAGAACAATACCTATAAATATACTGCTCCTACCTATAAGATAACTGGGAAAAATGGCTGCCTTTAGCTAAGTTTACTACGAATAATATAATAAACGTATTAATAGGCATAACGCCGTTCTATGCGACCTACAGATAAGACCCCTAACTTAGATTCAAACCACGACCTAAAATTAACACAACAGGACCCACAATTAAACGGATTTAGTTAATTAACGTACACAACTTCGCTAATTAAATAAAGTAGTTAACGGAACTATTATAAAGTAAATTAACGTACGCTTAAATAGTATAGGAATGGCATGCGAACAAAAAATAAGCCCCTATATAGGACTTTAAGGAAGGTAATATGGTTTACCTAAATACACAAAACCTAAAGACTTAACGGCCCTTAAAGAAACTTAATTAGAAGTTTGCAGGCCCATACCAAATTAAGAAGAAATTAAGCCTATATACTTATAAGCTTAAACTGCCGACTAAGATAAAAATATATCTAACGTTTTATATAAGCTTACTGCAACCCTTAAAAGACAAACCTATAACTCGCGAAGTGCCGCCGCCACCTCCCATAATTGTTAACAACGGTAATGGTTCTTACTTTATTAACTTAATTAATAATATGCAATAGAAAAAATAATCTAAACAATTTAAACTTCTTATTAAGTAGGAAGGATATAAAACACAAACCTAGGAGCTCTATAAGCAAGTTAAGACCAATACGCCTTCCCTAGTAAAAGAATTCTATAAGAACCATCCTTCGCGGCCTACTCTGGCTAGATGGACATAATATAAAGGCAAACAACTGCCACCTAACACAAATACACAAAACATGATAGCAGGAAACTCAAAATTAAAAAGAGCTTAAAGAATACTATAACGCTTATAATACGGTTATATAACGCGTAAGATATTAAGGAACTTTAACCAGCAGTTAAAGTTATCTAATTAGTTAGATTTGCCTTACTAAGACCTACTGCAAAGATATTAGTTTGGCTCACCGCCTTTACTAAACTAATAGCGATTTTCCATTCTAGGGATGGAAAATCCTAATTAGTCCGTTTAACAATTAGAACTGGCAAAACTCTACACCGCCACCTAATGTAAAATACGATATAATAAAATTGTATTATTTTGGACCTTCGGCCAAAGGGGGGGTACTATAACAGGACTAGCCTAGTTATAGTAGGAATATCTCGGTAAAATACTTAATAGATAGAACTTAAAGCTTTAACCAAATTCTACTAAATTCTGCCAGCTTAATTAACTTCTGCTAAGTTCTGCCAGATTAATTAAATACTACCAAAGTCCGTCCGCGTGCGTATGTGCGCACGCATCGACCAAGACCCCTAAACTGTTTAATTGCAAGATTCTCTCGTTATTCCTTTCTCTTCTTTACGCAACGTCTTGTTCCTAGCAAGAGCTATATACCCTTAGATTTAGATAGAATTTATATTGTTCCTTCAAATCTTTCCCGAAGCCTCTTCGCGCCCTTACAGTAACTAGGTTAATATAATACCCTTTTTAAGATTATTGTATGCTTAGATAACAAGTCTTAATTTTTTAAAGGCTTTATTAGTACTAGGGTTCTTAATCTTATCTATAAATTGTGAGTTAAAGATTCTAACTCCTATAGGTATATCCTAAGGGTTAATTATCTTAAATATGCCCTTTTTAATTAGTTTTATAATTTTCTTTTAATAGGACGTTTTAAACTGCTTATAGTTGCTGTCCTCTTGCAAGAATATAGTAGTATTAGCAGTATTAATATAAAGGGGATATTTATGGGGTCTTCCTCTTTCTTAGTAAGGTGGTTATACTTCTCTAGTTTTAGTAAAGAACAGTTTCTATATAGAGACGGTTTCTGTGGACGGTTCGTATATATGGGCAGTTTCATTAACTTAGATATTATTAACTTAGGTATTGTTATCTTAAATATCTTTAACGTGAATATTTCTAGAGTCTATTAAGTATGGTTTAACAGCGGTACTGCGGAACTTTATAGGGCCGCTAAGTAGGTTAACAGCACACGTTTCTCCTTTAATATTTAGTAGGTTATATAGTCCTACCTAGTATCTAGATTGTCCTATATTGCCTTCTCTCTAGACTAGTACTAAAGAGTTAAGGGGTAGATTATAAATTGCAGTAGTGCTAGGGTTATTATGTATATTAAGTATATCTACAACCTAGCGCTCTGCTTGTATCTTCTTTACTTCCTCTATAGCTTTTTTAAATGTAATTATACGCTATATTACTATAGGTGAAGGTGCGTTGGACTCTATTATTTAGGGGTACGCTCCAAATACTAATAGTATAGGTATTAGGCCGTCTAGTTCTATGGAGTCGTTAATTGCTTTAAAGGCCATTTATAGTGCTATATTCTTGTTAATTCCTAATATCTTGGAAGTAATAATGTGGTATATATATTATAAGGGGCCGTGGTAACGCTCTACTATACTAATTAAGTTGTAAGCTTTGACCGGTACGCTCTTTATAGTAGTACCTATGTTAACTGCGTATTACTTAAACTCTCTACTAATAAAGTTCTTTCCTATATTGTGTGTAATTATATCTAGGGGGCCTAGGTATGTGTTAATCTAGCACGCTTATAATATATCCTATATATACTTAGCGCTAATATTTTATAGCTCTCTGCCTATTTGAAATTGGGTGCCTTTATTAATAATATAAAGTACGGGCTTACTATTAATGTATATAATATTAACAATAATGCAGTAGTTAAAATTAATATTGTTCTTTAAGGTAAATCTAAATCTGCTTAGTAACTTTCCGTGCTTTTAACAGTATAAGCAGTAGTAGGTAATATACTTAAGTGTCTTTTAATTAGTATCGTTTTTATAGCTAGTGCGGTCTAATATTCTCTTAAGTTGCTCTACTAACGGGTGTCTAAAGCGTTAGTATAGGCGTCGTAATTCTATATTAGTTAAGTAGCATAGGTTTTAGTTAAAGGACTCTATAATAAACACATATAATAAGGTATCCTATAGTAGAAACGGGTGTCCAAATTAGTATATAACTAATATAGTCTTTAAGGGGGTTATTAGGACATTCTTTAGGTTGTTAAAGTATACTTATAAATTGTCTATATTTGCTAGGTAAAGTAGGAAAGGGGTATTAACTTTAACAACGTGGAACTCTACTGTACCTATTAGTATATCTACCTTAATAGAACTAATAGAGGATATAAAACCTATTCTGAACTATACGCTAACTATACCTCTTGTGGACTTGTTTAACTATACTTTATTAATCTTCTAAAGTGTAAGAAACTAACTGTATTCTACTATAAAATGTTTAGAGGCACTGGTGTTAATTATTATACCTATAAACTTTGTTAAGGTGTAGCGTAAGGTTGTGTTATACATAAACGGGTTTATGTTAGTAGTAAATGCATCTATTATAGTATTAATAGTTATAACTGCGTGGCTATAAGCTCTGTTGGCTAGTTCTAAAGCTATAGCGGTCGCATTATCTAGTTCGATTTTACCGTATAAAGTATAGTATACTATAGCCTAGTTATCCTTGTTTAGTAAAGTATTAGGGTCTATATTAATTACTAGAGCGTTAAATGCGTTAGTAATCTTGTCGTCCTTATTATTGTCCTTGTTGTTATCGCCTTTGTAGTCCATAATATATTGCTTTATTCGCTTCTAGAAGCGGTCCTTAAACTTATTTCTAAACTTAGTTTTAGACTCTTCTTACTCCTCCTTAGTATATTTCTATAAGTAATATCCTTCCTTGTTATATACGAAGCAACGTAGTTTCTATTGGTTGCGGTTATATGGGGGGTTGCTACGGTTGTTATAGTTATAGTTATTATCTCTTCTATAAAATCATCAGTCTATAAAGAAAGCTTATATCTTCTTTGTATGTTCTTTCTTATATGCCGTAATAGATAATTGGAGTTTGTTAATAAGGGCTCTAAGGTTATCCAGTAGGTTAGAGACTATATATCTATATACTGGTATTCCTTAGTATAAAGTAACAATTTTGTTATAAAGGAAGTCTATAGTTTATAAGGTAGGTTTAAGGCCATGCTATAGTTAACAAAGTCTATAAATTAGCAATTAGAGGCATTTACTTATAGACTTATCTATATTTTCTGCCATTACTATTATAAGTATAATGGTATTCCACTTATCTAGGTTTTTGTATTAAAATCCTAGTCCTTTAAAGAAATTCTAAAGGTACTTATAAGCTTTAGCAAATAGTAGGTGGGATAGTTAATTTGTATAGAAGTGGTCTAGAGCTAGTCCTTTTAATATAGTAGGGAATGCCTTAAGGTAAGCTTCTTGGGGTACGTCTGCTTAATTATAGATGTTATGGAATATTGTTAATTTGTAGTTAAGGCTTTCATTTATACCACCGTATTTCTGCTCCTCTATGTATATCTTAGCTGCATTCGCAATTTCCTTTCTATAGCTAGTTATAGTAATAGGGCGGTTCTCCTTGTCCGTAGGTTATTTATAGAGTTGCTATATTATTATTATAGGTTAAGGCGTAACAGATAGTGTAAAGGTAGAGGTAATTATAGATTAAGGTATAGTGGAAAGTATAGGCACTAAGAAACGTCTTGCTTATTACTCTTCTAAAGTTCCGTGTATCTTATAATACTAAATACTTCTTAACTTAATACTAGTGTTAAACTTTTTTTTAAGTGCGTTTATCTCTTCTCTAGTCTATTCCGTTTAGTCTTCTTCTTATGCTATATTATATAAGGATTAAGGGAGTGATTTGCCTTATTTGTGGTTAGTGTTAACCTATACTCCTCTAGTATTTAGATAATTATATAGTTTCTAAAGCCAGTATAAGTAGATTTGCGTAAAGATATTAACCGTAAAGTCCTTAAAATCTCCCTAAAACAATTCCTAGAGTATTATTTATTGATCTTACACCGATTTAGCTCTGTGGCCATGCGGTACTCCTATTTTACATAATGGGAAAACCCGATACGGGACAAAAAACCCCCTCCTCGGCCTGTTATACACTCTCTGCCGTC
>Ga0307507_10011112_pt1 | contig 11434 bp, 5 predicted proteins | sample 7_EM_MG_FD_207223 | JGI IMG/M metagenome (GOLD analysis project Ga0307507, IMG submission 207223) | Populus trichocarpa ectomycorrhiza microbial communities from riparian zone in the Pacific Northwest, United States - 7_EM | ecosystem: Host-associated > Plants > Roots > Unclassified | place...
TAATTTATTGTTTAACATGTTTTTTTTTTATGGATTAAGTGTATTTCCGAAAATATGATATAGTGTGTTTTTTTTAAAATATTTTCTAATTGAAAATGTATTAAAAACATGTATTTTTAGATTTTAATATCAGCACATCAAAACCATAAAAAAAAATATGGGTTTGTTTTTAATGGTTACGATTTTGAGTTTTTTTAAGGCCACTGGAAGTTTACATGATCGTTAAATTTAGAACCTATAAAATTAGTTGAGGTACACACAAATTGATCCGAACACTCATGTTAATAATAAAATAAAAATATACGAACTCATAAAAATATCTTTTATTTTATTTTATTTTTTTCAATATAATTGACAGCACGAATAAAGAGGCATGCATAATTATGCTCAGATTACACCGATCTTGCCTTTGCATATATAGAAGAGAAATTGGAAGAATATTATAAGTGCAACTCTCCTAGCTTTGTAAAATTCTTTTCATCAAATGATTAGTATAATCACGCAGAAGCAATAAGATGAAGAAGTTATTATTTCTTTAATTTTCATAGAATTAAAATGAAGTGTCCTGTGAAAATACTATTTTCCTGATCGAATTACATATATTGCAAGTTTGAAATAAAATCTACAAGTAATAGAACTAGCTAGCACTAGGTCGGCTATAATCTAATTAGATTAAAAGCTTTGAAATTTCTAATTTCTTCATCTATCAACTTTTAAGTTCAATAGTTCCCTAGATTCCCTCCACTTAGTATGCTTTGCATATTTTCAAGGAATTATCCTTCTTTTTCTTTTTTGTTTTTTGTATCGTAGTTATTAAATTTAGCTTGACTAACTACCTAACTTGAACACGGAGAACTTTTTTAGAATTAAGATAAATGTTGATCCATTCAAAATCGAATAATCTAGAGGGTTAACTGGAACTCGATCAAACCCAAATAAGATCTAGTAGAGTTGATTTTGATGAATTTTTTTAAGTTTTGTAAAAAGTAACATCTATTTTAATTTTTATCCAAACCTATTTCATTTTATTTAATAAATTGAAACAATATCATTTTATGGTTGATCCAACCAACTCGTTACTCAAGTCTTGGGTTAGGTCAGATCCTAAATCAGATCTAATAACTATGGTTTTAATATGAATCCGTGTGCGCAATCAAAGCTGTTTAACTAATTATGTGTGTTAGATATTAATAATAAAAGTATTTTTTAATTTAAAATATATTAAAATAATATTTTAATTTTTTATATTAGCATAGTAACAAAACCATCCACAAACATCAATTTGACAATTTTTTTAGGTAGAAAATAATTATAAAAAAAAACGTTGACACTTGTTAAGGCATGCCAATAGCAGTAGCAGTCAACAATAGTAGCTAGCAGAGCTACTTAATTAGCCAGGAAGAATTAAACTGAAAATTGACAAAGTAACAGCTTTTCTTAATGATAATAGGAACTACTCAAAAGCATTGAACTAAGACTATTGGTTAAATTAAGAGACTAAAACACCGATAGATTAGAATCTTGAGATTATTATTATATATATAATTAAAAATAAAAAAAAAAGGTTAGGCAGTTTCAAGCAAATAAAAAGGCCTCCATTTTCTAAGTTCTTTATTGCTAAAATACATGGCCGCGCGGCCCCCCACCACCAGCATATGATATTAGAACGAAAGCTCCTTTTACCATTTGCCTTTTTCACATTATTTTTCAAACAAGTAGATGATATAGTAGCCAGCTAAGAAAACAGCACAGCACAACAACACACCATCGAGGAAAAAAAAACCTATTGAATCATTTAAACCAGTGGCTTCCTCAGGACTTCAAACAAGGCTTGCTTGCTGCCTACGGATCTTCATAGACAGCAATGTTTTGCTAACCTCTATTTAAGCCCTCTTTAAGGCCCTTGCTCTACTTTCTTAACTGCTCTCTATCTCTTCTAATTCTTCTTGCAAAACAAAAAAAACAAAATACCAAGAATCCTCCCTCTTCTTTTAGCTTGTTTGTTTTGTGTGTGTATGAACGCACGCCCACACAGAGGCACGCGCGCATAGTCTTATAGGTTGCTGAGAGAATTAATTAAGCTGTTAGCTAGCTAGTTGTGTGATGACAATGGAGGAAGCTATTGTGGTGAACAAAGGAGATGATCTGATTGATTTGCCACCAGGTTTTCGGTTCCACCCTACAGATGAAGAGATAATAACTCATTATCTTACAGAGAAGGTGATGAATAGTAGCTTCTGTGCAAGTGCTATTGGTGAAGTTGATCTCAATAAGGTTGAGCCATGGGATTTGCCAAGTGAGTTTTCGTCTTTCTACCAACTCTGAGTTTCTTTAGGGTCAATATTAAGACACCACCCTTACTCCTCTTTAATCTTGGTTTTGTTCATTTTAATTTGTTGCTGAATTTTCGGTCCAAATGTTGAAAAAGACTTGTTTTGAACAGAGAAAGCAAAGATGGGAGAGAAGGAATGGTATTTCTTTTGCCAAAGAGACAGGAAATATCCAACTGGTATGAGAACCAATCGTGCTACAGAATCTGGGTACTGGAAGGCTACTGGGAAAGACAAGGAAATTTACAAGGGAAAACATAGCCTTGTTGGGATGAAGAAGACTCTTGTTTTCTACAAAGGGAGAGCTCCCAAAGGAGAGAAATCCAATTGGGTTATGCATGAATACAGACTTGAAGGCAAATTCTCATACTATAGCCTCCCCAAGGTTGCAAGGGTATGCACCCACATGCACAAAATTCCAATTTTTTCTTTCTTATACATTTTTCTCTTGGTTGTCATTAAAGAAAGCTTAAGTTGTTACTTATTGTCACATCTTTTAAATGTTTTTCATTTCTTTGCTTTTGATTTGGTGGAGAGTTTCTTTCATGTTTTTTTTTTTTTGTTTTGCTTTATCTATCCTTTTGCTTTTGCTTTTGTGCGAAAGAAGAATCTGGACTGAGCATGACTCTTTTTTTGGCTATGTTTTTACAGGACGAATGGGTTGTTTGCAGGATTTTCCACAAGAGTACAGGCATCAAGAAAACCTCAATTCATGACCTCCTAAGGGTGAACTCTTTCGGAGATGATTTCTTGGATTACTCCTCCCTGCCACCTTTCATGGATCCCCTTAATTACAATAGCAGGCCAAGCACCAGCAGCTTCAGTGGTGGCGATAACAATGAGTTCAAGGAAATGGCAACAAGATCATCAGATGGAAATTATTTCTCCAATACAAGCATGCTCAACAACAATCAAAACTTTGCTCAACCTCCAAATACCAACTACCAAGCACCAAACTCCAGTTTTCACCCTCAAATTCCAGCCTCAAATCCTCTTTACACCTTTCAAACCAGTCCCAATATGCCTGGCTACTTGCACCAAGGAAAGAGTTCTTCTAATTCATTCCAAAACTTTCAAAACTCTATCTTCAGTGACAATGAACATACCCTTCTAAGATCATTAGCTAGAAACAGTTATAGAGAAGCATCTGGATTGGAGAAACAGTGCAAGGTTGAGCGCTTCTCATCTAATCAATCTATGGTCAGCCTTTCACAGGACACTGGACTTAGCACAGACGTGAACACCACAGCTGAGATATCATCTGTGGTTTCAAAGCAAGAAATAGGGAGCCATGATAAGGTTTTTGAAGATCTTGAGGGTCCATCAGCTGGCCCCATTGCAGATTTGGATTGCTTGTGGGATTATTGAAGACCATAGAGAATATGTGTATATCTACGCGTGGTTTAATTTCTTCTTTAAATTCTTAGGATATATGAATGTAACGAAAAAAAAAGAAGAAAGAGAGAAAAATTTCTGAGGACATGTGATTTGAAACAGTCATTTCTCCATTAGCTAGCTAGGTAATTTGATTAGAGTTTGGAAAGTTCTTTGTATTGATCATATAAATACTTTGTATAGATTTTTATTAGTTCATGGTGTTCCTTTTCCGATTTCTTTTTCATTTGATTGATAGATACCAAAGGAAAGATGCCATGAGTGTGTGTGTGTGTGTGATTTTTATAAGAAAATCATTTAATTTTTTTGTCATATGTGCGTTTTTTCTCTTTAATTAGATGCGAATTAACGAGAGAAGTAAATAACCTCAAAATGCATTGTACTCAAGTCCTTAATTCCGTGCACTTCGACGTCTCAGCAACTAGTTAAGTGCAATTAACAAGGTAATTAAGGCCTTAAATGAATTTTAATATGACACTTAACATCCATTTCTTTTAGGAGAAATGCGCAGCCAGCTTTCCTAGCTTGATTAAGGGGATTGATTTGAACTTGATTGACACCAGGAAACGATTTTTCTTTCTTTTCTTATTCGAGAAATTGACAGTAGCTAAGATGGTGTCTGATTTCTCAAAATGGGCCTGGATATATGCCCCTTGCTGTCAAGGATCGATATCATGTAACAAATATAGACAACTTGCAAGAAATTAACTTGTCATTTTCTCCTTGTGAATTATCAGTAGAGACGGGATGAATGTAGGAAGGGATACTAATGGCAGCATCTAAAATTACCTTCATTTACAATGGATCACAAGTGGATATACACTGTAATCAGTACTAACCTCATGTTGGATCAAGACAGTTTTTCGCGTCGTTCTGTTTTTGTTTTTAGATATTTTTTAAAATTATTTTTAATTTAAAAAAATATTAAATTGATGTTTCTAGTATTTTTGGATGGTTTTTAATGTGCTAATATTAAAATTTTAAAAAAAATATTTTAATATATTTTCAAGTAAATTTTTTTTTAAAAAACATCCTAAATTACATCTCAAGCAACCCATAAGAGGTTCAAGAGAATCACTTGAAATATCCCAGAAACTATGCATTAGATGCCACTCTAAAATCTTTTTAATTAAAAACTTTGTGATGACATTAACCTTAGCTTATTTAGTTAAGCAAGTTTTAATCTTCTCTTAAGCCAAAATTAGTGTATTAGTGTTACATGCAACCCACTACCAATATAACTAGCAATCAATTCTGATTTTACAATTCTTTTCATTAATATCAATATAGATCAAAGTATGGGGTTATCTTATTAAAATTAAAATGATATAAATCAATATTTGTGTTCCGTTCACACATGAGAAATATAAGTAATACTCTCTCTCTCTCTCTATATATATATATATATATATATATGGAATATAATCGGCATTTATTAAATCATGATCATGCTTAATGGGTTAAAGATGACCATCCGTTAACCTTGATTACATCTTTAACATATCCAAGCAAGCAGAACTGTGACCAGATTCTCTGTTATCTGTAGTACTCTTTTTTTTTTTCTTTTCTTTTTTCAAAACTTTTTGGATAGAGAAACATTTTTCAATCAAGGAGATTAAAGTGGGGCAGCTAGCTAGGTCCCTTGAATTTTCTCCTCTTTTTAATGAAGTTGTTTTCAAAAGGGAGATAACAGAAAACAGAAACATGTCATGGGTAAAAAGTTAAAGAAGAGAGAAAGAGTCAAGGGAAAGAGTGGAATCCGTCACTGTATAAGAATAAAGAAGGGTAAGCTGGAACTAGGCAGGATCATGCGGAAACATGTGCACCAAGTGTAAGCCATTCAACTTCCTTTCTATTCGAAGCAAAGCTTCTGTCTAGGTCACATACTTGCAGGAAAGCCAATCCCCCTTTAGGGTTACTTGGTCCGTATGTTTTTGTAGTGAAAGGGAATCTAAATACCATATATTTTATTCCAAGTAATTAGCATATAAGCAACACAAGCTACAGAGAGAAGCGAGCTCGCCAGGGAGCATCTTCTCCAATAATCAACAAGGAAAAAAAAAAAAAAAACCCTTATTTGCTGCATGAAAATATGGGGGCTGTGGAGACTAGACCTACACCTACCAATCAAGACTCTACACCTCGTTTTCACACACAAAAGAAACACTTGGCTGTCGTCTCAGAACATAAACATGCCTTGTCTTGCTTGAGTTGTCCACAATTAGCTCATCTCATTGTCATTGATTTCATCATGTTTAACCTTTTTAATTTTGATTTCACCAGAAGAACCGACATGGTAACTAGATTAATATTTAACAGTACTTCCACCTGGCCTGCATCTGCATATGCTTTTGTTCCTGTGTTGTCGGTTCATGTTTTTTGCAAGGTTATTTCACATGCATGGAAATTAGTAGGAACATGTCCTAACAACACTAAATTATCTAGCTGGCTAGTATTTACTTTGGTCTATTATAGAGATTTGATTTCTGACACCATACATGCAAACATGTTAGAACTATGTGATGATCAAAACCTTAAAACTTCTCTTCTTTTTTGTTTTTTATAGTGTATGTTTGGTATTGTGGTGTATGGTAGTGTTTTTTGATTGAAAATATATTAAAATAATTTTTTTATTTATATATTTTTTAAAACATTTAACATTAACACACCAAAATATTTAAAATCACAAAAAAAAACATCAGATTAATGTTTTTAGTCTCCATGTAATGATAAAAGTGCTAGATCTGAGACTTTATGGAAATTGCCGATAAGATTAGCTAGACTCAAACTACCTGAGAATTGTTGCTTTTCAACGATCTCTATCTATATCGATAAAAACCAGGTATCTTTCTATGGGTAAGGTTTTAAGAGAAAATTGTTAGATTTTGCTCTTACATTGGTTGAACTTAATTAAGACCCGACCACGGATCATATATATATAGTTAATTCCGGGGACAAAATTGGATTAGGCTTTTCTGTGATTTTTGTATCTTGATTTTCGAATTTACAAATGAGTACGGTAAATATATATTAGTTAGAAATAAATTTTTGATTAAATTGAATTATTTTTTATTTTAATCAAAGTTATAATATTTTAACGTTTGACGTATTGATTCCAACTTATACTATGTCTTCCCTTGTTTTTCTTGTGTTTTTTTTTTATATAATATACTATGTCCTTTTCTTAAGAGTTATTTTAAATTAATTGTCATCAAACATATCCATGAACTTGGTTGGAAAACTAGAGGAATATATGATAGTTAATTGATACCATTTCAGTATTCTAATTCCATACATAATGAGAGCTTCAACCAAAAAAACTGATGAAATTAAATTTAGCATATATATAACCAAATGCTTAATAAAATCAAGAACAAATCAAGAACACGTAATCGGATTACATAGTTCTGCCTTCAAGAGATTTTTTCCATCATGAATTCGAGATCAAATCAATATAATAAAAAAAATATATATATTTGTCGGTATATCTGTTTATATTTATTAATTTTCTGGGAGTGATCTCACGATGCAAAAGATGATATTTGAAGCCTAAAAGCTCAATTTTCAAAAATGATATAGAACATCAATATTATAATATATAGTTATCTAATAATAGGATTTAGGAGTGGAGGGAATATATTTTACATCAATGAAAGAAAATAATAATGCCAAAGGAGATAGAATAGGGAGAATTTTGGAGGCAGGTGTGTTTTGGATGATTCTTAGAGTAAAGTCTCATGATGTAAACATCTTCCCCAAACCATAGTGTAAACATAAATCCATATACAGATATTCTTTGACGTGTATAAATTATTCTGCAGAAGGAGCCATCCTAAGGCATGATGGGAAATTTCACGTAACATTGGCTTTTTGTGCAACATTTAAACCTAATGTCTTGTCAAAATGGACATAAGAGTCGTAGCATGAGAGGTTATGTGTATAATTTTGGTGGATTCACGTGTCAAGTGAAAGCACTACCTTTAGTTAATTTCTACTAATTAACTTGTTTTTGTTCTAGAATAACAATTGTGAGTGGAAATTAAAGGAATAAGAAGAAAGATTAATAATAAAAAAAAAATAAAAAAGGAAATTAATTAACCGACACTCCCAGAGATGAGAAATTTCCAAGAAGTTTCCGACGGGAAGCGGTTTCTCATCAACGTTTTCCATGGGTGGCTCTGGCGAAATCACAGGGTTTTTTTTTTCTTAAATTCTTTTATAACCTGTGGGCAACGTTGTTGTGTTGTGACATTTTGGAAGGTACTTGAATTCCATAATTGTGTCACATTCTTTATAAATTTATATATGTTTGTGTTGTTTTCCGATTTGTGTATGGTGCTTGAATTCAATAAATAAATAAATAAAATTAACATCAATTTCAATTAGAATACTTTGATGACCCTTTCCTAACCCTGTCCATATATATACATGTATATAATAAGGTCTAATGTACTAGATCTAATTAATGTCAGTTTATTATAGAAATTACAGATTTGTTTCCTTTATAACATGTGGGTGTTGGATTTCTGAATATCATATTCGTAGCAGAAAAATAAAAAAATTATTTGGAAGTTTTTGTAATCCTGTTGGATAAATTTAGAGTTGTTTGGAGATTTATTAACTGAAAATCTGATCTTCATCGACTTTGAATAATTCTTTAAAGGCAAAGTTATCGCAAACCACAAGTCGTTCAATTGTTCCGCCTCCAACGGTAATCTACACGAACCACCAATAAGAAATCTTTTAAATCTCAATTTAGAAAAGAGAGATTGTTATGCTTAAAGTGCTAGCTCTTTATTATGTGATTTACGTAGTTTTTTTTTGTCTAACAAACAACCACACAAAAATAAGAGGCATAACTATCTATTTGTAGGAAAATATGAAAAACCATATAAATTGACAAAATATCAATTTCTCCCCTAAATAATATTCATATATTAATTCAAGATAATTTTAAAAATTAACTCAATCAAGTCCTTACTTTATTTTTTTAGATCTAGAAATATAATCTTTGTATTAATTATATTCTAGTTTTTAATTTCTAAAATATATTTTAATCAAGTAATACTTAATTAAATCATCTCAGTTTAATAATAAATATGTATTTACATGAATATAATAATACCACATGTAACGAACTAAATTGACTACTTAACATATTAAACTAATAGCAGACAAGTGTATGTCGTGGACTGGACTAAATTTTTTTCTAATATAAAAAAAAAGGATGCTTAAGCACTACTAAAATATTTTAAAAAAACTAGAGAAATTCGAGACTCGAGTCATAAACTCGACTATGTTCAATAAGGTTCAATAAACTATGTTATTTTAATAACATGATTAAAAAAAATAGGCAACGACAATCAATTAGCTAAACTAAGCAAAAAATTGATAATGATGTCGAAGAATCATCTCAACGTAATAGCTTAAATTGTTATGTGAGGTCCCACCAAGATATGATTTATATTATTCTCTAACACACCCTCTCAAGTGAAAGCCATTTGGGTTTGAAACTTGCACAGACCCACATTACTGTGTGCTTGATTTTTATCAAATAAATGGGGATGGTGAGATTCAAACTCGTGACCGCTTGGTCATCAAGGCTCTGATACCATTTCAAAGAACCATCTCAACCTAATAGCTTAAGTTGTTAGGTGAAATCCTAAGATATGATTTATATTATTCTCTAACAAATGATTACGTGCACAAAATGAATATTTGCTAATATTATGAAAATATATCTTGTCAATATTTTGAAAGGTCTATACAATCTTACTTGATATCAAAGCGAAAGTTAAATGAAATTTAATAAAATAATATCTAAAACATATTTTAAAGTCATTTAAGAATAAAAAAGAAGACCAATCAACAAAATATTGAACAGTGAAACAAGAAAAAATATTTAATTAAAAAAAACTAAAAAAATAACTCAAGTCAATCCGAGTTAAATCACCAAACATGTAGCCTGGGTCATGAGAACAAGATAATTCCTATAGAAAGCAAAATAAAAAAGCTCAATTTTCAGTCAACCTAATGTTAAATGATAAAATTGAAAACAAAGTCAATTAAAAAAAAGAAAAAACTTATGGAACTCAATTCTCAAACCAACCCAATGTTGAAAAGTAAAACTTAAAAAAATCCAATTTTTAAAATAAAAAAATAAAAAAGATCTAATTTAATCCGGGTTAACCCGTCAAACCCTCGACCTAGCTCATAAAACTAAGATAATCCCATAGAAAAGAAAGCAAAAAAAATTACAAAGCCCAATACCAACCAACACAATGTTAAAAGATGAATTTTTTTTATAAATAAAACATATCAATTTAAAAAAAAATCAAATTCAACTCAGATTAATCTTTCAAACTTATGATCTCGATCATGAGACCACGATTACAATATTGAAGGCTCGATCATGAGGCCACGATTACAATATAGAAGGAAAACCGGAAGAAAAATCACAAAGTCGAGTTTTCAATGATCAACCTAAAAATCAGAGATAATTTTTTTTTTAAAAAAGTCATTTAATATAAAGAATCCAAAACGAAATAAAAAAGATAAAATAAAAACCAAAACTAACATAAAAATCAAGTTGCAGGACCTTACCATTTTGAATAGAATGGGTATAGACTCCTGAATCAATAAAATTTATTTCATATTTCCTAAGAAAGCATCATCCAAGTGATGGCGCAAGATCCAAAGTGATAAGAATTAACCAACTACTAGTAATGCAAGGTATTTTCTCTCTACCTCCACAGTTAATTAGCCATTTATTTATTTATTTATTTTGTTAATACATTGACAATTCCTCTCGGCTACTTGCATCTTTGAAATTAATTAATGGATATATTGGGAAGCAAAATGAACATGGAAAATCATGCTGAAAAAGGGCTTGCATTGATAATGCATCACCTCCTCCAGCGCAGCTAGCAGCAAATTACATCTAGTCATCAAAAAATTGATGTGTTAAGCTTATGTAAGCTCAATAATTAGTCTGAAGACTTAAAACTGATAGAAAAGGACGTAATTAAATTATCTCTAGATCCATTTTTCAAGTCATTGGAAGTTGGAAAGACATTATCTGATTTCTGGATAGTAATGCCATCACCTCCCCTTCTTTGAAATCATCCCTTCTTTAATGGTCATGTCCCACTTCGAGAATTGACCTAAAACACCATGGCAACTGTGTATCTCTTCGAACTTGAACATGAAAGAGGGCTATAGAGAATAGGATCCGCCATTGATGGCCCTGCTCGCCAACACAAGCTAGCTTGAGTGCCTGTGAATATAGATTTATGATGAACAAGTTCATGCAAGTTTTTATCTCAATAGTAGAACATCGAGGATCTTCAAAGAAATTACTAACTTTCAAGAGTTTAGTATTTTTTTTTATTAACGTGGGTATCCGGGGTAGCTTGCGTGTACCTCGACTAATCCCATTAGTTCTAAAGTTAACGACCATGTAAGTTTTCAATAGCTCTACGGGCCCTGAAGTTAACGACCATATAACCCTCCAGTGACCCTGAGGTTTGTGAGATTCGAACTGTTGATTTCTAGAAAGCAAATTTAGAATCTGATTAGTTGAACTACACCCCTCAGAGTTAGATTCTACTTCTATGTGCGCGCGCCTGTGGTTTGTTGGATACTAAGGAAAAAATGTTGGATGAATTTGAAAATAAAATAATAAAAGGAGACGCAAATAGGTAATGCAT
>Ga0307507_10011113_pt1 | contig 11430 bp, 17 predicted proteins | sample 7_EM_MG_FD_207223 | JGI IMG/M metagenome (GOLD analysis project Ga0307507, IMG submission 207223) | Populus trichocarpa ectomycorrhiza microbial communities from riparian zone in the Pacific Northwest, United States - 7_EM | ecosystem: Host-associated > Plants > Roots > Unclassified | place...
ATGCTCTCACCCGCCGCCTCAACCAGTCCTTCCCCGTCGGGGACAATCCCTGGCTTACGTTTACCAAGGCGCCAACCACTGTACAGTTGGCAATTCACTCAATCCCAACCCACATCCTCCCAGACGACGACGAGCAACTGTTCGACTTCATCAAGAAATCCATCCTCAACGCGAAGCAGGTCACGATTAGCGCGGCCAGGTACCTTAACCGGAGCCGAGCTGTTAGGCTCACCAAGCAGGCCACTTCGGTGGTCGTCTCCGTTAACCCCGACGACGTTCCCGTCCTCCTCCCTGCCCTCTTCCTCTTCTCCAAGCGGCTCAAGGTCGAGAAAACGACCCAGGCTAACCGCTACACCCAATGTACCAACTGCTACCGGTTCGGACACGCCCATGCCCGATGCACCCAGAAGCACCCCACCTGCCCGTATTGTGCGCTTCATCATACTCGTTCGGCCCATCGATGCAAGAACCCCACCTGCCCCAAGGGAGGCGCCTCCAAGGCCGTTCCCGACTGCTGCCCAACTTCCCCCCCCCACTGCCCCAACTGTGGCGATGACCACGATGCCTTCTACAAAGAATGCCGGGCTAGACCAGTCCCCCCTCCTCAACCCGAGGCCGCCCCACCTTCCGACGAAGAACTATCCGACGCCTCCTCCGACGGTGAGGAAGCCATGGATGTGGGCGACGATGGCCGCCAAGCACCCTCTACTCCCAAAGCCCCTGCAACCCAGACCGTGGACCTTTCCACCCCCAGACCCCTCCGCCCAAGAGACGCCCTCGCACCCCCCAGCGGGCCCCAGCCAGACCCCACTAGCCAGGTTCCGCTACCTGTAACTCCTGCCAAACCCTCGGGTTCGTCCCGGAGATGATTAGCAAGCCCCGCAACACCACTCGCCATGGACTGGCTCCGGCAACCAACCTAACCCTCGTTCAACACAACAGCCTGGGTAGCTGGGATGTGTTTCTTTCCTTGTTCTCCTCCCTGACGGAAGGACCCCCCATTGATTTTGTTCTTTTGCAAGACCCCCCCTCTTCCAAGGGCTTTCTTCCATGCTATGCTGGTTTCAAATCCTTTGCCCCTCCCACTGCTAGGCCCAGGGTGGCCTGCTACGTATCCCAGAGCTTTTTGCAAAGGTTTACAGTTCTACCGTTCTTCCCCCCCGAGCCAGACGACTTCATGGCGCTAGACGTGTTTACGCCACAAGGCTGTTTTGGCTCGAGCTTTCCCCGTTTCAGGATCGGCAATGCATACGCGAGGCCGCTCCCCCCTAACCCCCACTCAGTCTCCCCCGAGACCGCCCTTCTCAATCTCGAATACCCGTACCTAGTCGCAGGCGACTTCAACATCCACAACACGGCCTCTGAAACCTCTAGACTCCTCTCCGCAAGGGAAGAGAGAGATTCCGCCCCCTACTTCGACCTAGCTATTGACCTAGGCTTCACCCTTCTCAACACCCCGGGCGTCTACCCGCGGTTTCCCTTCACAGGGACCCATAGGCCCAGTGTGATAGACCTGGCGTTCGCCAACCCGCGCATGTTCCCCGCCTTCCGCTCCTGGGATGCATCGGCCCTCCCCTCTACTGGGTCTGACCATGCACCCGTCCTGATATCCCTACGTCCTCCCTCCCCGCACAGCGACAAGCCCAGACCCCGTTGGCAAGAAGCCGACTGGCCAGGGCGAGCTGACAGACTCAAAAAGTGGCAAGTTCCGCCCCCCCCAGGTTCCCCCTCACCCAACCAACTCGACCAATGGTTCTCCTCGGCCCTCTCCACGCTCACGATGACGATCGAGAACGACACACGCCGCTCGCGCCCCTCCCCGAAGTCCAAACCCTGGTGGACCCACCTCCTCACCACTCTCCTAAAGAGTTCACAAAAACTACCCGCAAGGCCAAAAAGCTACGGACCCCTGACTCCTATGCCATAGCAAGGCAGTCGAAGCTCGGCTATTTCAAGGCCATAAAAAGAGCCAAGGCTACCTACTGGGCCGACTTCCTCGCAAATACCTCCCCGAACAACATCTGGACAGCCAAACAGCTGGTCGCCCCAAGGAAGACCCCCAGGTTTCCCTCCCTCCCTGATGCCACCGACCCCGTCGCAATCAACAACGCACTCCTGAACCACTTCTTTCCTCCTAAAGACCCTCTCCCCAGCAGAGGACGCCTGGCGAAGAACCCTTCCGCCGCTCCCCTCACCAAGGAAGAGATCAGGCTGGCCCTCTCCAAGAGCTCCCCCTCCTCAGCCCCTGGCCCCGATGGGATCCCGTATTCCGTATGGAAAAGGGTGAACCTCATCAACCCCTCAATCATCCTTGAACTGCTCACCCCCCTGGTGTCCTTCGGGTACCACCCTCCATCTTTGAAGCACGCCAATGGTGTGGTCCTAGACAAGCCCGGCAACGCCTCCTACGACTCCCCGGCTTCCTTCCGCATCATCGTCCTGCTGAAAACCATCTCAAAGATCCTCGAACGGGTAATGACAGTACGACTGTCCGCCATCGCCAAGTCCAAGGGCCTCCTACACCCGAACCAGTGCGGATCCCTCCCCGGGCTCAGCTCCACCGACGCCTGCCTCACGCTTACACACGAAATCAGGACACTCCAGAGGCCTAGGCTGGAGGTCTCCACCCTCTTCTTAGACATCAAGGCCGGCTTTGACAACGTCAACGCCTCCACTCTTAGAGCCAGACTACTGGCCTCCAACGTCCCTTCGTACATGGTGGACTGGGTATCCTCCTTCCTCTCGGAAAGGACCTGCACCCTGGTCTTCCAAGGCTCCCCCAACATCTCCTCGCCAGTCTCCGTCGGTACCCCTCAAGGGTCCCCCATATCCCCTCTCCTATTCCTCCTCTACGTCGCCCCCCTCCACATGTCTATACCCAGAGGCCTCATGGTCTCATACGTCGACGACTTGTCGATCACGGTGGCCTCCCCGTCCTATAGGGGGAACGTGCGCCGCCTTCAGAGTCTATTCACCACCATATCCGCGAGGGCCCGGGACATAGGTGTCTCGTTCTCGGTCCCCAAAACAGAACTCATTCACTGGCGATCCCCGAGCCAGAGAACCCCCCGGTCAACGGCTCCCATCGCGCTGGAGGGCCACCTCTTCCACCCCTCCGAGGTCGTCAGGTGGCTGGGCTACTGGTTCACCCCCGCCCTCTCTCCCACACACCACTTCAGGCACAGACTCTCGCTGGCCCAGGCCGTCTTCTCCTTCGTCAAACGCCTCTCCTCCCCTGGAGCGGGTGTAAAACCCTTTCTATGCCACCGCATCGCCACCGGTCTCCTCTGCCCCATACTCACGTATGGCGCCGACCTCCTCACCCCGACATACACCGCGCTCAGAGGCATGAACAGCTTCTGGCACAGAGTCCAGAGATGGACGACGAACAACTTCTACTCCACCCCCACCTCCATTCTGGGCCGCGAGGCCTGCCTCCCCCCGATTGTCTCGTACTGCAGGTACCGAAGGTGACTGGCCGCCCTTAGGATAGCCTGCGCCCCCCCATACGCGAACCCGGCGGCGGCAAGACTCCCGCCATCGTTCCCCTCTCTCTCCTCCTTTAGGGCCCAGGACTCGTCCAGGCACCTCACGAAAGGCCTCTCCTCCGTCTACCTCCCCCTCGATTGGCGCAGCAAGGTCCCTTCCCCACCCCTGAGGAAACACCTTCCGATCGACGCCCTCGCCCACCTCTCCGTACCGCTACAGGAAGGCCTCACACGCCTCCCCCTAGTCCTGCACACTCTCCCCCCCCCGGGCACGGACATTCCCTCTCCGGACCTCATGAAAAAGACCTACCTGGCACTACGTGCCCGAGCTAGGCTCATGCTCCTCCAAGACTGGGCCGATGAAGACCCCACACCCCCTTACTACGACTACCCCCCCTCCCTCACCCCCCATCCCTTTATGGGCCTGGGGAAGTTTGTGGCAGGGAGAATCCATCAGATGTGAGCGGCGAAAAGCTATCTGGCTGCCCACCCGTCCTGGTCCGAGGAGGACCCCAACCTTACCTGTCCGCGGTGCGAAATCGAACCCGAAACGTTCCGGCACGCCGTCCTCTCCTGCCCTGCCCGGTCAAGGGACCGAGACCTCCTACTGAAAGACGTCTCCTCCCTCGGCCAGGACTCCAACCTATGGTCTGAACCACACCTGATACGAGCCCTTGGCGAGTACATCACAACCACGAAAACTGGCTTTCCCCCAGATATGGTCCCCCAGCAATCTTTCCCCCCCACACCCCAGACCCCCCGCTCCTAAAAATCTCTACTGTTTTCGCCTGTGAAAGTTTCTGTTGTGTGCTTTTAGTTTTCGGGCTTAGGTTGTAGTTGATTTTGTTTCTCCCTGAAAGAAAAATCTCCCTTGTTTGAAAAACGCGCGGGTGAGAAGTAGCCTGCGTTGTTAAAATTCCCTATATTTGTGTCTCCGAGAGGAGCAGGAGCCGGATGGTTTTTAGGCTAAGAGGTTTTCAGTCGCCGTGGTGGAAAGGGATATTTGCTTTCTTTTGTGTTTTGTTTTTGATTTATAGGTTTTGTTATTTCCATAGCTAGCGCTGCACGAAGCTTCTTGTACCTTAAAACAATGAACGCATGATAAAAAAAAAAAAAAAAAAAAAAGAAAAAAAAGACATGGCATTTGGGTTCTTCAGGCAAACATCTAAGTTCTTTCATATACTATACTTTCAATACAAAAGATCTTGATCTATCACGCTTTTGGGAATATAAGACCGGACGGTCTTATATGAGCCTAGCGATCGACCTTGCTAGATAGGAGTCAAGGGACTTAGCTATCGCAACAGCTATCGGGATAAGAAGAAGTGATCGTTGGAAAAATATCGGTTACCTGCTGCAAGTATCACCCGGAGAGGGGAGGATTGTAACAATTAATCTCATTATATCCTCTTCGGCCGGTACCAATTAAAAGGCGCTCGGGAAGGAAGACCATATGATTTGCGAAAGGTAAATGGCTAAGAAGTAGCCGGATGCAGTGTAGCATGTTGTGAGTGTAAAATGTTCCGGACCTACATGGCAATGCGCACCAGGTTTGGGCCTAAAACGGTGTTCTACAAGCTCAAACGCAGACCAGTGTTCATCTGCAGTCTGGAACGATGTGCACCTGTTATCATCCAGTTCACGTTTTAAATACTCCTTGATCGATCCTTTTGTTAAGCCCGACTGCAGCATCCACCATCCAACGTCAAAGTCTTTTGCACTTCGAAATAGGTGCCATGGGTTCTAGTCCGCATCTAGGTATCTGCAGTAAATTCCAACTGCAGTGCCCTAGGATCTCCCGGCTTCACACTAATGATACTGCATTTTACTGGTGTTGGGCCAACAGGTTAGGTCTAGGTCCTCCAGTTCCTGGCTTCTGGGTTCCTGAGTGCTATCTGAGTTGCTGTTTTTGAGATCTGTGAGTGGCTGCCATGTAGTAACTTCTCTCAATGATGTTAGTTTGAGCCGAGGGAGTACTTTATCCAGAATAAATATTACTGTTCACCCAAGGATTGTCATCCCCGGGATGCCAATTGCTAGCACCCTCTTCTTTTCTCTTTGCGGACAGCATGGATACGGCCTCTGTTTCTGATTTGTCTGCGTCTGCCTTTTCGGGCACTGGTTACAGTGGATTGATAGGCCCTTATGTGTCTTGAAGGACCTTCTGCAGTCTGGGCAGCAGGGATTCGACGGTGGTGGCATCCCTTAGTGAGGTAGATTCTGCGTATCCTTCTGTGGAGTGCCAATTTGGGCTTGGTGAGGTAGATTCTGCCTGGCCTGTTGTGGAGTGAGAACCTAGGGAATAATGCTGCCGCTATGATGGGATCAATGTGATACGAGTACAAAGAGTACTGGAGTACGGTGCTCGTGCAAGTAATATATTTGTCGTATAGAGCAGGGGCTCTTGGGCTAGTTAATTATAGCTGACTTGTAACAAAATATCTGTCCTGGTCCTTTGTACTAGTAGGATACGCATACAGTGTGCAGCAGGGATTTGCTGAGGAGGACCTATCCCAGGTGCTCAGTAGTGCACCTGACACAGATCTTGCCATAGGGACCCTGCCTTTCAGATCCTATGACCACCCATCCAGTCGACAATACAGCGTACTTGAAAACGAGTGTTTGTTCAAGTGTACTCAGTGTACTGTTCACCTTGAAAACAGATGTTCATCTTGAAAACCAAAGCCTATCTTGAAAACAGATGTTTGTTCAAGCACACGAAACGTACTCTTCCCCAGGGATGAGTGAGAATTGGAAGCTCGGTATCATGTACTCTGAATCTTAAAAGAGTCCCCAGAAGGATATATAGAGAACGGTTTTCACCTTCAAGCCAGAAGATCATACACCAGTAAGTCTCTGATACACAGCAGCTCATCTCAGAATACAACCCCTATTCAACATGCTAATACTAGAACTCTTAATTTCACTTCTGCACCCTATCAGAGCCCTATTTTCAGTTACGATATTCCTCAATCGCTCTCATCTCGGGCCTTACCCTAAACCACAAACCTCAGAACTGTTATCAGAAACACATAGGGACTACGTGGTCCGCAAATATATACGCAGACCTCAACCTTATAGACTCCGAGCTTCGATCCCTACCATCTTCAGACCCTCTAAAATTCTCAACACATAGAGCAATTCACTTTGGAGACCTATCAACCCGGCCCACCAACACTCCCAGCCATATTAGATATATAATTCGGTGACCAAAATTCTTACAACTTGCTACCGCCGCGGTTAGTAATTTGAGATAGTGGGGTACAATACAGAGATTCCAAAAATGGTGAAGAGTGCAGCTGATATTTGTGTGAAACTTGGCTTTGCCACAACCAGCAGCGATAATTATAAAAGATTTGTTTCGAACTTCAAACGGACCTAGCTTCGTCGGCGGCATGTGGACCTCATTGTCGAACCTGTGGCTCTTAGAGATGCTGATAAGACCGTCGAGTGGGAGACTGGGCTCTGAACCATGTATACCAACTTCCTACCTCAATGGGATCTGGAAGGTTTTGAGCATGCGGTGGAACGTTGGGAGTGTGCTACTCAAATCCTCATTTTGCAGAAGAAAGAAGGTCCGCCAAGACATGAAAGAAGAGGCAAATAAGGCGGATGAAGCTGCCGAAGCTGCTGGTTCTGCCGCTGCCAGCGCCTTGGCCAAACACGCCAAAGGTCGCACCCTGGCTGCGACCCCAGCGACTACCACTACCCCCTTGACCCCCAGTATCAACAAAATGTAAAAACCAGTCCTGGTTCACCAAGGGGGGTTATGGTCCTCCTGGTCCTCCTGGTCTACCCTGATCCACCCTGGTTCACATTTTTGGTAAAATTTCAAAAAGTGTGGATCAGAATGGATCGGAGTGGACCAGGTGGACCACGGGGACCACAACCCCCCTTGGTGGACCAGGAGCGTTCAGGACCACCTTGGACCACGCTCAGACATTTTCCTGATAACGATCCGCGGAAACCCCAGAAACCCCCAGGCTCCCACTGCCCTCGCGACTGCCAGGACCTGCAGGGCCCCTAGAAGCCCCTTAGCTAATAGGCCCGCCCCGGTTTCCAGCAGCTCCTTGGCCACCAGCCTCTTAGCTTCCAGGAGCCGCTTAACTTCCAAGGGTGCACTGACAACCAGACAGTGGGCCAGGTTCAAGTTCGATGATGATTACGAGGTTCCCGGGAGCCCATCTAGACCGCCTACAAAGTGGCACAAACAGGGGGAGCTGGCGGAGGGGTGGTTCAACTCATTCAGAGTTTCCTTCCGTGGTTCTGACCATAATAGAATCCACTCTACAACCTATACTAGCGTCAACGAGTTCACCTGCCTTGTTCTGTGGGTCCGCAAAAGAGCTCCACAACTTAGCACAAGGCTCATGCTGCTCCAGACGACTACTACCCAACGGAATGATGAGTACTTGGCTATCTTTCCCGGCATGGAACTGAGTGCAAGTGTGGAACTCTGTATCTCACACCAAGGATCATGGCATGTGGTATTGATGATGGCCCAAGGCAATCGCCCTAACCCGGATTCCTTTGTTGGTCTTTTAGCGGTGGCTATAGCTCCTGAGAGTGATCCGAATCACGGAGTCTTGGAAGAGATTATGCCTGACCACACCAGTCAGGAAGAGGATGAGCGGGAGCCAAGAAGGTGCAATTGCATTGGGAACTGGGGGCCAGAAGAGAGTAGGGAGGGGCCTTTTTGGTCTCCAGGTTCATCGGAGGAGAACAGGAGTACCAGTGGGGAGGGGGCAACCGAGGCTGGGGACAACGCCGGGGATTGGGGTTCAGACCAAAGTGGTGAGGATGATGATGGGGCTGCTGATGGCAACAGTGACAGTGACAGTGACAGTGATGATGATGATAACGACTTGTATAGTCATCCACGTATGTGATCGTCCAATGTATTGTCAAACAAAGAATCTACAAGCAAATTTATCTTTCTACAATTTTGCAGCTGAAGAGCACCCGGAAATACCATCTTCCCTACTTAACGCCCTGTTCCGCAATGGAGCAGATCGGTCAAACCCCCGACATATTAGAGAAAATAACACCTGAGATAAGGCTAATGACAATCCAACAGCAACTACGGCTACAGACCCTAGTACCACTACTAATAGGACTCTTCTCTGGCTATGTGGTGACCAGCTCAACAATGTTTTGAAGTACCAATGGTTCCAAGATGCTCTGACAAGGTTGGGAGCGGAACTGGTCACACCTGCCGAAGGTGATATTGGGTCCCAAATGTTCAAAGTCCCGGGAATCCCAAATGGATGGTTCCTTCCCCATCAGGTCATGGGTGTCTGGTTTATTGTGGAGTGTATTCTTGTGAAGTGTCCTCCGGTGAGCCTAATTGTGGATGATATGAGATTGGGGAAGACTTATTGCACCCTCACCACCCTATTCTGCCTCAAGTATATGATTAATCAGATTGCAGCGGGCAGACTCTTGTCATAGTACTTAGATGTGAAATCAGTTGTGGAATTGAAACAAGCTCTGCGGATCTTCGACGCCGATAATAAGAGGTACAGAGGACCCTCAATTATCATTGTCCCTGCTAACCTTGTTCCTGCTTTGGAGCGAGCAGTCGAGATTTTGATTCAAGGGACTGGGCTCGACCTAATCAACCTCTATTCGAATCGCCGTCTTACTCATAATGAACTTAACTAGAGTTCTGATAATCCCGAGTGCAGCCAAACCAGGCATCTGATATCCTATCGTGGATACCGAGCTCGTTATACCAATCCTGCGCACCTGGAGGACTGCCATTGTGGGGTTAGGTTTTCGATGAATTCCACATGGCCAAATCTCGAGCAACACAAATCTTCGACTCCCTAATGAAAATTGATGCCCCCTGTCAGATCCAGCTCATGGGAACCCAAATTCACCATACAGTTGGTGATTCGGTTGTGCAGAAGGAGTGGCTGTTCGCTTAGGTTACGGATGAAGATGAGCTGGAAAGACACGGTCCTGGTCCACTCAAATCCAGTAATAGCGGGGGCGAAGCGCGAAGATATTACCTTGGAGGAGGCATATAAGCAGATCAAGGATATTCTGTGGCTGTGTACCATCCGGCGCTGGAGGGAGACTAAGGAATTAAAGAAGAGTCTCTAGTCCGCATTCCCGAGCTCGGCTAGCATGATGTAGGCCTGCAGTACACTGGCACTAACGCTCAGGCATCAACAATGCATGATTGGGTTAAGGATGCCAAGGATAATAAGTGTAATGCTATCCAGACTGTTCTGCATGAGTGGCATCTTACGTGCCTTACGATGGACCTTCCAGACAACGATGTGAACTCAGATGACGCGGAAGCTGTAGATGGAGCAGTGTCCTATCGCCAAAGCTGGGACCAAGACATGTTCCACGGAGCCTGCATCGAGAAAGCTTTCGGATGTTTTAGTTTCCCAGTGGTTAGGCGCACCTGAAGGAGGGGTACCGAATAAGGTGATGATTTTTGCCATGTTGCCAGGCCAAGCATCATCAGCAAAAAAAGTACCTTGCGTCAGATCCGTCGGGATTGCGCCCTTACGCAAGCGACGTCACTTCTGCGATCTCTACGCCCTGGGCACCCTGAATTTCGTTGCAACACCCTCTATCTCCAGACACGACGTGGCGTCGTACTGACGCCCTGTCTGCACCTTAGCTCCGGTTCTCTTCACGTCCTTCTCATGACAGCGCCAGCTTCACATTGCCTCTTCCACACCCCCTGACGTAGTTCTCCGGCTATCTCTAACGTCGGCCTGCGCCCCTGTTCCGAATCTTACGTGTAGAGGGTAAACTAGCTAGTACTCTTTATTTTCTAGGCAATTGCTTCTATATATCATACATATACAACTTGATGATGTGCAAAACGCCGTCTGGCAAATTGTGGCGAGGAAGTTAGAAAAACCTCACCAGAATTCGCCAGACGGCGTTTTTTGTTACGGCAAAGCCGCGTGAGTACTAGGATAGGCACGCACAGCCAGTGTCCCCTCCCCCCCGTATTCCGATTGCATAATATCGTTCGTTGAATGTACACAAATCAATTCCGCTATTAACCAGCCAGCACCGTTTCCCCTTGGGGATCAAGTCCGCCAGGCCGTGAATTGTCCTTACGCCAACAATCGAAACTCTCGAGCATCCTCCCTCATCTGCACTGTAACAAGGACATATATGTCCAAGGGGAATCCTGAGTTGACTGCACTCAACATCCGAACCGCCGCGACCCTACGCACAGCATTCTCACTGGTGTAGTCCCTGATTTTGAACAGCGGCACGAGCTTTGCCGGCAGATGGCCCCTCAGTGCACCATACATCTCCTCAGAACCAGCCTGTACCCAAACCGAATCATAGCGACTCCCCTGGTTCCTGAAGTGTAGGGCACCCGTGAATCGTGCACGGTGGATGTCGTAAATGTCTCGATCTTAGAACGCCACAATCGGTATTTCGAGTTGCGTTAGTAGTTGAACCAGGAGTGATTGAAGTATCGCCTGATCTGCAGGAAGCTGGCGCTCTGTAGGCAGGTTATGCCGCTTATATCGGATCAATTCGCGACATCTACTCTCCAGGGAGATCCCCGACACCTTACTAAAATCCAAGGCATTGGACACGTCGTCCCGACGCCCTTTCAGGATCCTCCTACAGAAGACCGGCCCGCTTACGGCACTCATTGTACTCTCTAAATGTTGCAGGACATCCGCAGAGAGATCGGCGCCACGGCGTCGAACAAATTCCAGGTTCAATAACCTCATTCGGATGGCGTGCTGACGACTGTAGCTGTGCAAGATTTGGCGCTTGGCATCATTTTTATTCGATCGTCGCCATCCGTCCTTGATTTGTTCATCAGCAAAAATAATACTCTGCGCCAGGGGCGCCCCATGCGTCTGGCGCACCTAGCGCACATAACGTCAATCGCGAATCAGGACGCAACGTCGATCTGACGTTGCGTCCTGATTTTGCGTCACCT